>Ga0209633_10004403_pt1 | contig 12666 bp, 10 predicted proteins | sample Cruoilmetagenom1_FD_187290 | JGI IMG/M metagenome (GOLD analysis project Ga0209633, IMG submission 187290) | Oil polluted marine microbial communities from Coal Oil Point, Santa Barbara, California, USA - Sample 1 (SPAdes) (version 2) | ecosystem: Environmental > Aquatic > Marine > Oil seeps ... | reverse complement strand
GGTCAGCGAAATCGATGCCTGCCATGCCGCGGGTCAGGTTCCCATCGTGGTCGGCGGTACCGGGCTCTATCTGCGCGCCCTGGAGAAGGGGTTGGCGGAGGTGCCCGAGGTCCCGGCAACGGTGCGGGCTGAGACCGAGGCGAAACATCGGGAGCTTGGCGGTGCCGCCTTTCACGCTGCGCTGGCGGCCCGTGACCCGGTCATGGCCGCGCGTCTGCGGTCTAGTGATCGGCAGCGCCTGGTCCGTGCCTGGGAGGTACTGGAGGCGACCGGCCGGTCGCTTGCCGACTGGCAAGACGACGGAACTAGTGGCTCACCCTACCGGTTTCGTACCATCGTGTGTCTGCCGCCGCGCGCCGCGCTCTATGCGGCTTGCGATGCCCGGGTGACCGCCATGATCGACGCCGGGGCCATCGATGAAGTGCGCGCCCTTGTCGCCCGGAACCTCGATCCGGCGCTGCCGGTCATGAAGGCGCTGGGAGTTGCGGCCATCGGGCGCCATCTGGCGGGGGACCTGGCGTTGGAAGAGGCTATCGCGGCAACACAGCAACAAACGCGCAATTATGCGAAGCGGCAGATGACATGGCTGCGCACGCAACTGCTGCCGGACCACCCTGATGCCATCGTCGTAGATGAGCAATATTCGGAAAGTCTGTGGCCGGGAATCTTTCGGAATATTCGTCAGTTCTTGTTGACCGGCTGTTAACGAGCCACTAGGGTACGCGCTCTTCGCCGCCGATAAACGGCTGTGCAGCGCGGTTTTTTGGCGCTCGCGCCGCAAACGATGGCCAATCGGCGGCAGGACCAAACACTTCGGGTGAGGATAGGACAATGGCTTCGCCGCAAATGAACGGCTCGGAAATCGTGCTCAAGGCCCTGCGTGATCAGGGCGTTGACGTAATCTTCGGTTATCCCGGCGGCGCCGTCCTTCCGATCTACGATGCGCTGCACGAGCAGAACGCGTTGCGCCACATCCTGGTGCGACACGAACAGGCCGCCGTGCACTCCGCCGAGGGCTATGCCCGGTCCACCGGCAAGGTGGGCGTGGTGTTGGTCACCTCCGGCCCCGGTGCGACGAATGCGGTAACCGGCCTGACCGATGCGCTGATGGATTCCGTTCCGGTGGTCTGCCTGACCGGCCAGGTGCCGACGCACCTGATCGGCAATGACGCTTTTCAGGAAGCCGATACGACCGGAATTACCCGGCCATGCACCAAGCACAATTACCTGGTGAAATCCGTCGACGATCTGGCGCGAGTCGTCCACGAGGCTTTCTACGTGGCGCGCAGCGGCCGGCCGGGTCCGGTGGTGGTCGATCTTCCCAAGGATGTGCTGCAAGCCATGAGCGACAGCTACATCGGCCCCGAGGACGTCAAGCATCAAAGCTACCGGCCGCAGGTCAAGGCGGACTCAAAGGCCATCGCGGCGGCGGTGCAGGCGATTGCCAAGGCCAAGCGGCCGCTTTTTTATACGGGCGGCGGCGTGATCAATGCGGGCGACAAGGCAAGCGTGCTGCTCTCCCGGTTCGCACGCGCCTTGGGGGTGCCATGCACCAGCACCCTCATGGGCCTCGGTGCCATGCCGGCCAGCGACCCGCTGTTTCTCGGCATGCTCGGCATGCACGGCACCTACGAGGCCAATCTGGCCATGTACAACTGCGATGTGATGATCAATGTCGGCGCCCGCTTTGACGACCGTGTCACCGGCCGGCTGGACGAGTTCTCGCCGCGTTCGTTCAAAATCCACATCGACATCGATCCCAGCTCCATCAACAAGAACGTTGTGGTCGATCTGCCGATTATCGGCGACGTGGCGCACGTTTTGGATGATCTGTTGAAGGCCTGGAAACGCAGTGGCGCCAAGCTGAACCAGAAGGCGCTGAAAGCCTGGTTGGCGCAAATCGAGGAGTGGCGCGGGCGCGATTGTTTGAAATTTGCAAACTCGAAGTCGATCATCAAGCCGCAGTACGCCATCCAGCGGCTCTACGAACTGACCAAGGACCGTGACGCCTACATCACGACCGAGGTTGGCCAGCACCAGATGTGGGCGGCCCAGTTCTATAAGTTCGAAAAGCCGCGCCATTGGATGACGTCGGGCGGCCTGGGCACCATGGGCTATGGCCTGCCGGCGGCGGCCGGTGTGCAGGTGGCGCATCCGGAGGCATTGGTCATCGACATCGCCGGCGAAGCATCCATCCTGATGAATATTCAGGAGTTATCGACGGTGGCGCAGTACGGCCTGCCGGTGAAGGTGTTCATCATCAACAATCAATGGATGGGCATGGTCCGCCAATGGCAGGAGTTGCTCCATGGCGGCCGCTATTCGCAGAGCTACACGGCCTCTCTACCGGATTTCGTGAAGCTCGCCGAGGCCTTTGGCGCTGTTGGGTTGCGTGCGAGCAAACCGGGCGAGTTGGACGACAAGATCATGGAAATGATCGATTCACCGCGGCCGGTGGTCTTCGATTGCATGGTGGATCAGACCGAGAACTGTTTCCCGATGATTCCCTCGGGCGCCGCCCATTATGAGATGCTGCTCGGCCCGGAAGACAAGGCCGCCAAGCCGGTTTCCGAGGAGGGGATGGTTCTCGTTTAGGACGTTTCGCCGGTGTTGTAGCCGGTCCTCTGAACCCCCAAGAACGAAGACGATGGAACGCGGCCAATGGTGCCTAAGGACCAGACAATCGAGCGACGCACCATGGCGGTGCTGGTGGACAACGAGCCTGGCGTTCTGGCACGTGTTATTGGCCTATTCTCCGGGCGCGGCTACAACATCGAAAGCCTAACCGTTTCCGAGGTCGATCCGGAGCAGCGCCTGTCGCGCATCACGGTGATCACCTCGGGCACGCCGCAGATTCTCGAACAAATCAAAGCGCAATTGGACCGGCTCGTGCCTGTGCACCGGGTGAGCGATCTGACCCGCGAGGGACCATGCGTCGAGCGGGAGCTGGTTCTGGTGAAGGTTAGCGGGCGCGGCAATAAGCGTGTCGAGTCTTTGCGCATCGCCGACATCTTTCGCGCGCGTGTGGTTGATTCCAGTCACCAGCACTTCGTCTTCGAGATGACCGGCAGTAGCGAGAAACTGGATGTGTTCATCGACATGATGCGACCATTGGGCCTCGTCGACGTCAGCCGCACCGGCGTCGTCGCCATCGCCCGTGGCCCGAAGGGACTCTAGAGCCTAGAAACATCGCGCGATTTTCGCGCGTGCCACAACACCCGACCCGAAAATGGGGTCGGTACAAGGGTAGGGGAGAAATCCGCCATGCGTGTCTATTACGATCGTGACGCCGATGTGAATCTGATAAAGGGCAAGAAGGTCGCCGTGGTCGGCTACGGCAGCCAAGGCCATGCCCACGCCAATAACCTGCGCGATAGCGGCGTCAAAGAGGTGCGGGTTGCCCTGCGCGCCGGTTCCGCCAGCGCCAAGAAGGCGACCGATGCCGATCTGCAGGTGATGACCGCCGACGAGGCGGCGAAGTGGGCGGACCTGGTCATGCTGCTCGCCCCCGACGAGCTGCAGGCACAGATCTACCGCGACAGCCTGGAGCCGAACCTGCGCCAGGGTACGGCGCTGGTGTTTGCGCATGGCTTAAACGTGCATTTCAACCTGATCGAGCCGCGCGCCGATCTGGATGTCTTCATGATCGCCCCCAAGGGTCCGGGGCATCTGGTGCGCTCGGAATACAAGCGTGGCGCTGGCGTGCCCTGCTTGCTGGCGGTGCACCAGAACGCCAGCGGCAACGCCACCGAGATCGCTTTATCCTACGCCAGCGCCATCGGCGGCGGCCGCGCCGGCACCATCGAAACGACCTTTCGTGAAGAGTGCGAAACCGACCTTTTCGGAGAACAAGTTGTCTTGTGCGGCGGCCTGAGCGCCTTGATTGCCGCCGGGTTCGATACCCTGGTGGAGGCCGGCTACGCGCCGGAAATGGCCTATTTCGAGTGCCTGCACGAGGTAAAGCTGATCGTCGATCTGATGTACGAGGGCGGTTTGGCCGGCATGCGTTATTCGGTCTCGAATACCGCCGAATACGGCGACTATGTGAGCGGTCCGCGGGTGATTACCGAGGAAACCCGGGCCGAGATGCGGCGCATTCTGGCGGACATCCAATCCGGCCGCTTCGCCCGCGACTGGGTTACCGAATGCAACGCCGGGCAGCCGAGCTTTAAGGCGACGCGCCGCCGCTGGGCCGAGCACCCGATCGAAGAGGTCGGTGGACGCCTGCGCGCCATGATGCCGTGGCTGAGCGAAAGCAAATTGGTCGACAAGACCAAGAACTAAGGCGGCGGGTTACGTGCTCGCGGAAGGTTGTCCTGTCATCCCGGACGTTACATGAGCCCAAGAACCCAGGGTTCTTGGCTGGCGAATGTTAGATCCGGGATCTATGGCCGCTGATTCCACACCCGTTGCTCTGGATCCCGGATAGCTCGATTTCGATGCGAAATCAAAGATTTCGACGAAACCGGCTTCCGGGATGACGATCCAATGAGATCGGTGGGCTAGCCGTCCTCCTTGGCCCAAGCGAGGATGTCGGCGCGCAGGGCGGCGTAACTAGCTTCGCTTTCAGCACCAAACAGCGGGTCGACCTGCGCCTTCGCCTTGGCCTCAATGACGGCCCAGTCCTCTGTCGTCAGGCGGGCCTCGGCGGCAGGGAAGAAGACGCTTTCCTCCATTCCAATGTGCTGCCGGTAGTTAGCCAGGAACTCGCGGGTAACGCGGTCGAAGGAATCGCGCGGCACTTCCAAGTCCTGGAGGACGCTGTGGAGGGCATCCGCGAAGCGGCGAGTTGCTTCTGCCAGGATACGATGCTCGGCCTGTAGGTCGCCGAGAGTATCAGTCATGACCGGGTCCAACTGGCGTAGGCGCTCGAAGATCAAATCCTCCTTGGGATGATGATAGAGGTCCGGGTAGGTCAAGCAGTAATCGACAACGCCTTGTAGGATGTCGTAGTCCGGGGTTTCGCCGCGGTCGAAACGGTCGAGTTGGCGCTCGACCGCCTTAAGCAGCTGGCCCAAATTCCGGTGGTCCTGGCGCAGTGCAGCAAGAATTTCGGTCACTATCCGCTCCCGTGGGTGGCTCTTCACAAATCCTAAGCGGCTAGGGCCACCACGCCAACCGGCAATTGCCCATGGTAGCCAGCATTCTGCCCCGGCAAATCGGATCGGGGCGGGACTTCCGGCCTTGCCAGACTTACTTGCCACCGGCGCCGTGCGCTCCGATCAACTATCCCATTAACTTCGCGGTAGAAAGTTAGTCACGAAAGTTAGGTATTGTTAACCATTCCCTGCGAGGGTAGATAAGACTATGGTTTCCCGAGCTTACGCGGCCCGATGGCAGGCGAAGCTTGGCACAGGACGCGAACTCAGGTTAGCAAACCATGCCGAGAACGGCCGAACATAATGCGTATCTGCCCATGACCGCCGAGGCGGCCGTGGCATACGCGCATGTGCGGTTGCCGTCTTTCGGCCTTTCCCCCATTACCGGCGACGAGGCTCTCCTCCTTAGGTGCCCCTGAGCGCAGCGGCTGCACGTGTGCGGCAAGCGATCAGGGGCATGACAGAAGAACCGAGCTGAAACCGGTTACCGGAATTTGGAGGGAAGTTGAGCCATGAGCGCCGAGACCAAACAAGTCGCTGAGAACGACGCTAATCGCGTCATCGTTTTTGATACCACCCTGCGCGACGGTGAGCAGTCGCCTGGGTGTTCGATGAACCTGGAGGAAAAGATTCGCGTGGCGACGGTCCTTGAAGAGATGCAAGTCGACGTCATCGAGGCTGGGTTCCCCATCGCCTCGAACGGCGACTTCGAGGCCGTGCACGAAATTGCCAAGCGGCTGCAGACGTCCGCCGTTGCCGGCTTGGCGCGGGCGACCACGAAGGACATCGACCGTGCTTGGGAAGCCGTAAAACCGGCCAAGCAGCCACGCATCCACATCTTTCTTTCGACCAGCCCGCTGCATATGAAGTTCAAGCTGCAGATGGAGCCGGAGCAGGTTCATCAGGCGGTCATCGACAGCATCTCATACGCACGCAACCTGTGCGACGATGTGGAGTGGTCGCCCGAGGACGGCACCAGGACCGAGAAGGACTTTCTCTGCCGTTGCGTGGAATCGGCCATCAAGGCCGGTGCCCGGACGATCAACATCCCGGATACGGTGGGCTACACCGTGCCCGAGGAGTTCTTTGCCTTGATCGAGATGCTGCGCAACCGTGTTCCGAACATCGACAAGGCGGTCCTATCGGTCCATTGCCACAATGATCTGGGTCTGGCGGTCGCCAACTCGTTGGCGGCGGTGCGTGCCGGTGCTCGTCAGGTGGAATGCACCATCAACGGCATCGGCGAGCGGGCCGGCAACGCGGCCCTTGAAGAGATCGTGATGGCCTTGCGCGTCCGCTCTGACGTGATGCCCTATCATACCGGCGTGAAGACCGAGATGATCACCAAGGCCTCGCGCCTGCTCTCGGCCATCACCGGCTTTACCGTGCAGCCGAACAAAGCCATCGTCGGCGCCAATGCGTTCGCGCATGAGTCGGGTATCCATCAGGACGGCATGCTGAAGAATGCCGAAACCTACGAGATCATCACCCCGGAATCGGTTGGCCTGACCCAGTCGACCCTGGTCATGGGCAAGCATTCCGGCCGCCATGCCTTCAAGGCGAAGTTGGCCGAAATGGGTTATCCGGATCTGTCGGACAATGCTCTCGAGGACGCTTTCCAGCGCTTCAAGGACCTGGCCGATCACAAGAAGGATGTCTTCGACGAGGATATCCTGGCCTTGATCGATGATTCCGTGGTGCGCTCGAACGATCGCATCCGCTTCCTGTCCCTGCAGGTAGTCTGTGGCTCAAAGGGGCCGCAGACTGCCGAATTGGAGCTGGAAGTCGACGGGAAGACGCAAAAGGCGACGGCTGAGGGCAACGGGCCGGTGGACGCCGTTTTCGCGGCGATCCGGGAGATTTTCCCGCACCAGACGAAATTGCAGCTCTATCAGGTTCATGCGGTCACCGAAGGCACGGACGCACAGGCCGAGGTGACGGTGCGCCTGGAAGAGGAAGGCCGGACGGTCAACGGCCAGGGCGCCGACCACGATACCCTGGTTGCCTCCGCCCGGGCCTACGTAAATGCCTTGAATAAGTTGCTGCTCAAGCGCGAGAGGACGGCTCCGGCCGCGCTGTCGGCATGAGCGGGCGAGATCTTTTGAAGCGAATTTGTTGAACCGGTCGCGGCCGGGGCGGCATGAGGCTGCCCCGGCTGTGACGTAAACCCAACTATCGAGGGGCAGAGACGTTACATGTTTTCCGGTCTGCTAGGCATACTCTCCGCCGACATGGCGATCGACCTCGGCACAGCGAACACTCTGGTGTACGTGAAGGGCCGCGGCATCGTGCTCAACGAGCCTTCCGTTGTGGCCATCGCCGAAGTCAAAGGTAAGAAGCAGGTGCTCGCCGTCGGCGATGAGGCGAAGCTCATGCTTGGCCGCACCCCCGGCAATATCCAGGCCATTCGCCCGTTGCGTGACGGTGTGATCGCCGACTTCGAAGTTGCCGAGGAGATGATCAAGCACTTCATCCGCAAGGTGCACAATCGGCGCAGTTTTGCCAGCCCGCAGGTCATCGTCTGCGTGCCCTCCGGCTCAACCGCGGTCGAACGCCGGGCTATTCAGGAATCGGCGGAAAGCGCCGGCGCCCGCCGGGTGTTTTTGATCGAGGAGCCGATGGCGGCGGCGATCGGCGCCGGCCTGCCGGTAACCGAGCCGACCGGCTCCATGGTCGTGGACGTGGGCGGCGGCACCACCGAGGTGGCCGTGCTCTCGCTCGGCGGTATTGTCTATTCCCGTTCCGTGCGGGTCGGCGGCGACAAGATGGACGAGGCCATCATCGCCTATATCCGGCGCAACCATAATCTACTGGTCGGCGAGGGTTCGGCCGAGCGGATCAAGAAGGAAATCGGCTCTGCCTGTCCGCCCGAGGACGGCGAGGGCCGGACCATGGAAATCAAGGGCCGCGATCTGATGAACGGCGTGCCAAAGGAGCTGATCATCTCCGAGCGGCAGATCGCCGAATCCCTGGCCGAGCCGGTGGGGGCCATCGTCGAGGCGGTCAAGGTCGCCCTTGAGCACACGGCCCCGGAATTGGCCGCTGATATCGTGGACAAGGGCATCGTCCTGACGGGTGGTGGCGCGTTGCTCAGCAATCTGGACTATGTGCTGCGCGCCTCAACTGGCCTTCCAGTGTCGATTGCCGACGATCCGCTCTCTTGCGTGGCGCTGGGAACCGGTCGTTGCCTGGAAGAGATGAAGACGCTCAAAAACGTCCTGATCTCGATGTACTGAGATAAATCGGGTAAAGGCTGTTTAGACCAGGGGCGTTCAGACTTTGTTTAACTCTTTTTCCTATTAAATTAAGGTGGCGTTAAGAGGCCGATATCGCTCGCCGGGCCTTGCAATGCGGGCCTGCGGTCGGGAGGCGCTGTGAAGAAATCCGCGGGTCAAGCACTGCACGTTGCTGCGCCGGTACGGGCGTGGGCCCAGCGCTTTGCCTTTCTTTTCCTGGTTGTTGCCGCCTTTGCCCTGATGTTGCTGGGCAAAGCCGATACCCTGTTGGTCGAGCGTGTCCGCACGACGGTGACGGACGCCATGGCGCCGGTCCTGGCGATTCTTGCGCGTCCAGTGGATACCATCGGCGACATGGTCGAGCAGGCGCAGGAATTAACCGAACTACGTGCCGACAATGCCGAGCTGCGCCGCGACAACGAGCGGCTGCGCAACTGGCAGGCGGCGGCGCAAAAGCTGGAAGCCGAAAACGCGGCGCTACGCGAATTGTCGCGCCTGACGGTGGAACCGGGGACGCGTTTCGTCACGGCGCGGGTGATCGGTGATCCCGGCGGCGCCTTCGTCCGGTCGGTGCTGGTCAACGCCGGGTCCCGCGATGGTTTAGCCAAAGGCCAGGCGGCACTTACCAGCGATGGCCTGGCTGGCCGTGTCGCCGAAGTTGGCCAGCGCTCGGCCCGTGTCCTTTTGCTCACGGATATCAACAGTCGGGTCCCGATCCTGGTCGGTAAGGGCCGTGACCGGGCCATTTTGGCGGGTGACAATACGAACCAACCCAGGTTGCTATATCTGACGCCGGGATCGGAGATTCGGCCAGGTGACCAAGTGGTAACATCCGGGCATGGCGGCGTATTTCCGCCCGGCCTGCCGGTGGGCGTGGTGATCCAGGTGGATGAAACGGCGATGCGCGTCCAACCTTTCGTGGGCTGGGCTCACATGGAGTACGTGCGTCTCGTCGACTACGAGTTGCCGAGCATCCTGCTGCCCGCCTCACCCGGCCAAGCCCAGGCGCCGCCAGGGGGCGCATCGGGGGCGCCATCGGGGGCGCCACGGTGAACCAGAATGTCTGGACCCGCCTTGATGTTGTCGCGCGCGGCTTGTTGCCCTTCGCCCTCACCCTGTTTCTGGTCATTCTGGCGATGGTCCCGTTCCAGGTGCCGGGATTGTCGGCGGTCGTCCCATCCCTTGGGCTAATCGCAGTCTATTTCTGGGTCATCCACCGCCCAGATCTGATGCCCGCTTGGGCCGTTTTTTTGATCGGTGTCATCCAGGATTTGCTGAGCGGTGCTCACCTTGGGGTCGGGACCATGGTGCTGTTGCTGGTTTGGCTAGCCGTTGCCGCGCAAGGCCGGGTTTTCAGCAGCGCCTCGTTTATGCTCGTTTGGGCGATCTTTGTGCTGGTTGCCGCCGGTGCGCAGCTACTAGCTTGGCTGTTCAGTAGCATGATCGCCGGCTTTATCTTGGATGCGCGGCCGTTGTTTTTCCAATACTTGACGACGGTCGCGATCTATCCATGCCTTGCCTGGCTATTTGTTCAGACCCAGCGCAGTTTTGTGCGTTAGGGTGGAGGTGGCGAGACAATTATGGCGCTGATCCACGAAGACAACGAGCGGTCGAAGACATTCACCCGGCGCACGCTGCTGCTCGGTGGGGGCCAGGCCGTTTTGTTTTCGACCTTGGCGGCGCGCATGTATTACCTGCAGATTATCGAGTCCGACCGCTACAAGATGCTGGCGGAGGACAATCGCATCAATCTGCGGCTGTTGCCCCCACCGCGCGGCCGGATCGTCGATCGGTACGGCACCCCCATGGCTGCCAACCAGCAGAATTACCGTGTTGTTTTGGTGCGCGAACAGGCGCGCGATGTCGGGCAGACGTTGGATATGCTGGCCCGCGTCATCGAACTGTCCGAATACGACTTCGAGCGGGTAATGCGCGATGTGAGCCACAAGCGGGCGTTCGTGCCGGTTACGGTCCGCGACTATCTGAGCTGGGAGGAAGTCAGCCGCATCGAGGTCAATGCGCCCGATTTGCCCGGCATCAACATCGAGGTCGGCCAGACCCGGCACTACCCGTACAACGAGCAGATGACGCACGTCCTTGGGTATGTGTCGGCCGTCTCCGAATCTGAACTGACGGGCGACCCGCTACTCGAGTTGCCTGACTTCCGTATCGGCAAGCAGGGGATCGAGAAGCAGTACGACAGAACGCTGCGTGGTGCCGCTGGCACCAGCCAGCTCGAGGTCAACGCGGTCGGCCGGGTGATCCGCGAGTTGTCCCGAGAGGATGGCAATCCCGGCCAGGATCTGGTGCTAACCGTCGATGCCGCCCTGCAGGCCTACACCCATGAACGCTTGCGGGCCGAGCGCAGTGCAGCGGCGGTGGTAATGGATATACATACTGGCGATCTGCTGGCCCTGGCATCGACGCCCGGTTACGATCCAAATCTATTCAACGTCGGCCTGACCAACGAAGTCTGGAACCAGCTTGTCAAGGATCCGCTGACGCCGCTCACCAACAAGGCCATCTCTGGACACTATGCGCCGGGGTCAACCTACAAGCCGGTTGTGGCCTTGGCTGCCTTGGAAGCGGGCATCAGCCCTGATTTCGAGGTTTTTTGCCCGGGATTTATGCAGCTCGGCAACGCCCGCTTCCATTGTTGGAAGAAGGGCGGCCATGGCACGGTCGATATGTATAAAGCCACGCAGCAGTCGTGCGACGTGTACTACTACGAGCTGTCGAAACGCGTCGGCATTGATCGTATGACGGCGATGGCGAAACGTTTTGGCTTAGGCTCTACCGTGGGCATCGACCTGCCGGGTGAGCGCCCTGGCCTGATCCCAACCCGGGACTGGAAGCTTGCGAAAATTGGCGAGCCCTGGCAGCTCGGTGAAACGCTGATTAGCGCCATCGGTCAGGGATTTGTGCTGACCACGCCGCTGCAATTGGCGGTCATGACGGCGCGCTTGGCGAACGGCGGCAAGGCCGTGGTACCGCGCCTCACTCGCCAAGTTCATCCGGCGCAAAAAGCCGAAACGCCAGACGGGGTCGAGCTTCCCGACGAATTTCCCGACATGGACATCCCCGCGGCGCACTTGCGGGTCGTGCAGACCGGCATGGATCTGGTGACCAATAATCCCAGGGGCACCGCCTATCGTGCGCGGATCCAAGAGGAAGGCTGGGAGATGGCGGGAAAGACCGGCACCTCCCAGGTGCGCCGCATCACCATGGCGGAACGGGCGGCCGGCGTTACCAAGAACCAGGATCTGCCGTGGCGGCGGCGTGACCACGCGCTGTTCATCTCCTATGCGCCGGTTCAGGCTCCGCGTTATGCCTGTGCCGTGGTGGTCGAGCATGGCGGTGGTGGCTCGAAGGCGGCGGCGCCGATCGCCCGCGACATCCTGATCGAGACGCAGCGGCGCGATCCGTCCGGTACGCCGCCCATCGCCCTGGTGGGCGGTCAGCCGGTGAAGCGAGGCTAGGCGGTTATGGCGCAGCGTCAGCGGATATTTTTTGTCGATCGGTTGGCCGCCCTGCGCAACAACGAGATGTCCTTGCGCGAAAAGGTCTGGCAGATCAACTGGAGCCTGATCGTGCTGGCCACGCTGATCTCCGGCATTGGCATCGCCATGTTGTATTCCGCCGCCAACGGCCGCATCGATCCCTGGGCGTCGCGGCAATTGATGCGCTTTGGCGCCGGGATCCTCATCCTTCTGATTGTCGCTGTCATCGATATCCGCATCTGGTTCCGCTACGCCTATGCCATCTATTTCGTGGCTCTGGCTCTGTTGGTCGCGGTCGAATTCCTCGGCGTTAGCGGTATGGGCGCGCAGCGGTGGATCGACCTCAAGGTGATCCAGCTTCAACCCTCCGAGGTCATGAAGGTCGCCTTAGTCCTGGCCCTGGCCCGATGTTTTCACGGCATGGCGTTGGAGGATATCTCCCGCCCGACCTCGCTGATTCTTCCGATCGCCATCACTCTGGCGCCGGCGGCCCTGGTGCTGAAGCAGCCGGATCTGGGCACCGCGATGATGCTGTTGATGGCTGCGGCGGCGGTTTTCTTTTGCGCTGGCGTGCGGTTGTGGAAGTTCGCTCTGGTCGGCATTGCGGCGCTGGGGTCGATACCCATCGCCTGGCAATTCCTGCGCGAGTACCAGAGGCAGCGGGTGTTGACCTTCCTCAACCCCGAAAACGACCCGTTGGGCGCCGGCTACCACACCCTGCAGTCGAAGATTGCCCTCGGCTCCGGCGGCCTGTTCGGCAAGGGCTTCATGCAGGGCAGCCAGAGCCATCTCAACTTCCTGCCCGAGAAGCAGACCGACTTTATTTTCACC
>Ga0209633_10004402_pt1 | contig 12666 bp, 7 predicted proteins | sample Cruoilmetagenom1_FD_187290 | JGI IMG/M metagenome (GOLD analysis project Ga0209633, IMG submission 187290) | Oil polluted marine microbial communities from Coal Oil Point, Santa Barbara, California, USA - Sample 1 (SPAdes) (version 2) | ecosystem: Environmental > Aquatic > Marine > Oil seeps ... | reverse complement strand
TTCATTGCTGCACCAACTAAAACCGCAGTTTTAAATTCTATCATTTTCAAATATTCGGGAATTGTAACATCATCACAAATCTCAAAATCAATATCATATTGTTGACCTTCACAAACTTCTAACGCAGTTTTACTAAACAAATTTGCCAATTTGTGGAATACTCTAGGTTCATAATTCTCAAATAATTGATAAGCCATAATTAGCATCGCATCTCCAGAAAGAATACCAGTATTTAAGTTCCATTTTTCATGAACAGTATCTTTTCCTCTACGTAAAGGCGCATCGTCCATAATATCGTCATGCACTAATGAAAAGTTATGAAACACTTCAATGCATAACGCAGCATTTAAAGCCTTTGTATAATCACAATCAAAAATTTCCGCTGTCAATAAAGTTAATACAGGTCTTAGACGCTTTCCGCCTAATTCTAACATATAATTTATAGGATTATATAATGTTGATGGCTTTCTATCAATAATATAATTATTTAAATAATCCTTAAAAACGTCTTGGTAATAAGAGATGTTCTGCATTTTACAAAAATAACGCAATTCAAATAACTAATACAAACACTTTAGGTAAATGTTAAAAACTATTAAACTTTGGAAACTTTTTTGGTTTTTAAAGTTTCCTTGTATACTTTTGCGCTCACTATGAGAAATAAAATATTAATTGCAGCAGTTGATTTATTCCTAAACTTTGGGTTTAAGAGCATAACAATGGATGATTTGGCTAATAAATTGGGAATATCTAAAAAAACCATTTATCTGCATTTCAAAACAAAGACAGTTTTAGTTGAGGCATCAGCATTACACGTCTTTAATGAAATTTCTCATGGAATTGATTGCATCTGCGAATTAGGAAAAAATCCAATTGAGGAGATATACGATATTAAAAATTTTGTGATGGAGCATTTAAAAGATGAAAAGTCTTCTCCACAATATCAGCTTCAAAAATACTACCCAAAAATTTATATGACTCTTAAAATAAAGCAATTTGAAGTGATGCATGACTGTGTCAGAGAAAATTTAACACGTGGTATTGACCTCGAATTATATCGAGATACAATTAATATAGAGTTCATATCTAGAATATATTTTAATTCAATGCTTGCTATAAAAAACAAAGATTTGTTTCCTGAGAAAATATTATCAGTGAAAGAGCTTATGGAAAATTTTCTTGAATATCATCTTAGAGGTGTGTGTACAACAAAAGGAATAAACATTTTAAATAAAATTAAAACTCAAATCAATCAATAATGAGAAACATATATATAATCATATTGAGTTTGCTCGTTTCTACATTTACTTTTTCGCAAGATAAAGCTCAAACTTTTTCTCTTCAAGAAGCAATAGATTTTGCTTTAGAAAACAATAGAACTGCTAAAAACGCTATTAGAGATGTAGACGCGGCAAAAAAACAGAAATGGGAAACTACTGCAACAGGTTTACCACAATTAGATGCTAAAGTCGATTATCAAAATTGGTTAGAACAACAAGTTTCTTTATTGCCTGCAGAATTTACAGGTGGTGCTCCTGGAGAATTTACTGAAATCGCATTTGGAACTAAACAATCTATGATTGCTACAGTAACTTTAAACCAGTTACTGTTTGACGGATCATATTTAGTTGGATTACAATCGGCTAAAGTGTTTTTAGAAATTTCTGAAAACGCAAAAATAAAAACTGACTTAGAAGTTAGAAAAGCGGTAATCAATGCCTATGGCAATGCTTTACTTACAGAAGAAGGATTAAAGATTCTTGAATATAATAAATCCGTTTTACAACAGAACTTAGATGAAACTACAAGGATTTATGAAAACGGATTAGAAGAGGAAGAGAGTGTTGAACAACTGCAAATCACATTAACGAGCATAGAAAGCGCTTATAATAAGACATCAAGATTGAAAATATTAGCCTACCAAATGTTAAATATAACCCTTGGATTAGATATTAGCACAGATGTTCAATTAATAGATAATTTACAAAGTTTGACTTCTCAAAATATAGTATTAGAACTACTAAATACAGAAGATAACATAGAAAACACAATTGATTACCAGATTGCTTTTAACGATAAAACATCTAAGGAGTTATTGCTTAAATTAGAGAAAAGTAGAGCTTTACCAAGTTTAAACGCTTTTTTAAATGGTGGTTATTCTGGATATAGTGAAAAGTTTACGTTCACGGATTCTTATCAAAAATGGTTTGGATCTTCACTTTTTGGAGTAAATATGAATATTCCAATATTTAGTTCAGGAATGAGAAGTGCCGCAACACAGCGTGCAAAAATAAATTTAGAAAAAGCTGAAGATGACTTAACGGAAACAGAACAAAGATTAAAATTTAAAATTTCTGCTTCAAAAAATGATTATCAATTTGCTATAGAAGATTATAACAATAAAAAGCAGAATTTAAATTTATCCGAACGTATTGAGAAAAAAAATCAAATTAAATTTTTCGAAGGTTTATCCACCAGTTTCGAATTAAGGCAAGCACAAACACAACTCTATTCGGCACAACAAGAATATCTACAAGCAATGATAGATGTTATTAATAAAAAAGCAGAATTAGAAACGGTGCTTAATTTAGTTGATTAGATTATTTAGTTTAAAAGTTTATAAATAATTATGAAAGAATTTTCATTTGAAAAATTAAAAGTTTGGCAAAAGTCAAAAGACCTATCGATTAATATTTATGAAGTAACTGCTAAATTTCCAAACGAAGAAAAATTTGGATTGGTTAGCCAATTAAGACGTTGTGCTGTTTCTGTAGCTTCAAATTTAGCAGAAGGTTCTGGAAGACATTCTAATAAAGATAAGGCTCGTTTTTCTGAAATCGCTTTTGGATCGTTACTCGAATTATTAAATCAACTTATAATATCTAATGATCTATATTTTGTTACAGACCAAGATTATAAAACTTTAAGAAATCAAATAGAAGAAATTAGTAGAATGATTAACGCATTAAGAAAATCTCAACTAAACCAATAAACTATTCAACTCATAAACTATTCAACTCATAAACTATTCAACTCATAAACTTAAAATAAACTCAGCAAACAAATGAAAAACATATATTCACTATTAATTTTGACCTTTCTTTTAGTTTCCTGTGGAGATAATAAAGAACCTGTATCACAAAACATTCAAGACTTAAATGCTCAAAAAACAGCTCTGAAATCTCAAATAGATAGCTTAAACAAAAATTTGAAAGCTATTGAAATTCAGCTATCAAAATTAGATACCATAAAAAAGTTAACAACCGTAACATCTATTACTCCTAAAACTGGTGTTTTTAAACATTTCATTGAAGTTCAAGGAACAGTAAAAGCAGATAAAAATGTTGAGATTCATCCAGAAATGGGAGGAATTGTCACTAATATTTATGTAAAAGATGGTCAAAATGTAAGAAAAGGACAAACCCTAGCACAATTTGATGCTTCGATTATTAACAACAATATAGCACAACTTAAAACGCAACTAAATCTTGCTATTACATCTTTTGAACGCCAAGAACGTTTATGGAATCAAAAAATTGGTAGCGAAATGCAATTTCTTCAAGCCAAAGCACAAAAAGAAGGTTTAGAAAATAACCTAAACGCATTATATGCTCAAGCTAATAAGATGAAAATCACTGCCCCTTTTAATGGGACAGTAGATAAAGTTTTTGGCAAAGTTGGTGAGCTTGCAACACCTCAAATGCCATTTTTAAGAGTAATTAATCTTTCGGAAGTATATTTAGAAAGCGAAATAACGGAAACCTATTTAAAAGATATTAAAAAAGGAACCGAAGTTGTAATATACTTTCCGTCTTTAAACCAAGAAATTTCATCAAAAATCACTCAAGTTGGAAATTTTATTAATCCTAACAATAGAAGTTTTAAAACAAGAGTGAATTTAAGTAATACTAGCAAAACTATAAAACCAAACTTATTAGCAGACGTTAAAATTAAAGATTTTGAAGCTCTCGGAATTATTATTCCAAATAACATAATTCAAAAAGATCAAAATAATAATCCATTTGTTTATACGCTTGATAAAAACGATTCGATTGTTACAGTTAAAAAAACTTTAATAACTGTAAAAAAAGAATATAATAATGAATCTTATATTTCTGAAGGCCTAAAAGCAGATGCTTTAATTATAAACAAAGGTGCTCATTTGGTAAAAAATGATGATGTAGTTATTCTAATTCAACAGTAAACGGTAATTATGAGTAATCTAAAAGAATTTAAACTATCAAGTTGGGCAATTTCAAATAAAACAACTGTTTTTGTAATTACCTTCATCATACTTCTTGCAGGAATTTTCTCTTACAGAAGTATGCCAAGAGAAAATTTTCCAGAAATTGTTATACCACAAATTTATGTATCGACGCCTTATCCTGGGAATTCAGCTTTAGATATCGAGAAACTTATTACAAAACCCCTTGAAAAGGAAATTAATTCCATTACAGGAGTTAAAGAAATTATTTCAAATTCTATACAAGGGTTTTCAACCATTCAAATTGAATTTAATTTCGACACTACACCATCTGAAGCATTACAAAAGGTAAAAGACAAGGTCGATATTGCAATGGCTGACAAAGATTTTCCTACAGATTTGCCTTCCGAACCTAATATCATTGAAATGAATTTTTCTGAAATGATTCCGATTATGAACATCAATCTTTCGGGTGAATTTTCAATGGATCAATTAAAAGAATATGCTGAATATTTAGAAGATAAAATTGAAGAAGTTTCAGAAATTACTAGTGTAGATATTCGTGGTGTTCAAGATAAAGAAATAGAAGTAAGTATCGATTTGTATAAAATGCAAGCTTCAGAAATTAGTTTTACAGACATTGAAAATGCTATTTCTTTCGAAAATATGACCATTTCTGCAGGAGATATTTTACAAAATGGCATACGAAGAAACATTCGTGTAATTGGTGAATTTACGTCTGTAAAAGAGATTGAAAACATTATTGTAAAACAAGAAAAAGGCAATATTGTTTACTTAAGAGATCTTGCCAAAGTAAGCTTTAAAGAACAGGAAAAAGAGAGTTATGCCCGCGAGTTTTCCCAGTCTGTTGTTATGCTTGATGTGAAAAAACGTGGTGGTGAAAATTTATTAAATGCGTCTACAAAAATTGATGCTATTATTAAAGAAGCCAAAGAAAATGTGTTTCCAAAAAACTTAGTGATTTCAAAAACTAACGACCAATCTAACGACACAAGAAGTATGGTTGCAGATCTTGAAAACAGTATCATTTTAGGTGTTATTTTGGTGGTTTTAGTCCTGTATTTTTTCTTAGGATTTAGAAACGCATTATTTGTAGGTATTGCCATTCCGCTTTCAATGTTACTTTCTTTTACCATACTTAGTTTTATGGGAGTTACACTAAATACTATGGTTCTATTTTCATTAGTAATAGCATTAGGAATGCTGGTAGATAATGGTATTGTGGTAGTAGAAAATGTCTATCGTTTAATGGATGAAGGAATGCCAAGATTTGAAGCTGCAAAGAAAGGTGTTGGAGAAGTGGCTATGCCAATTATTGCATCGACTGCAACAACATTAGCTGCATTTTTTCCTTTAATTCTTTGGGACGGAATGATGGGAGAATTTATGAAGTATTTACCTATTACCCTAATAATTGTTTTGAGTTCCTCATTGTTTATTGCATTAGTAATAAACCCAATGCTAATCTCTATTTTTATGAAAGTAGAACGCAATAAAGAAAAGGAAAGGAGCCTTTTAAATAGATTAGAAGATCGGTATGAACGCTTTTTAAATTATGCCTTAAAAGGGATAAAGCCTTATTTGTTTATAGCAGGAACATTTTTTTTGTTGATTATTGCATTTGTTTTAATGGCTATTTTTCCTCCGAAAACGTTATTTTTCCCAGACACACAAGCCAAACAAGTATTTGTTTTTATTGAATATCCTATAGGTACAGATATTTTACAGACCAATGAAATTTCTAAACAAATAGAAGCAAAAATCGAAAATCATCTTAAAAAGTATGAAGATGAAAACGGAAAAAACTTTTTAGTAACGTCTGTAATTGGTCAAGTTGGTGAAGGCACTAGTGATCCTTCTATGGGTCAACAAGGAGGAAAAACACCAAATAAAGCAAGAATAACTATTGATTTTGTAAAATTTCAAGACAGACAAGGTGTTGAAACCGAAGCTGTATTACGTGATATTAGAAATTTATTAAAAGGGTATCCAGGCGTTTCAATTGTAGTTGATAAACCTGCAGATGGTCCACCAACAGGAGCACCAATTAATATTGAAATTTCGGGAGACGATTATGATTTATTATTAACTACTGCAAATAATTTGAAGCAATTTATTAATCGCTCAAGTATTGGTGGTATTGAAGAATTAAAATTAGATATAGAACAAGGTAAACCTGAAATGCCAATTATTGTCGATCGTCAAAAAGCACGCCGACTAGGCATTTCTACAGGACAAATTGGAGGTGCTTTACGAACGTCTCTTTATGGAAAAGAAGTGTCAACTTTTAAAGATATTGATGATGACTATCCTATAAATCTTCGGTTAATGGATAAGTATCGTTACAATAAAGATGCGCTTTTAAATCAAAAAATAACCTTTAGAGATCAAAGTAGTGGAAAGATAATGCAAGTGCCTATATCTGCAGTTGCAAAAGCTACAGAATCAACAACATTTAGTGCTGTAAAACGTATTGATTTGGATCGAGTTGTTACTTTGTATTCAAATATTTTAAACGAATATAATGCCACTGAAGTCAATGACCAGATACGTGAATCTTTAAGGGAATTTCAAACTCCAAAAGGTATTTCATTAAACCTAACTGGTGAGCAAGAAAAACAAGCAGAAGAAATGGCATTTCTAAGTAAAGCTCTATTAATTGCTGTTTTACTCATCTTCTTAATTATGGTTGCACAATTTAATTCGGCTACAACTCCAATTATTATATCCATTTCTGTGCTATTAAGTTTAATTGGAGTACTCTTTGGTTTGCTGATTTTTAGAATGGAATTTGTAATACTGATGACAATGATTGGTATTATCTCACTCGCAGGAATCGTAGTAAACAATGCTATTGTCTTAATTGATTATACCAATTTAATTATACAGCGAAAACGTAGAGAAAATAACCTCGCTAAAAATGAAAAATTAACTTCGCAACAACTCTTAGAAAGTGTTGTTGAAGGTGGAAAGACACGTTTACGTCCAGTAATATTAACAGCAATAACAACTATTTTAGGTTTATTGCCATTAGCACTTGGAATAAACATTAACTTTATGACATTACTAACAGAATTAAATCCAAACTTTTATATTGGTGGTGAAAATGTTGCATTTTGGGGACCAATGAGTTGGGCAATTATCTTCGGATTAACCTTTGCTACCTTTTTAACTTTAGTAGTAGTCCCTGTTATGTTTTATTTAGTAAATAGATTGAAATTTAAGATTGTTAGATAAATAAAATATCATATAAAAGGAGCTTATTTAATTGATAAATCTTTAATTAACTGAGTTAATCTTTGGATGCCATTAAACATATTTGGAGCATTTAATTTTATGAAATTTTCATCTATTTCTGTTGAATCATTAGTAGCTTTTAAAATTGATTCACCATCAAAATCAACAAAAGCAAGTCTAAAAAAAAACTCTTTTTTTTCAAAATAGAAATCACTTGCTGGGAGAAGTGCTACTTGATAATTTTCTAGTATGTAATTAGATAATTGTTCACTCGTATTAATATTTAAAGCATTTAATTGCTCTCTAAATTTATTAAATCCAATCATTAAGTAAAAAGCGCCACAAGGCTTTGTGCATTCTATTCCTATATGTATTAATTTAGTGAAAACATAATGCGATATGTTTTTTAAAATAGATGATGATATTTTTATATGTTGAACTAAATCTGGTTTCATTTTAAATGCTTCAATTGCTGCATATTGTATTGGTGAAGAGACTGCACTAAATGTTTCACTAAATAGGGAACGATATGTATTATATAAAAACTCTAAATCTTTTGGTAAAACCATAAAACCAAGACGATAGCCTCCTGCTGAAAACACTTTACTTAGACCTCCAAAAACAATGGTTTTCTCAGGGTAAAACGTTGATATACTTGGTGAGAAATCTTCAGTGAAATTTATTTGAGAATAAATCTCATCTGAAAGCACAATAATATTATTGGCTCTACAAACTTTTGCTAAACGCTCTAATTCTTCATTAGTATAAACAGCTCCTGTAGGATTATTAGGTGAATTTAATATTAGTGTTTTTTGTTGATTTGGATGCGCTTTGCAATAGGTTTCTAAGGTGTTAGAACTAAGTTTAAAATCATTCTCCAAGCTAGTTTCTAAAATTTCATATTCTCCGTTTTTGGAATTAATTTGTGGGCCATAACTCACCCAACTTCCTTTAGGTATCAAAAAAACACTATCTAAAATTAAAATGGTTTGATATAACAATTCTTTACTTCCAGGACCAATAAAAATAAAATCACTGTTTGCTTCGATAAGCTGATTTTCTTTTAAAAATTTAGCTATTTGCATTCGCAGAATATTTAAACCAATAGTTGGTAAATAATGATTGTTGGTAGCATTCTCTTGTAAAGCATTTACTACACTCTGATGAATAGGAAAAGGCGATTGTCCAAATCCAAAATGATAGATGTGTTTGCCTTCACTTCTCAATAGGTTTACTTTTTGGTTAATCGCTAACGTAGCTGAAGGTTTTAAATTTTGTATGTACGTATTTATTTTAATCATAATTATAACTATTGAAAAAAAAAGCTCTATACAAAATTGTATAGAGCTTAATATAACTAATTAATATGCTTACTAATTAAGAGTAATGCTTACTCTAGCAAAAACATATCTTCCCATAAATCCAAATTGAGATGTTCTTCTAGAATAAGGGAAAGAAGCATTAGATTGACTTCCAGGTCTATTGTCGTCTGGATAAATATCTAATAAGTTATTGGCTCCAACTGTAATCATTGTGTTTTCGAATAATTGATTTGACACTGTTAGATCAGTAATTATTTTACCTCCATAAACAGCATTTTCATTTACAGTTGCTCCATCAACTCTTGCTTGTCCTGCATATTCATCTGGATCAGTAACTTCACCAAAATACACGTTTCTTAATAAGAATGTCCATTTATCATTTTGAAGAACGTGTGTTAAATTTAGTTTAGTTCTTGGTTGAGCGATTATTAAAAACGCCTCTTCTTGTGCATCAAAATAGTCTCCACTTAAACCAGCATCAGCGATTTGTTTAGGAACATTAATATTGGTGATTTCAGTATCAGAAAATGTTGCAGCCAAGGTATTGTCTAATGAGAAATCTTTAAACAGCTCATCAAATTTGTATCCAGCAACAACATCAATACCTAGATTTTTAGTATCGACAGCATTTGCTAAGAACTGTGCTTTACCTGCTCCAGCAGCAACAAAAATAGGTTCAAGTACTGGATCATCATTATGGCTAAACTTACCTGTTAATACAATTCTATCATCAATAGTAATATGATACGCATCAACTGTTAAAGTAAAACCACCAATTCTAGCTGTGGTACCAAAACTCACACTTTGAGATGTTTCTTCTTCAAGTTTTTGAATGCCTAACAATCCTGCTAATTGACTATCATTTCTAAATAACCCTACTTCTTCAGCTACACCACTAGCATTAAAAATAGTACTACTTCTGCTAAAGAATTGCTGATGTAAAGAAGGTGCTCTAAACCCTGTATTAAATGCACCTCTAATATTTATATTCTCTGTAATTTTAAAAAGTGAAGCGATTTTGTAATTAAATGTTGAACCGAAATCTGAAAAACTTTCAAATCGAAGCGCTAAACTAACTAAAAGATTATCAGTAACATCAGCTTCTGCATCAGCATATACACCAATACTATTTCTAAATTTATCTACTGCATTTTGAGGTGTAAATCCTCCAAAAACTTGTGACGTTCCAGGTAAAGATTCTCCAAGTGCATTTGTTGCACCACCAACACCACCAACAGTAGGAATTCCATTATTATCATAGGTTGCATAAGAATTTTCAGCACCTTCAACAATAATGAAATGATCGACTCTGTATTCAGCTCCAAAAGCTAAATTCAATCCTGAAAATATATCGTCATGAAACTTACTAACATCTAAATTTGTTGTGTTCTGAGCAAATTCAAAAGACCCAGCATCAAAACTAGAAGGAGAACTAGCGCCTAAACTCGCATTTGTAGAATTAACAACAGTAAAAGCAAAGGAGTTAGAACCATAGGTATTAGAAAAATCTATATTCCATCCTTTTTCAGTTTCTCCTTTTATACCAACTGCCACAGATTTATCTAAAATATCTGATTGTATCCCTGGTAAAAAACCATTAGGATTAACAGCTGTATTCGCTTTTGGTCTCCATGGCTCTCTTAAAAATCCATATCCTAGACCTTGTCTGTAAGATAAGCCTCCAAAAGAATATAATTCAGTATTCTCAGCTACTGGAACAGATAAGTTCGCAAAGAATTTTCCTTCTCTTAACTTTGAAGTTCCTACTTTAAATCTAAAATCATTTCTTTCTTGTCCTCTTGCAGCAAATTGTGCATCATCTAATTCTTGATACGTAGCAAACTCTCCTGTACCACCATCTGGTAAAAACCCACTCAATAGATCTAAGTCCCCTGGTGTGTTTAAATCTCCATTTCCATCTACAGATAAATCTAAAGCTGCAATAGAAGCCTGATCTGCTGCATTAATATAGTCTGAGCCTAACATTCCAGCACCAGCTTGATAATCTGCCGCTGTCATATCAGCAATCGATCCTCCATTTGCAGATATATAAGCATTTTCTACAGCATTGGCTATATCATAAATCTGTTCTAAATTAGTCTCATTTCTTAATGCTGGATTTCTTGTAGCAAAAGATCCTGAGAAATTAATAAATCCACCATCATTTCCTAATGGTAATCCATAATTTGCATCAACTTGTATTCTTTCTCCATCAACACCTCCTTCTTGGTGCTTACTTCCATCAGACATGTTTGCACCAGTAGTAATAGCTATATCTAATTCACCTGTTGCTTCTTTTAACACAATATTTATAACTCCTGCAATCGCATCAGATCCATACTGTGCCGCAGCACCATCTCTTAAAACTTCAATTCTTTTAATAGCAGAAGTAGGAATAGCATTCATATCTGTACCAACACTACCAGCACCAACGGTACCATTAATATTTAAAAGCGATGTATTATGTCTTCTCTTTCCGTTAATTAAAACTAAAACTTGATCTGGCCCTAAACCTCTTAAAGATGCTGGATCAATATGATCCGTACCATCCGAAACCGTTTGGGGTTGTGACGTAAACGAAGGTGCCACATAGTTTAAGATTTCATTTATTGAAGTTTGAGGTCCGTTTGCAGCTAAAGCTGTGACATCAATAACATCAACTGGAACAGCAGTATCCATAGCAGCTCTACTTGGGTTTCTTGAACCAACAAGAACGATTTCATCAAGAGCAACGCCTTCTGCCAAAGATACTGTTATACTTTGTGTAGATGTCACTTCTAATTCTTGAGATTCGTATCCAACAGATGATATTACTAATGTTGCAGGAAAAGTACTCACATCAAGACTAAAATTTCCATCAAAATCCGATGTCGTCCCATTTGTAGTTCCTTTAACAATAATATTTGCACCAGGTAATGGGTTATTAGAACTTGCCTCTGTGACCGTTCCTGTTACATTCCCTTGTGCCAAAACGCCTAAAGGACAGATTATCATTGCAAAAAACAACAATTTTAAATAGTAAACATGTTTCATAATTTAAAGTTTATTGATTAATTAGGGAGAAAAATACTAATAAAAGGTTGATTAAATTGAATTTTTGGTAATCTTATTAACAAGTAATTAACAATGTCTCTCATTATCAACAGACTATAAATGAGATTTCTTATTGTTTTTATTAAATTTATTTTTAAAAGAATTATTCGTTTTTTAATTACGATTGCATTAATTAAAACCTCTCAACATTTTAGTTGAAGTTTTTTTATTTTAAATTTGCAGCTTCAAACACTTTAAGGATTCAACTTAAGTGTAAAAAATTAAAATATGTACAGAAGTCATAATTGTGGTGAATTAAGAGCATCACACATAAATAAAGAGGTAATACTTTCAGGTTGGGTTCAAAAAACACGTAACAAAGGGTTCATGATTTGGGTAGATCTTCGAGATCGCTACGGTATTACCCAACTCATTTTTGATGAAGAGCGTACTGCTAAATCTATAATTGATCAAGCTCAAAAATTAGGTCGTGAATTTGTGATTCAAGTTAAAGGAACTGTTATTGAACGTGCTTCAAAAAACCCAAATATACCAACTGGTGATATTGAAATTTTAGTTTCAGAATTAAACATTTTAAATGAGTCTTTAACACCTCCTTTTACAATTGAAGATGACACAGATGGTGGTGAAGAACTAAAAATGAAATATCGTTATCTCGATATAAGACGTAATCCTGTAAAAAACAACTTGATTTTTCGTGCAAAAGTTACTCAAGAAGTTCGCAACTATTTATCTAATGATGGTTTTATTGAAGTTGAAACACCATATTTAATAAAATCAACTCCTGAAGGTGCACGTGATTTTGTAGTTCCTTCTCGTATGAATGAA
>Ga0209633_10004401_pt1 | contig 12668 bp, 17 predicted proteins | sample Cruoilmetagenom1_FD_187290 | JGI IMG/M metagenome (GOLD analysis project Ga0209633, IMG submission 187290) | Oil polluted marine microbial communities from Coal Oil Point, Santa Barbara, California, USA - Sample 1 (SPAdes) (version 2) | ecosystem: Environmental > Aquatic > Marine > Oil seeps ... | reverse complement strand
TTCTATAGGAATCTAAGAAACGCGGTACAACAAAGGCTATAATCCATTGCTAGGTATGGTGTAAAACCAAAAGTTTGTGTATTTTTACTCGGCTGGATTCCTACTTCGGAAAATTCTGCTGTCACGTAAAAACGTGACAGCAGAATTTTACTCGCAACGGAATCATAGCCTAAACGTTACAAGGCATTACTAAAAAATATTATTATGCAATCAACAATAAAACCAATAATTATATATATTTTTATTTTTCTATCACTTTCAAGTTGTTCCAATGATGAATATTATCCTTTTTCGGAAGAAAATATTCAAGGAGAATGGAAGTTGGATGGAATCTATAAATACGATTTAAGTGGAAATTTAACTGATGTAACTAACTATAATTTAGTTTGGAACATAGATATGGACAGTATTGAATCTATTCAATCTTATGGCTTTGAAGATATCGGAACGGGAGTATTGGAACAGCAATTTGAATACAATTTATATCCAAATGGAATTTTTCAATTTGGGGGAACTAAGTCCAAAATACAATCCTTAAATCATGAAGAATTTATTTTTTCTATAAATAGACCTGATTACGTTTCAGAATTTATTTTTTATTCTATAAATGAATAATGATTAGAATACGTTTTGAAAATTACAACGTCTTGTAACAACGGCTATAATCCATTGTTGAGTTCCTAACAGAATTAAAAATTCATTACATTTAAATAATTGTAAAAGCTATGACCTTTGCCGTAAGCAATTGTTGCTACTCGTTTAGAGAACCTAAGTAGGTATTGTCTATAGAAATGAAAATAATTGACGTAACAATCGCCAAACCATAACGAAACCATAGCCAAACCGTTTCCTGCAAGCCAAAAAACTATACTCTTTCAAAATGGATCAAATTTATTTAAAAAAACTTGTTTGAAAATTTGTATAGTTAGGATTCCTTACTATATTTGTATCGCAATAGTGCAGTAACTAAATTTTTATAACAATGAGTAAATCAATTTTTTATCACGCAGGGTGTCCAGTATGTATAAGTGCAGAACACGACATTATTGAATTGGCAGGAGCTGAAAACGTTGAAATTGTGAATATTGGTGAAAACAGATCAAGAATTAACGAAGCTGAAAATGCAGGAGTGAAATCTGTGCCAGCCTTGCTTACACCGAATGGCAATGTCTTACATCTAAACTTTGGAGCTTCAATGGCTGATGTAAAAGGTTAATTTTTTATTTATAAAGTTAGGATTCCTAATTTAAAAGGCATCCTGATTTCTAAAAATATTATTATAATGAGAGTTTCAGTTTGGGATACTTATGTAAAAAGAGAAGGTGGCAAATTAATGCATTTTGATATTCTTGTATCAAATAAATTAAAAGATGAACAAATCATTTTTGGTTATGGTAAAGAATTTTTAAAAAGCAAATCCTTTCATACTGAGGAACTATCATCCAAAGAATGTAAGTTTTGTCATATAGAACAGGCAACTGATGAAATGATAAATCAGATTGAAAGAAATGGTTTCTTCATCATAGAAATGGAAAATTGTAATTAATTTAATTAGGATTACTAACTTTGCCTGTCGAACAAATATCGACAGGCTTTTTATATGGACAAAAGTATTTTTAATCCCAGCGGACAAGAGAATAATATTTCAAGTAAAATAATTGTAGGTCTTGAACGAATTTCTGAAGTATTTAAAATTTTACTTTGGGAAAAGGCAAAATTAGTTGGACTAAGTCCAATTCAAATTCAGATACTTATTTTCATAACATATCACAAACAAGAATTGTGCAATGTGAGTCATTTAGCCAAGGAATTTAATATTACTAAACCAACAATAAGTGATGCTGTCCGAATTTTGGACAAGAAAGGAATGATTACTAAAGACTTCTCTTCAACTGACAGTCGCAGTTACTCAATCCAACTATCACATTCAGGGAGCAAAATTATTGCCGAAATCGAAAATTTTGCAGATCCTTTGAAAAGTCAACTCAAAGGGATTCAACAAGCTGATTTAGAGAACCTATTTAGAACGTTAAGCAAATTAATTTACCAATTGTACAGCAACGGAATTTTGACTGTTCAACGGACTTGTTATGGATGCAAATTTTACGACCAAACTGAAAATAAAGACTTTTGTAACTTGTTGGACAAGGAATTGCTGAATTCTGAGATAAAATTGGATTGCTCTGAATATGAAGAAAAGCCAGCAAGTAACAATGTATAAAAATAATAGTGGTTTTGGTGCTAATATCAAAGTCTGTATCTTTGAAAAAGGTCAGTGGCAAATTGAAAGGTTTGTATCTTGAAATCCGCTACTATTCTTATACTAACCGTTGTAGACAAGCAGACAAAAAAAAAGTGAAATGGAAATAAACAAAGTAAACTTACATTCAAAATTAAAAACATTCAACGAATATTGGACACCAAAAATAGTTGGAGAACTTAATAATCAATTTGTTAAAATAGCGAAATTCAAAGGAGAATTTGTTATGCATAAACACGAACAAGAAGATGAACTTTTTTATGTCATTGATGGTAAATTATTCATTGAATTGGTTGATAAAACTTTGGAGCTGAATACTGGTGAATTTGTTATCATTCCGAAAGGAGTAAAACATAAACCTTACGCACCTGAAGAGGTAAGTGTCATGTTGTTTGAACCTGCATCAACGCTAAATACCGGAAATACAAAAAACGAATTGACAGTATCTGATTTAGATAAAATTTAGTTTGTCGAAATGAAATTTGCCCATACAAATATAATCAGTACGAATTGGAAGGAACTCGCAGACTTTTATGTAAAAACTTTTGATTGCAAAATTGTTCCACCAATTAGAAAACAATCGGGAGAATGGCTTGAAAAAGGAACGGGTTTGGAAAATGCCAAATTAGAAGGTGCTCACTTGTTACTCCCAGGATATGGAGAGAACGGACCAACACTAGAAATCTACCAATACGAGAATATTGAAAAACAAGATTTTGTATCACCAAATAAAAGAGGATTAGGACATATTGCTTTTGAAGTTGAAAGTGTAGAAATAGTTCTCGAAACTTTGGAAAGAAATGGTGGAAAAGCCTTTGGGGAAATCACGAAAAGAGAGGTGAAAGATGTTGGAGAAATCACTTTCATTTATGCAAGAGACCCGGAAGGAAACTTGATAGAATTACAAAGTTGGAAATAAAGCCAGTTTACAACATTGTATATAATTTAATACAAAAAAATCATTACGATGAAAATAAATTTATTTGGTATTATTATATGTTTAATCCTTTTTTCTTGTAATGATACTGATGACCCAACAAGATCATCCTCTAGATTATTTAAAAATATAACAGAAAACGAATCGGAATATATAGTAGAAATTTTTGTTTTAAGAAATGAAATAAACGAATCATGTGAAACAGTCTCTAATGAAAGTTTTACTAGCTTCCAATATGGAAATCAATTCTATGAATATTTTAGTGAAATAAATGGCACTATAGTTTCACATTCTCATAATCCAACGGAGAATGAAACCTTCATTACTCAAATACCATTGATAACAATAGGTAATCTCGACTTTGAATTCATAGATACCCAAAGCAATACCTATAAAGTTCTTGATGAAGGTCTTGCTATTTATAATGGTGACATATTGACCAGTTATGAAATGAAATTACCAATTACAACAGAAAGTATAGCAAACACTATGAGGCTAGTAGGCTCTTCTTCAAGGTATATGATTTATCGTAAATTAATTCTTAAGAAAAAATTCAATGATAATACTTCTTTACCACCAAATTTATGGATATCGGTAAATTCTGGCGTTGGTTCTGTCTTTGAGAATGGTGAGGTAGTGATGAAAGTTGCAGGAGAATGGTGGGGAAAATTTAATGGAAAAACATGGGAAGAACAAAGCATAGATATACATGGGAATCAAATTAAAATGATCCCTAATATCTGTAACTAATACCAAAATAATCATCAAAAACTATATACAACAATGTGTATAATTAATTGCTACGAAATTTCCTCGAAGGAAATTCACTTGAATTAATTACATTTGATATACGTCGGAAAATCACATCTGATTTTCCACAACTAACCATACACAAGGCGTTAACTACAAATAAAACTATGAAAATGAAAAAAATAATTTTTTTGGGAATATTAGCTCTAATAATTTCTTGTTCATCAACAAAAAGTTTAAAACCCAAACTCGTAAATAACAACAGGTTTCTTATAACTGAAATTTCTGTGGATAATACTTATGGAGTAACTGAAAAAAATCCAGTAAAAGTAGGTGGAATAAAATCTTCTGAAGGACCAAAAAACGAAAGGCGATATTTGAATTCTTTGACTGGACCAAACGGAGAAGATATATCTTATTTTAGAGCAGGAAGTTGTTGCCATTTTAAAACTAAAAATGGAATGATGGGAATGGGTTTATTAGACAATTACAGAGTCACTTGGCAAGGGGCGAAAGATACTGTTTCAATTTATATTAATATGTATGACTATGGTGTGTTGAAAGCGCCAGTCGGATTCAAAATAAAAGAATAACTGTAGCTATCACAGGCTATAATCCATTGCTGGGTTTGGTCTTTAATTCAAAAGTTTGTGTATTTTTACTCGGCTCGCTTTCTACCCTGCCTGCCGGCAGGCAGGTTCGGAAAATTCCTTCCACGCAAAAGCGTGTCAGCGGAATTTTACTCGCAACGGAATCATAGCCTAAACGTTGTAGATCATAAAGAAAACCTCGAAAAAGGACATGAGCTGTAACAAAAAAATTGAGTAGAAGGTCAAGAAAGAAAATATATATTTCGGTGACTGAAAAGTTAGAATGAAATAATAAGCCGGTTAATTAAAATTTGCAATTTTGTCAAATCAAATAAGCTCAACTGAAGTGGAAGAACTATCACATAACTATGAGAAATTACTTTGGATAAAAAGAATTATCACCCTGGTATTTGGTATAATAATCTGGCATCTTCCTATTCCCTGGGATATTACTCCAGATGCTTGGCATTTATTTGCCATTTTTATTACAGCTATAATTGGCGTTTTACTTGAAGCTCTTTCAATTTTTACGGCATCTGTTATTGCCTTGGTAGCAGTTGTCCTGTTGCGAGTCCTTCCACCCGAAAAAGCTTTTTCAGGTTTTTCTGAAAGTTTTATTCTTTTGATTTTGGCCGCTTTTTTGGTCGCAAAAGGGGTCATTAAATCGGGATTGGGAAGGCGGATTGCTTTTCTGCTCATTCAACGGTTTGGGAAGTCAACCTTAAATTTGGGATATTGCCTTGTAGTTACAGATACCATCCTTGGACCTTCTATCCCTAGCAACACAGCCCGCTCTGGAATTATGTATCCTATAACCCATGCTTTGTCCCTAGACACCGGATCCCTACCTACACCTGAAGGGAGAAAGCGAACAGGAACTTATCTGATGATGACGTACATAGCTGGTCAAACGATAAGTTCGGCTCTATGGTTAACCGGCATGGCTGCCAATCCCGTAGGGGTCGGAATTGCTGCTGAGTTTGGCGTAAACATGAATTTTGGAAATTGGGTTTTCGTGGCTTCGGTTCCCTGTATTATAGCGCTTATCGCCATTCCCTTCATATTATACAAATTGTTTCCGCCCGAAAACAAATACACTCCTGAAGCACCCGAAATGGCAAGGAAGGGATTGCTGGAAATGGGACCTATGAGCATGCAGGAATGGATCATGGGTTCTACATTTTTTGGCATGATACTCCTTTGGGCATTTTCCCCGGTATTGAATATCAATCTGGCTATTGTTGCCTTTCTGGGGTTATCGATCCTAATATTGGCTAAAGTATACACCATAGAAGACATCCGGCATGGTGGTGGAGACGCGCTCGAAACCTATATTTGGTTCGCTATTTTATACATGATAAGTACGGCATTGAATGAAATGGGATTTATGAAGATTCTCGGCGCTCAGCTAGCAACCTATCTTAGTGGCTATCATTGGATTACTGTTTACATCCTGCTGACAGTACTGTATATTGTGATACACTATCTGTTCGTGAGTCAGACAGCACATTTGCTCGCTTTGTATGCTGTTTTTTTACAGGTGGCTGTCAACGCGGAAGTACCCGCTGCACTAATGGCTTTTATGCTCTCGTTTGCCACTAATTTATTTGCCGCAATTACACCTCAGGCTTCCAGTTCTAATATTCTATTTGTAGGGAGTGGCTTTTTACCATCAAAAGATATCTATAAACAAGGTGTTGTCATTACGGTCTTGAATACGGTAATCTTCCTTCTTGCAACACCTTGGATTATGTGGGCGTCATCACTATAATAGAATTATAATTATCAAAGAAATAATTAACAAAATAATGATATGTAAAAAGAAACGACCTACAGCAATGTGTATAATTAATTGCTAGAGTTTGTATTACTCAAAAAATCTGAAGGATTTTCCTAAGGTTCAGTTTTCTTTTGCTAAATTAGTTACGTGAGAATCGCAACTAGCCATATACCAACCGTAGTACATTCAAATGAAATTACATTATCTCATATTATTCTTGGTCATTTTAGGTTGTAAAAAGGACTCTAAATTTGATTTTCAAACTCGGTCAATAGATAAATCCAGACTAGATCTATTTTTTAATTCTCTCGAATCGACCGACAATCGAATGTTAAGTATTTCAATTAATTCAAATGGAAGTGAAGTTTATCATAGATCCTTAGGGTTCTCTGATGTTTCCAAAAGCACAAGTCCAAATGAATTTACAAAATATCGTATTGGCTCAATTTCGAAAATCTTTACAGCTGTTATCATTATGCAACTTATTGATGAGGGAAAGTTGAATTTAGATAGTTCTTTGAACAAATATTTTCCAAAAATCGTCAACTCTGAAAAAATAACTGTTGAATTACTCTTGAGGCATAGTTCGGGTTTATTTGATATTACAAAAGATAAAGATTTTAATCTTTGGATATTCGAAACTCAAACACGGGAACAAATGCTTGAGCGATTTGTAATCAATGGTTCAGTATTTCAACCTAACGAAAGAATTGAATATTCTAGTACGAACTACCTCCTACTGACATACATTGCAGAAGAGATCGAAAATAAATCATATTCTCAAATTTTAGAATCTCGAATTATTAAACCTCTTGAGTTGAAAAGAACTGAATATGGAAAAAAAATAAACACAGATAACAACGAAGCTTTATCTTATTCAAAAGAATGGTATGATTGGGAATTAGAACCTGAAACTAATATGAGCGCACCAAGCGGGGCCGGGGCTCTTGTCTCAACTCCTGCTGAGGTTAATATATTTATACAAAGTTTATTTTCTGGAGAGCTTGTATCTGAAACCTCGTTGTACAAAATGATCGATTTTAAGCAGAGAACTGGATTGGGATTATTTAAATTTTCGTTCTCGGACATAGGTGGTTTTGGCCATGGTGGAAGTATTGATGGCTTTCGTTCCATTGTTGTTTACTTTCCAAGAGAAAAATTTTCAATTACAATTCTTGCTAATGGTTTGACCACTTCTGTCACAGGTATTTTAGGTTCTGTCTTAAATGAATTAAAAGATGCTTTAATAGAAAACCCTTAGGGAAACGTGCTACAACAATGGCTATAATCCATTGCTAGGTTTGGTGTTTAACCAAAAGTTTATGTATTTTTACTCGGCTTGCATTAAATAAAAATTGTAAAAAAAATGAAATTTAAGAATTGGAAAAAACACGGATTTGAATTTTTATCAATTTTTATAGCTGTTGTTTCGGCATTTGCATTAAATAATTGGAATGAAAACAGAAGAGATGCTCATTCTGAAAACAAAATTCTTATAGAAATATCAAACGGACTTGAAAAAGACTTAGATGATATTAAACTGAATGTAGAAGGACATAAAACTGGAATTTCTGCTTGTAATTATTTCAGAAAAGCATTTGCTGGCAAAAACATTAAGACTGATTCATTAATGTTTCATTATTCCAATCTCACACGTGATTTTGTGTCTATTCAAAACATTGCTGGATATGAAACTTTGAAATCTAAAGGACTTGAATTAATAAATAATGATTCTTTAAGACTTAAAATAATATCTCTTTATGAATATGACTATAATACTTTAAGAAAGTTAGAAGAAGAATATTCTGAAATGCAATTTCAAGAAAATTATTTTAAAGAAATTAACGAAGAATTAGCACCAAATTTTAAAATTGATAGCAACGGAAATATAATTGGAATTGATTTACCTATAAAAATTCAAGAAAATAAAAGAAATAAATTATTGCTTTATCTCTGGAAAATTCAATCAAATAGAATCTTCATACTTCAATATTATTCGGAAATTGAAAAGAGAATAAATGATGTACGAGAAAACATTAATAATGAAATAAAACGATAGCTAACGTAGGTTGTAATCCATTGCTTAGTTTGGTGTTAAATTCAAAAGTTTGTGAATATTTACTCGACTTGAATCCTACCATGCTAAAGCGTCGCAGCGGAATCATAGCCTAAAAGTTATAGCCAATACCAAGAAAGTCACAATTTACTATTGAAACTTGAAAATAGGTAAATGACTAAATTGAATAAACATATATTAATCCCATTGGTAATAGCAAGCATCGCGATTGCGATATTCTGGATTATTTCTTTAACTTTAAACTCAGTGATAGTATTTATTCCTGGTGTAATTGTATCGTATTTACTTTACTTAAATACTTTTTACAAGAAGACTCCTAATCCTGAAAGAATACTACCTCTTTATTCGGCAAAAAGAAAATTTTACCCTGACAATGTTTCGCCTGTCTCAACTCTGATAATAAAACTGATTGTTGCCAAAGTTATAAAGGCAAAATATTAACTGAACACAACAACGTGTGTATTTAAATGCTTGGGGCTATTCTATTCTTAAAGTCCTAAGGATTTTTCTCAGGTTTGGTTTCCTTTTGCTATATTAGTATTGTAACAAACCATACACAAACTGTTGTATACATTTAAAAAACATTATGAGAATTGATCACATTGCAATTTGGGTTAAAGATTTAGAAAAAATGAAAAGATTTTACACTAAATACTTCGACGTGAAATGTGGTAACAAATATATTAATGAAAATAAAAAATTCTCTTCTTATTTTCTTTCGTTTGATAGTGGTGCAAGAATTGAAATAATGTATCGACCAGATATTTCTGAACATAATGAAAATAAAAGGAAAAATTACGGAATCACACACTTTGCAATCTCCGTTGGCAATAAAGAAAAAGTAAATCAACTTACTGAATTATTTAGAAGTGATGGTTTTGAAATAATTGGAGAGCCCAGAACTACTGGAGACGGATATTATGAAAGTGTTATTTTAGACCCAGAACGGAACAGTATTGAAATTACTGAATAAGAGAATTAATAAATGTGGTACACAATGCTATGCGCTTTAGCAGGTCGTTGTAAACAAATAATATTGAACAACTTAACAAAACTAAAAATTATGAAAAAAACAATGATTTATTTTTATCCAGTATTAATATTAATAACCTTATTTTCTTCATGTGAAACAAATACATTAGATATAGAGAAAGCGAAACAAATTGCAGTAGACGAAGCAATGGAAAAAATGGAAGCAGATAGACAACAAAAGTTGGAGGTAATTGATAAATTTTATGGTGTTTTTGAAAATGGCGATATGTCAGTTTTAGAGAATATTTTAGCTCCAAATTATACTCAATATCCGTCAGATCCTGGTCAAACGCCTGATATTAAAGGGTTTATTAAACATGCTCAAATGTTTGGAAGTATGTTTTCAGATCTAAAGGGAACTAAAACCCATATTCTTGTTGATAAAGACTTAGTTCACGTACGAAGCGAATTGGAAGTAACACATACTGGAGATGCATTCGGAATACCAAAAACTGATAAACGTGTCAAATTGGTAGCTTTTGATTTACATCATTTCAACAAAGATGGCAAAATTGATAAGACTTGGCATTTAGAAGATTTCTGGGGAGTTTATTCTCAATTAAACTCTCAGTAAAACTTCAAATAACAGTTTACAACAATGGCTATAATCCATCCAACCGAACGCGTCAGTTGTTCGGGCGGGTCTTCTGCATCGTTTGATCTTTAAACCAAAAGTTTATGCAAATTTACTTGGCTTGCTTCCTGCTATAGAAAATTCCCACCACGCTAAAGTGGCATCGTAATTTTACTCTCAACGGAATCATAGCCTAAACGTAGCTATCCATTTAAGAAGCTATCACTGAATAAACTAATTAGAAAAATATGGAAAATCGTTACTAATGATTTTACTATAGATTCTTTAATAATGATTCGAGATAATTATGAGTGTTTAAATACTCTAGTCTAAGATCTTTAAGATATTTTAAAACTGCACTACGAGATTCATATTGAGGTTTCAGGCAGTCTTTCATTTCCGAATTATAAACGGTAATTACCAAATACCAGTTCTCAATTCGAGAAAAATGTGCATCTTCAAACAGGGCGCTATTTCCATTTGATTCTCGTTTATGGTCTATCATTATCGGTATCAGATTAATTGTTTTTGTTGGAATTACAGTCTCATAAAACGATAAAAAATAAATTTTATCATCAATAGTAATAGGAACGTTCCATTCAACATCTTGATAACCTAAATCGAATTTCATATTGATGAAATTATAGAATTCGTCTGCGTTCTTGGGGTCTTGAAAAATGTAAGCATAATCTCTTGGAAGATTCCTCTTAAATTTTTTCGCTAACATTACTTTATCATCCTTAATTTTTGGTGCAATTCTTAGAGGAATGCAAGAATTTAAAATAATAAATGCTAGAATTAGTAGTATTTGTTTCATCTATTTGTTTTAATTATTGTATCAACTTTTATACCAACAACTATGGATATTGAATAAGAAAAACAGCAAAATGGCAACATCGTATAAATTTAATAATCTACTTTTGTGTATAAGTTCAATGGTAATTGTCTATTTAGCATTAGATTTTCCTAAGAAAAATCTCTCGCTTGCTTAACCAATTAGAAATCATAAACCAAACGATATACACAAGTCAAAAAAAAAATTAAAAATGAATCGATTATTTCTACTATTATTTTTGACCATTAGTCTGAGTGGCTTCACCCAAAACCAATCAGAAATGAATCGTGAAGCAGTTGAATCTTATCAAAAAGCTGAAAAGGAGCTGAACTCAACTTATAAAAAAGTATTAGAAAAATATAAATCTGATACTATTTTCATCGATAATTTGAGAACAGCTCAAGGGGTTTGGATAAAATTCAAAGACGCGGAATTGGAATTAAAATATCCGAAAAGAGGACCAGGACATTACGGTAGTGTTTTACCAATGTGTAAGGCACTTTATCTAGCTATTTTGACCGAAAAAAGGATCGAAACATTGAATAATATTTTAAAAGACCCGCAAGAGGGTGATGTATGCAATTGAAATGAGAATAATTATAAAAAATAATGTTTTCTTTCTGTCTATATTGTTATTAATCTTGACAAGCTGTAAAAACTACTACAACGATGCAATTGAATGGACTGACAATCTTGAAGCTGGAATAAATATTGAAAATGTCAAAAAGTTTCAGTCTGATTTTATTGAAATAGATTGGGAAAATCCACAAATAATAAACAATGAGAAGTGGTTTTTAATAACAAAAATTAAAGGCAATAAGGATATTTTAGAAATGTCTATTTATTTGGTCTTTGTTGAAAATTATTATCTAGGTAGAGAAATTAAAAAGTAAAAACCGGCAAACAACAAAGACCATAATGATATGTGTATTAATTTATGTTTTTGCCTAATACTTATCAACAAATTGCTGCACCAATAAGCTGATGTATTTTCCCGTACCTTTTGCGGCCAATTGAACAGCTTCGTGTGAAACTTCTTCTACTTTCCCTTCTATTCCCAAATCGGTTATAACAGAAATACCCAGGCAATGCATACCCATATGTTTTGCAACAATAACTTCCGGTACTGTGCTCATACCAACAGCATCTGCGCCCATTATTCTTACCATTCTATATTCAGCGGGTGTTTCAAAAGTTGGACCCGATAAACTTAAATAAACACCTTCTTGTATGTCAATATTTTGTTGTTTAGCTATTTCTTTAAACTTAGAAATCATTTTAAGGCTGTAAGGTTCATGCATGTCTACAAATCTAGATCCGAAACGTTCTTCATTTTTTCCTCTTAACGGATGGTCAGGTATCATATTGATATGGTCATTAATAAGCATAATATCACCTACTTTAAATTGAGGGTTTACACCGCCTGATGCATTTGAAACAATTAAATTTTCGACTCCTAAAAACTTGAAAACACGAATTGGAAAAGTTGCTTCTTGCAAAGACCATCCTTCATAAAAATGAAAACGCCCTTGCATAGCAATAACTTTTTTATCTTTAATTGTGCCAAAAATTAAATTACCTGAATGGCCTTTAACTGTTGATACAGGAAAATTTGGAATTTCTGTATAAGGAATCGTAAACTTAATAGCAATATCATCAACTAAACTACCCAAACCAGTACCGAGGATAATTCCGAAATCTGGGTTAATAAATCCCTTTTCTTTTAAATAACTAACTGTTTCTTGAACTTTGTTCCACATATTTTTTTATCAATTTATTAAAATCTTCTTTATGGTCTATAATTTCAGTTTCTATTGGAAGGTAATAAAATTT
>Ga0209633_10004400_pt1 | contig 12669 bp, 9 predicted proteins | sample Cruoilmetagenom1_FD_187290 | JGI IMG/M metagenome (GOLD analysis project Ga0209633, IMG submission 187290) | Oil polluted marine microbial communities from Coal Oil Point, Santa Barbara, California, USA - Sample 1 (SPAdes) (version 2) | ecosystem: Environmental > Aquatic > Marine > Oil seeps ... | reverse complement strand
CTTTTTCTTACTCATCTCTTGCATTATGATAATGTCACTGTCAGAAGCAAAGGTACGTCCTTGCACTGTCGGTGATATGCTTCCTTTCAAAAGTATTATCTTGCCTGTGACCGTAGTATCGTTTCCATCCAATCCTACATTGAGATGTATCTCTGTTTGTATATCCGCCATCTTATCTTTAATATGAAAGTTTTTGGCATCTGCGACAAAAGAACCTTTTTTGTTTATAGTATGGTAGTTTCCACTTACCTTTAATGTATCATTTACCCAAAGGTTTGAGACTTCTATGTTGTCACCTAAAGCTATAACTGCCGGCTTAGATGAAAAATACTTTTGCTCATTAAACGTTGCTTTATAAGACTTCAACATCACTTTAGAAGCATCTACACTCGCAACAAGTTTTACATCTTTGATGATATGTTTTGTTTTTCTGTCTGCCTTGTATGTAACCTTAGGAGAACTAAGTACTAACTCCGCTGTTTTCATCTCGTTAATGCTCAAGGTCGTATCAATCACACCTTCTATGGGAGGAAGTGCTTCAAGTGGGTACAGTGTACTGATACTTTCACTCAAGGCTGAGAGTGATTTGATTTTAGTTTGTATCTTTAGTTTCTTTTTGATGTTCCCACTTACATCTGAGACAAACCCTGCTAGGTTGAGTTTACCCTTTAAGGTTTCTTTGTCTAACGCATACTTCATATCTACATTTAATGCGTTGGTTTTTAGTTTAAGTGTAACATCATTTTGTACCATAGTCACATGGGCATCCATAGGGCTTAAGCCCTCCCACTTTACATCTTTGTTAAAAGCTTTTAACAAAGAGTCTTGTGGTATGTCTAGCTTCGCTTGTACTTCGACTGCTTTCCCATACTTAACATCTGCATCTATGTTGGCCACATTAGACAAGACTTTTACTTGTGCATCTATCACACTAAGATGGTTAAAATCTATAGGGGCATCTACAGTGACATTTACTTTTGTCTCTTCTAGTTCTTTGGGGAGTTCGACAAATGCATCTACCATTAATGCTTCGATGGTCTCTAGATGTAGTTCTCCGCTCTTAAAGTCTTTTGAATCAAACTTTCCTTTGATATTTTGAGATGTAAGAATAGTTTGAATACTTTTTTCAGTACCACTATAGGCTACAAACAGGTTTTGAAGAGGTTTGGTGAACTTTGCTTCTATACCTCTAAGCTCTTTTGCTTTTATCTCACCTTCGTAACGTATATCTTCATCCATAGTAAAATGATTTGTAAGACGTATGTCTTTGGCATAAGGTGTGGTGACCATGGCCTTACTCTCCACGATGAGCTTAGAACTATTGATATCATAGTCCACATGTGAGAGTAAATCATCTATATCTATGTTAAACTCACCCTTTTTGTTTTGAAGTATATGTCTTGCTTTGGATCTTACATCAGCACGTACACGCTCTTTACTCGCATTAAAGTCAACTACTATCTCCCCTATGGCCTCTTTACGTAGAGGAATTTTATATAGCTCATACAGTCTATTGTTTGGTGTGAGGCGTATGTTCCCTGACAAATGATTGTTTACTATAGTCCCGCAATAGATGGCATTGGAAAGATTGGTGCTACCATTGACATCCATCACTACGTTTTCTAATACCAAATTCTCTACATCAAACCTAAGCTCTTTTGCTTGGAGCTGTATCTGCTGTATTTTCACAGGATCATATGTAACGGGGAGTAAATTGGTCTCTAATTTTTTGACTAGTAGCATTTTAGGTATAAAAGGACTTGGCTGTCCCACTTCATCATTTCCAGTTACTGCTGTTTCATTGCCATCATCCACAAAGAGCTTTTCCAATGCTGTTATATTTACATCTTTGATCTTTGTATCTTCAAGTGTTATCACTTGTTTTTCTAAATGCCCTTTTAGAAAAATTTTTGTTACATTGGTATCTAACTCAAGTTCAAAGCCCTGCAGAGTTAAGCCATCTGAGGTGAATTCAAGCATTTCACTTTTTACCCTTGCTTTAGAGATATGTATGCCTTTTTCATTAAAAGGTTTTGTAGAAAGGTTTATATTATTTGCCTGTACAGTGAAGTCAGAACCGTTTGACTCACTTGCGTTGTCGTCTGTCTCAAAAGAGGCTATGAGGCTCTTTATCACATCAACATCCGCATCATCTATATATAGTTTATCGACAGTTATTTTTTTAGCTACAAGTGTATTGGGATTCCATTTGAGTACTATATTCTTGGCTAAGGGTTTGTCTTTAAACTGTGGATTTTCTATCTCAACACCCGTTAGTGCATTCCCCTTGATGCTATCATATGAGATGTTATAATCAGGGGCAAAAGTATCAGCCACTTTTTTGATGACCAACGGGGAGTTTGCCACAAAGAAAAGTGCTAAGCCCAAAATAATAGCAAGCACAAGTACAAAAAGGACAATCCTGCGTAACCATAAAAAAGGACCAAAAAGTAATAGATTCTTCATTAAAATGACTGTCCTATCTGAAATGATATTCCATACTGTGCAGGGTCATTGACATTAAAACCGACATCTAGTTTAAATGGTCCTATAGGCGTTAAGTATCTTATGCCAAGTCCTGCTGAACTTATTATCTCACCTGAGAAATCATAACTCTCTTCATTGAGCATGGTGTTATCGTTAAACACAGCCCCATAAAGGTTCCCCCATATAGGATAATCTGCTTCAAGCGAAAGATTTAATAAACTTGAAGCACCTGCGATGCTGTCAGAAGTCGGAGATTCTATGACCCCAATGGTATTAAACCCATATGCACGGTTAGAAAAGGATCCCCCACCAAAAAAGAATTTTGATTCGGGTAACTCATGAGAAGTTTGATCTATCACACCTACTTTAGCAACAGAAGCTAAAGTAAGTTTATCGAAGGTATGTATGAGTCGACCCTCTAGGTATGTTTTTAGGTATGAACTTGCATCTGGATTATAAGGGACACCATACTCCAATGAAGTTGCCAGATAATAACCATACTTAGGATTTAGCTTATCATCTCTAGCATCATATACTGCATCAAGATAAGGGTAAAAAAGTAAAAAAGTTCCTTCATTGATTGCTTGTAAAAGTTCTTGATCTTTTTTCAAATTATCTAAAGCTCCAATATCTATATTTTCAACAGCTAGCCCTACTCTAAGTTTGAGTCTTCCCTCATTATGTTCCACATAAACTTTTGCAAACTCTTTTTCTTCTTGAAAACCTATAAATTCTAAATTGGAATACCCAAGTTGTGCACCAAAATCAATACCATACTCATAAAGAAAAAATAACGCTGGCTTGTAGAAGTCACCAACAGCCAATTGTTCTTTCTCTGACCAAGAGAGCTTAAGTCCTGTTTGTTGTGCATTACCGAAAAAATTCTTCTTAATAATAGACGCATGTACTCTTGGACCTATGAACGTATCATAGCCCACACCTACTTCTGCATGGTAAGCATCAACTACTTCATTTAAAGTGATGTCTATAGGTACGACATTGTAAATCTTTCTGTCTACAGCCACTTGTACAGAGTCAAAGCTATTTAATGCATAAATACTGCTATACGTTTCTTTCACTTTTTCAGGATCAAAACGTTCTCCTTTTTTAGCTCTAATACGTGAGAGAATGACATCCTTATCTATGCTTTTCAACCCTTTTATATTCGGCTCACCAAAGGTACAGATGCCTCCTTTTTTCAAACTATACTTTAACACCGCTTCATGCTTATCTAAATCTACATATGCCTTTGTATCAAGTTGATAAGAACAATACCCATCTGAGAGTAACGCTTTTATAATCGCACTTTTCGTAGCAATGAAGTCTTTTGCCCTAAAAACATACCCCACTTTAGGTAGAATTAGTGAAGAGATATTAAAATCACTCTCTATATCAATTTTAGTCACGGCAACTGGCTTTTTCTCTTCTATTTTTACATCTACTGTGGTATTTGACTCAGATATTTTGAAGGTGGCATCATAAAAACCTTCTGAGTCATAAAAGCTTTTTAACGTTGCATCTAAAGTAGGAAGTAGTTTGTCTTTTATGCGAGGACTATCCTCTTTCCAGAATTGATAAAAACTTTTTGTATCTACACTAAGTACTTCTTGTATAGTCGGTGTATCAAAATGCTTTTGTCCACTGATATGTATGATGTGGGTAGGAAGCTCAAGGTCTTCAGCATGTGTGGAGTTGATAATAAATAATGTGATAAATAGTATCAATTTATACGGCATGTATCTTTTCTCCTGAATATATATAATATCAAAAATAGATTAATCCTATACGGTTTCATCTCATAGATTAATACTTTCATTTACTTTTTTCGATATGATTACATCATTATATTTTAAGGAAATTTTTTGAGAGCAATATCTACACCTTTTTTTATTATTACAACTGCATTATTTATTGTACTTTTTGATAACCTGTCTTTTTTTAAACATGTATTAGAAGTCTACCCCTTTAATGCAGGTAATTCTGGTTTCTTACTCTCTTTAGGCTTTTTACTCTATGCTTTGTTAGTCATACTATTCTCTTTAGTTTCCTTTAAGCATACAGTCAAACCCGTACTGATATTTGTACTCATCCTCTCTGCATCCGTGCACTATTTTATGCAAAGTTACAACATCGTCATGGATAAGACCATGATAGAAAACACCCTGCAAACAGATATGAAGGAAAGCTTTGAACTACTTAGTATTAAACTTTTTCTTACACTACTGTTCCTGGCTTTCATTCCTTCATTTATCATCAATAAAATGCCATTACACTATAGAGGATTTAAATCAGAACTTTGGAGTAGCTTCAAAATCATCCTACTGCATTTTATACTTATAGTGATACTGCTATTTTCATTCTCTAACTACTACACCTCATTTTTCAGAGAGCATAAAGTGCTTCGTCTCTATACCAACCCCACTACTAGCATTTACAACTTGGTATCATACGCCTATGACCAGGTAAAAGAGACCAACATACCTATGGAAGTCATAGGACTTGATGCCAAGATTACGGTATCACCATCACAAATAGAGACAAAAAGAAAAATAGTAGTCATGGTTGTAGGTGAAGCAGCTCGTGCTGATCATTTTTCACTTAATGGTTATAAAAAAGAGACAAATCCTCTACTAAAAAAAGAAGATATCATTAACTTCTCCCAATTATACTCATGCGGTACAACAACAGCAGTATCTGTACCTTGTATGTTTTCGGTCTATGATAGAAGCGACTACAACTCAAGAAAAGGGCTTCACACACATAATGTACTAGATGTCCTCTCTCAAGCAGGGGTAGATGTATTGTGGAGAGAGAACAATTCAGACTCAAAAGGTGTCGCTGTGAGACTACCTTATGAAAACTACAAAAAAAACAACTTAAATACCATGTGTGAAGGGGAGTGTCGTGATGAAGGTATGATTGTTGGTCTAGACAATGCCATAAAGAAAAACAAAAAAGACATTATCATTGTTTTACATCAAATGGGAAATCATGGTCCTGCCTATTATAAACGTTACCCAAGTGCATTTCAAGAATTTACTCCAGAATGTAAAACCAATCAACTTGAAGAGTGTACCGATGAGGAGATCAGCAATGCCTACGACAACGCCCTTCTCTACACTGACTATTTTCTCTCTAAAGTCATAGCATTTTTAAAACAGCATGAAGATGATGCGCAAACGGCTATGATATATATGGCGGATCATGGAGAGTCATTAGGAGAAAATGGACTTTACCTTCATGGACTACCATACTTCATGGCACCAGATCATCAAAAACATGTAGGAGCATTTATGTGGTTTGGAAAAGACTTTCCTGTAGATACAGACGCCCTAAAACGTAAAGCAAATGATCCATACAGTCATGACAATCTCTTTTCAACCCTGCTTGGTATCTTTAATGTACAAACAGAGGTATATGAGAAAGAAATGGATATCTTAGCCGATTAATTATCTATGATAATAAATCTTTGACACTTTGTAGAGGGTCTTTTCCCTCTTCTATCATCGCATAAACTTCTGCTGCGATGGGTAAATATATATCTTTATCTGTAGCTATTTTATGTAATGCTTTTGATGTAGGCACACCTTCTGCTACTTCACCCAACTCTTCAAGGATTTCACTCATATTTTTGCCCTTAGCCAATCCCAACCCTACTCTATAATTTCGAGAAAGTGTCGAAGATGCGGTGAGAAACAGATCTCCCGCTCCCCCTAAAGAAAGAAATGTTTCTGTTTTAGCACCAAAGGCTTCTCCAAAACGTGTCATCTCGACAAGCCCACGTGAGATGAGTGCTGCTCTTGCATTGTTACCCAGTCCCAAACCATCACAGACACCACCAGCAATGGCTATAACGTTCTTATATGCACCTGAGACTTCAGCACCCACTACATCATCACTTACATAGCCTTTGATGAACTTGGGTAATGCATCTGCATACGTTTGGGCTAAGGTTTCATTGCTAGATGATATTTTAAGTGCCGTGGGAAGTGACTGCTGTACTTCAGCTGCAAATGAAGGGCCTGAGATAAATGCCAATCTGTCTTCACTTACAAATGTTCCATACACTTCGTTGAGAAACGCACCCGTACTTGTTTCTATCCCTTTAGATGCGACAAGTATGTTTTGTCCATAGTCTATAAAATTCTCTTCCATCCAGCCACGGACAAATTGTGCAGGTATAGCAATGACAAGATACTCATACGTCAAAGCTTCTTCTATGGAGACAAAATTCTCGATATCTTTTGTATTACGGGAAGAGATCACAACCTCATTGTCTTGTCTATAGGCATGATACAATGCCTGCCCCCACTTACCTGCTCCAATAATTGCTATCTTCATGCTTCACTCCTGTACATATGTGCTTCAAACTTTTCTAAGTCTTTCTTTTCGCCAATACACACAAGGGTATCGCCGCTATCAAGTTTATGGCTGGTTCCGTAAGTCACAAAAATAAATTTTTGACCCAATTCTACATCTATCATACCCACCAAGAGTACACCAAAACCTTGAAAATCTACATCATCCACCATCTTAGCATCAAGGAAGGACTTATCGGGAATTATCATCTCACGTAACGTAATTCCATCATCTCTGCTGAGAAAATCATCTAATAACTTTGTAGCCACAGGCTTTTTTAATATATTGTGTATACGATTTGCACTTACTTGATAAAGATCGATCACTCTTGAAGCACCTGCCATTTTGAGTTTTTGAGAGGCATGGATAGAATCTGATATCGCAATAATAGTAACCTTAGGGAAAAAGGCATGTAAAGTCAGTGTTAAAAATACATTAAGATGTTCATCATCCATCACACAGATAATGTAGTCATCTTCTGAAATATCCAAATGCTCAAAATCTTCATCTTTGGTGACATCTACAAGTAGTGTGTTCGTGTATCCATCCTCTATGGCTCTATTATAATTTTCTTCAGAAGATTCTATCACCTGAGAGTGCATTTTCTCGGCCTTAAGACTCTGTGCCAAGGTTCTGCCGTCTCCACCATAGCCAAATAAAAAAGCTTTCTTTTTCATACGCTTTTCCTTTGATATCTCTCTTTAAAATACTCTATGCTCATCTCAAGTCCCATCAGTAATAAAATGTCATTTCCCTGAAACAATATCTCAGGCTTAGGATTAAATATAAAACTCCCTCTCACACCACGCTGGATACCTATAAGCAGGAGCTTGTCCTCCCTGAAGTCAATCTCCTCTCTTTTTTTTCCTATCAGTCCACTCCCCTCATGCAGTGTTATCTCATCCATATTGGCAACATCTTTACCTGTCAAGATAGCATGAATTCCATTGTACATCACAGGTTGCATGATAGCTGTGATAAGCATCGTATTGGCTACTTCGTTAGGCATGAGCACATGATCTACCCCTGCTAATTCAAACTTTTTCTTCATATTGCTATCTATTGCACGTGCTATGACCTTGATATTTCTTGAAAGGCTCTTTGCATTCAGTGCGATATAGATATTTTCAACATCACTGTTGGTCAAACACAGCACTGTAATGTTTGTATACTCAACATTAAATTTTCCTATTACTTCATGTCTGCTGGCATCTTCATGAATAACATTATACCCATCCTTAATCGCCTGTTCAACGATACTCTTGTCCTTTTCTAGCACTATGTAAGCATGTCGTGCTTTCACATTTTCCCTCAAAAAGGATTTTGTCATTTGTCCATACCCGCAAATTATTAAAAATGCTTCTTTCTTATTGACCTCTTCTATCATTCGACTCTCTTTAAGTTCTCCCAACTTTTCAGAAAATGCCGACACGATCACTGATGTCATAAATGAGATCATCGCCAAACCACTCACGATAATAAGCATAGAGATGGTTCTACCCTCTGTAGTTACCGGAGCTATATCTCCAAATCCTACGGTAGAGATGGTGACCAGTGCCCAATAGAGTGCATCAAACAAAGAGTTTATATGGGGATTTTCATGCTCTTCAAATACATAGATCGCAATCCCGGCAGAGATCATCATGAAGACCAAAAGAAAAAGTAATGTGAACAGCTCAAATTTTTTGGTTGCCAAAACATCTACAAACTGGTTGATACTTTTCGTATAACGCAGCAGTTTAAAGACACGAAATAGAACAAAAATACGCAAAATCCTCAGTGGCCTGTAAGCTGGTAATATAGCCAATAGATCTATAATCGCAGTAGGCGAGCTCACATATTTGATCTTACTCTTGAATACTTCTTTAAATGGTACCCAAAGAGAAAAATCTTTTTTTAAAAAACGAGACTTCTCATGCTCCCTTACGATACTCTTATGCACATCACTATAGACCCAAAAGCGAAGTAAATACTCTATAAGAAAAATAATAGAAACCAAGTATATATCATAAAAGTCCATCCACTCTGGTACTGAATTTTGTACTTCATATACAAGTATCCCCACAGAGGTGAGGATCAAAAATATCATTAAAGAGTCTACGTATTTTTTATAAGGATAGTCAGGATTATTTAGCAGCGTATCAAAAAATGTTTTGGTATGTTTGTATTTTTGAGAACCATTGATCCAGTATGCGAACTTGACGATAAAACCTGATATCATGATTCAACCTTTTATGATATTAAGAAAGACGTAATTTAAGAAGCTCATTTACCTTTGCAGGGTTGGCAGAACCTTTACTTGCTTTCATCGTCTGCCCCACAAAGAAACCAAAGAGTTTATCTTTTCCACCACGGTACTGCTCAACTTTATCTGGGTTAGCTGCAAGTATTTCATCTATGATTACAAGTATCGCGCCATCATCACTCACTTGTGCAAGTCCCAGTTCTTCAATGAGTGCATCAATATCACGACTCTCATTTTCCATCATGTAATCCAGTATCTCTTTGGCTCCAGATCCAGAGATGGTACTGTCAGAAATTTTAGAAACCAATGTACCCAATGTTTTGGCATTTACTGGCGTTTCATCCATAGAAATCCCTGCTTTGTTCAAACGTCCAAGAAGTTCAGAAGTGAGCCATGTTACCGCCGTTTTAGCAACAGCACCATTTTCTAACATCTCTTCAAAGTAATATGCCATCTCTTTATCTGAAGTAATTACGTGTGCATCAGCAGACTTAATACCAAGTTCTTCCACATAACGTTTTACTTTAGCATCTGGAAGCTCAGGCATGACCTTTGCTTCATCTATCATTTCTTGTGTCACAACCAGTGGACGTAGATCTGGGTCTGGGAAGTAACGATAATCTGCTGCTTCCTCTTTCCCTCTCATAGACTTGGTGACACCCTCATCTACATTCCAAAGACGTGTTTCTTGGCTTACTTCCCGCTCATATACACCGTCTTCATACGCTTCTGTTTGTCTTTGCACTTCATACCCAATGGCAGCAGCTACAAATCTAAACGAGTTGATGTTTTTTATCTCTACTCTCGTACCAAATGCTTCTTGCCCTTTAGGACGAATGGAGACATTCACGTCACATCTAAAAGATCCCTCTTGCATGTTGGCGTCACTTATGTCCAGGTAACGTACTGTTGAGTGTAGCTTCTTCAAGTAAGCTACTGCTTCATCTGAGCTTCTCATGTCTGGATCAGAGACTATCTCTAGTAGTGGTGTTCCTGCACGGTTTAAGTCCACTTTAGAATGGTCACCTTCATGTATGTTTTTACCCGCATCTGCTTCAAGGTGTGCTTGTGTCATACCGATGCGTTTTTGCGTTCCATCTGGAAGATCTATAAACACTTCACCTTTTTGTACGATAGCTTTAGTCAGCTGTGTAATCTGATACGCCGAAGGGCTGTCTGGGTAGAAATATGACTTTCTATCAAAAGTAGAAGTATGATTGACATTGCCATTAATCGCATACCCAAGTCTCATCGCTTTAATCGCTGCTTCTTTATTTACCACAGGCAAAGCACCAGGAAGTGCTAAACAGGTAGGACAAGTGTTAGTGTTTTGGTGCTCTGCAAACGAGGTAGGACAAGCACAAAAGAGTTTTGTTTTTGTATTCAGTTGAACGTGTACTTCAAGACCGATAACGGTTTCAAACATAGGGTAAATCCTCAAGATATAATTGGATTTATTATAGCGTTTTGCTTATTTAAGGTAGGTTATTGTTCTTTTCTTTTAGAAGGGCATTAAGGAGTTCAGTCTGTTTTTTAAGTTCTAAATGTTTTTCTTTGGTTGTGATGACAACTTCGAGTAAAAGTACCGCCACTAAACCTGGTATGGCTCCTACAAAAGCAGAGACTAAGGCATAAAGTAAAGAGTCATTGTAAAAAGAGAGAAAAGAAGTGATAGCCCCGAGTAGGACTGTAGCCCACGCGACGCCTAAAAGAAAGTTGACTACAAAACCTAAAGATTTATCTTTTAGTCTCATAGTCTCAACCAGTAAAACCTATGGGGTCTTAGTGGTCATCCTCTATAGCTACGGCACCTGCAAGATACACGTATGTAAGAATCATGAAAACAAATGTTTGTAAAAATGCCATAAATGTAAGAAGTATAAGTGGTGTTATAGGGATGATCCATGGTGTTAACATCAAAAGAACCCATAAAAATAAGTCATCACCCTTAATGTTACCCATAAGTCTAAATGCAAGTGAAACAATTCTTGAAATATGAGATACAAATTCAATAGGGTACATCAACAATGACATTAAAAATTTCGCTACTGGATGCATCTCTCCAAGGTGTACAAAGTTTTTAAAGTAGTTAAAAGCACCTTGCTTCTTGATACCTTCATAGTTGTAATGAAGAAAAACGATCAATGCAAGCACCAAAGTAACATTGATGTTAGATGTAGGAGATTCAAACCCTGGGATAATACCAATAAGGTTGTTCACAAGTACAAATAGACCAATGGTCGCAACTAAAGGAAGATATTTACGTGCATTTTCCTCGCCAATAACATCTCTACCCATAGCAATCGCACCACCAAGGAACGCTTCCATCACATTTTGTGTACCATTTGGTACAGCTCTAAGACTTTTAGTAGCCATCTTAGCAATCACAATGATGATAATAGCAACAAGCACTAAGTGTGCCACAAACATCATTTGTCCGTGTCCAAATATAACACCTAGATAAGTAAATATACCTTCCATAAAACATCCTCTTGTATAAAATATTGCGGAGATTATATCTATTTAGTACTTAATACCGACTAAGATTTATGCTAATTTCTCTTGCCCTAGACGATAAAGTGCAAAATCATATTTGATAGGGTCATCTTTGTCAAATTTCTTCAGTCTTTTAGTGACTTCTATGGCTGCTTTCATATCATATGTTTTTCGTTTGAGTAAACCCAAGCGTTGTGAAACTTTAAAGGTATGGGTATCCAATGGCATCAATAAATCTTTTTTGTCTATCTTTTTCCACAATCCTAAGTCTAAAGCATCATCACGTACCATCCAACGCAAGTACATCATATAGCGTTTATAAGTCCCTGCACTTTGCACTTTTTTAGGAACAGAACCTACTAAAAAATCATAGCCACGACTTTTATGGGTCTTTACTGACTTTAAAGTAGCTATGAAATGCCACAAGCCTTCCAATACATCTTCTTCTTTTTTATAGCCCTCATAAAAGATGTTTTCTATGCTATCGACATCTTTCAAACGCTTCAAAGCGATGAAGATAGCTGCGACATCATCTGCATTTTGAAATCTGTAGTAGTGAGAAGTAAGGGTTTGTCGAATGACATCATCTGAAGCTTCCAGTAAAGAAAAGTCCAAACTGTCTAAAAATTTCACTATGAGTCTAGCATTACCATAAGCAAACAAAGCACAAATAAGGGCTATAGTCTCATCATTATGCCTTGAAACGATGAGTAAAGGGTCTGGTTTTTCATTTGAGATCTCAAAGCTGTTGTTTCGTGTGATGACTTCTTTGTCAAGAAGGTGTTTGATTTCTTTTAAGTTCATGGTCTAAAAAGTAAAATGCTCACCTAAGTAATATTTACGTACATTCTCATCATTTTTTATCTCATTCGATGTACCTGTTGCTAGCATCTCGCCAGAACGCATCACATACGCTCTGTCACAGATACCTAATGTTTCACGTACATTATGGTCCGTGATGAGTATGCCCATATCGAGTTCTACAAGTTGTTTGATGATGTTTTGTATGTCTATCACAGCGATGGGATCTACCCCTGCAAAAGGCTCATCTAGTAGTAAAAACTTAGGTTCCCCTACCAATG
>Ga0209633_10004399_pt1 | contig 12671 bp, 13 predicted proteins | sample Cruoilmetagenom1_FD_187290 | JGI IMG/M metagenome (GOLD analysis project Ga0209633, IMG submission 187290) | Oil polluted marine microbial communities from Coal Oil Point, Santa Barbara, California, USA - Sample 1 (SPAdes) (version 2) | ecosystem: Environmental > Aquatic > Marine > Oil seeps ... | reverse complement strand
CTTCCAGATGTTGCGTCATCGACCCCGGCGTTTCGTCATAATCGCCGAAAGCGTTGGGCAGGCCCGCATTCGGGTAGGCGGAAACGAAACAATCGGCGACAGCCGAAATTTCGGCGACATAGGGGCGCATCAGATCCGGGCCGAGGGCGCAGTTAATGCCGACCGACAGGGGCTTGGCGTGCCGCACGGCGTTCCAAAAGGCCTCCGTCGTCTGACCGGAAAGCGTTCGTCCGGATTGATCGGTAATCGTCACCGACAGCATGACCGGCACATCAAAGCCGAGCTCATCAAACAATGTCTGAACGGAAAAGATCGCGGCCTTTGCGTTCAGCGTATCGAAGATGGTTTCGATCAACAGTGCGTCGACGCCGCCTTCAATGAGGGCGCGGGCTTCTTCGCCATAGGCGGCGGCGAGCTCGTCATAATCGGTATTGCGTTTGCCGGGATCGTTAACATCGGGCGAGATCGACGCGGTGCGGTTTGTCGGCCCCATGGCGCCGGCGACAAAGCGCGGGCGGTCATCCGTAGACGCCTTATCGGCGGCGGCGCGGGCGAGCCGCGCGCCTTCGACATTCAGCTCATAGGCGAGATCTTCCATCGCGTAGTCGGCTTGCGCAATCACCGTCGATGAAAATGTATTGGTCTCGATAATGTCGGCGCCGGCGGCGATATAAGCCTCGTGCATATCGGTGATAATGTCCGGGCGCGACAGATTGAGAATGTCGTTATTGCCTTTAATGTCTGAGGGCCAGTTGGCGAAACGCGCCCCCCGATAGCCCGCTTCATCGAGCTCATAGCCCTGAATGAACGTGCCAGCGGCGCCGTCGAGCACCATAATGCGCTCGCCGAGCGCCTTTTTTAACGCGTCTATGCGGCCCTGCCGGCCTGGAAAAGGATCGCTCATATCAACCTCGCAAAATCATATAAAGATATCTTTATATGATTTGCAAGCCCCGTTTTACGGGAGATGAAACGCCGCTCCGCCGTCCAACCGGCGCGGAGCAGCGCTGGCGATTACGCGGTTTTCCGCACGTCGCCTTTTAGAGCGTCGTTCAGCCCCGGAAGCATCAAGCCCGCGATCGCCTGGTAGGCCTCAAGCCAGTTTTGTTGCAATTCGTCGGTCCACGCGTCGCCGAAGAAATGCGCAAAGGTCTTGAGAAGGCTGCCACCGACCCATTCGAAATGTTCTGGCTTGGTGTCGTATTGCGCGTGGCGCGCCCCCATTCGATATAGATAGTCCGTCAGCCATTCCGCATCGCGAACGTGATCAACGATCTGCGCAAGCGAATTCATCAACGCGACCTTTTGCTTGGCCATATTTGCACCTTCGAACAGTGCTTTCGACTGCGGATAATCAGTCCAGAGAATTTCGTAAAACTTGTCCGCCACGTCTGCGGCGATGGGTTTTGCTTGTTCAAAGCTGTCTTCAATAATTTTTGGATCGAACGTCATAGCGCCCTCCTGATGCCTGCAACCTCAAACCGATACACCAGTATGGTTAATTCGAGGTTATAACCACCGGAGGGCTCAAACGGGCGCGATACCTGACAGGATGGCGGGAATGGCGGGAATGGCGGCCCCTGAGGTCTGGCGAACAAAAAACCTCCGCCGATTTGGCGGAGGTTTTTATCGTCCGTCTAGGACCTTTATTTCACTTCAATCAATTCCACTTCAAAGATCAGTGCTTCGTTGGGGCCGATCGGGCCGCCTGGGGTGCCGGCCTCGCCATAGGCGAGGCTGGGCGGAATATAGAAACGATATTTATCGCCTTCGCTCATCAGCTGAACGCCTTCGGTCCAGCCAGCAATGACGCGGTTGAGGGGAAATTCGATCGGCTCGCCGCGTGCGTAAGACGAATCGAATTCCGTGCCGTTAAGGAGCGTGCCCTGATAGTGGACCTTGACTTTATTATCCGCTGTCGGACTAGTTCCGCCCTCCTCGCCTTCGGTAATTACCTGGTATTGCAGGCCGGTCTCTGTTGTTTTGACGCCGTCTTTTTTGGCGTTTTCATCAAGAAATTCGTTCGCCGCAGCGAGGTTTATTTCGGGGTTCTGCACTTTGATAAGCTCCACATCAAAAATCAGGGCTTCATTCGGGCCGATGAGCGGCCCGCCGCCGCGTTTGCCATAAGCGAGGTCAGGATGAACAAAGAAACGATATTTGTCGCCTTCGCTCATTAGCTGGACGCCTTCGGTCCAGCCGGGGATCACGCCGTTGAGGCGGAAGGTCGCCGCAGCGCCGCGAGCATGGGAGGAATCAAACTCAAGGCCATCCTTCAGCGTACCGACATAATGAACAATTACGAGATCGGTGGAGACCGGCGTTGCGCCGTCTTCGGGCCCCTCCTCCAGCACCATATACTGAAGACCGCTATCGGTGGTTTTGACGTCTTCGCGCTCTGAATTTTCCTTCAGGAAACCTTCCGAAGCGGCGAGTTTTTCGGCCGCCATCTTTTCGAACGCCGCCTTGCGTTCGGCGCGCGACTTCTGACCGGTCTCTTCCTCTTCTTCTTCCGGCAGCGGGTCCGGAATTTCTTCAGGCCCGCCCGGCGGCGGGGAGGGGCGATCGCACGCCGCAAGCGCCAGCGAAGTGACGCCGGCTGTCATGATCCAAAAATTACTCAATGAAAATCTCCCGTGACCAATCCGAATTTCGCCGGACCCTAGCGCAGACGCGCGCCCTGTCCAATCAAATGACGGTGCGCCAATTCCTACAATTTGGTCAGTTACCCGTCCGAAGGGCAATGTAAATCCCGTAAATCGCGGCCCAAACGAAGACATGCAACCAGAGGCCGAAGCGCGCGGCGCCAACAAAGCGCAATGCATGCATGCCGAGAGCGAAGAGCCCGATCGCCAGCGCAAAACGCGCCAGCCGCGCCAGGAACGAGACGACAGCGAACAGGAATGGATTGATCCCCGCCGCGCCCGCTTCAATCGCATAGATTTTGTAAGGCGCGCCGGTGATCGCGCCGAGCGTTAACTCGACCGGCCAGACGCCGGCGATCTCCTCCCGAACGCGGATAAGAAGATCGTCGCCGATCAGCGGAATGGTCACCAGAAAAGCCCGCGCGCCCTCCCCGTCATGGCCGCCCCATGCCCACATGACCAGGCCGCCTGCAACGGCGGCGATGGCGGCGGCCGCCGCAAATCGCAACGCCATTGCGGCGCCCAAAACCAGCACCGCCGCCGTCAGCAGAACATCCGGCACGACGAAAAACGCGGTTGCCTCGGCAAATCCCCAAAGCACGGCGCCGGCAAACCACAGACGCGCGTTACCTATTCCCATGGCTGAAAATGACCTTCGCTCGCGAGCGCGCTCATCCGCGCCTCCAGCGTCTCCATGAATGCGGGCGCCCCGCCCTCATATTTAAACGGCTCCCCGGCGATGACGTCGCAATTGAAAGGAACAAGAATGAGGCTGCCCTTTGGCAACGCCTTGCCGAGCCCATGCATGAAAACCGGATGCACCGGCGTGTGGGGCCGCGCCTTTGCTAGAAAGGCGACGCCGCGCTTGAAGTCGGCGCGCTGTTCCGGCTCGCCGCGCGAGCCTTCGGGAAAGAGGATCAAAATCTCGCCGCGATCGAGCGCCGCCTCAAGATCGGCGAGCGGGTTTTTCTTAATCCCGCCGCGATCGAGCGGCAGGATGCCAATGATATTGAGCGCGAACCAGGAAAGGAGTTTGTTGGTCAGGAAATAATCCGCCGCTGCGACGGGCCTGAGGCGCGGCAGATCGCGCAAAGGAAAGAGCGCCAGCAGCGTCAGCGTATCGAGATGCGAGTTGTGATTGGCGACAATGATCGCCGGGCCTTGTCGCGGGAGATGCTCGCGCCCACGCAGATTCATGCCGAGCACGATCAACAGGATCGGCCGCACAATGACGGCGAAAAACGCAATGCGCAGATAACGGCTCATTATATCCGTCCACTGAAGACAAAGAAATGCATCGCATGATAAAACACCGGCGCGGCGTAGGTGAGGCTATCGACGCGATCGAGGATGCCGCCATGGCCGGGAATGAGCCCGCCGGAATCCTTGACGCCAAGATCGCGCTTAAACGCGGAAATCGTAATGTCGCCGAGAAAGCCCGCAATGGCGATCATCGCGCCAGCGAGCCCCGCCCAATGAACCGGCATGGGCGTGAGAAAAGGCCCCGCGAGCGCCGCAACGACAGCGGTTGAGAAAAGCCCGCCGAGAAACCCTTCCCAGGTCTTTTTAGGGCTGACAGTCGGCGTGATCTTATGTTTGCCAAAGAGCTTGCCCCAGGTGAATTGCGCAACATCATTGAACTGCGTCAGCGCCACCAGAAATAACAGCAGCCCCGCGCCGCCGGCCGGGCCCGCCTTGTCGCCGGCGGCAAGAAGCATCGCCGTATGGCTGAGCGCAAAGACGGTGATCATCATGCCCCAGCTCAAGGTTCCCACCGCGCGCAAAAAGCCTTCGGTCTTCCCCGCCAGCGTCATCGCCATCGGAAAGAACAGGAACATCCACACCGGAATGAAGGTCAGGAATAATCCGTACCGGTCCTGATGGGCGAAATAGAACTGCACCGGGATCGCCCAATACGCGAACAGGAGGAGCAAGCGATCGACCCGGCGGGTGGGGATCAGTGAAAGATATTCTTTGAAGGCGAGAAAGGTCATCAGGCCGAGAAAGACCGTCGAGACGATGCGGTTGGTGATGATCGCGATGGTGAAAATCGTGATCATGAACCACCAGGAGGTCACCCGCCGCGAAAGCTCCGTCGTCGCGTCTCCGGGCGCACGGCGTTTCAGGATCGCGACAATGATGCTCGCCACGACAAGCAGCCCATAGATCGCGCCGATCGCCCAGAAGACGCGATTGGAAAGACCGTCAATTATGTCCCCATTAACGATGTCCATTGTTTGCCTCCTTCAGCGCATTGCGGGCGCGGTTATAAATCGTAACGCCGCCTAATAGCCCGGCGAGCCCGAGCGCAATATCGCTCCACCCTTCCGGCGCGATGCCGACAGCCAATATCATGGCGAAAACGCCAAAGAATAACGCGCGATCGCTTTTGCCAAAAGGCCCGTCATAGCGTCGCGCCGCGCCGATCTGAACGCCGATGACGCCGGTCGTCTCAGCGACAACGCCCGCCAGCACAGCAAAAACGACCAGCGCAGGCTGAACGCCCGGTATGAAAGCGAAGGGCAGGTAAAGCGCCGCGTCGGAAAGAATGTCGGTCAGTTCATTGAGAACAGCGCCGAGTTTCGATTTCTGATCGAATTCCCGCGCCAGCATCCCGTCAATGGCATTCATCGCCATACGGATGAAAAGAACAACCGGCAGCAAAAACAAAACTGGACTGGCGCCGGTGAATATAAAATTCGCGGCGCTGTGAACCGCCGATAATACGAAAGCGCCAATCGTCACTTGATTGGCGGTGACGCCCATCGCCGCAAGCCTTGCGCAGAGCGGGCGCAACAGCGCCTGAAATTTCGGCTTCAGATCATATATGCTCGCCAAGGCCCGCCTCGTTTTTTGCGACAAAGGTGAGGTATCGGGATTCTAGGCGAAAGAAGAAGCAGTAATCAGTTGAGCGCGTAGGCGCTGATCGACCGCATTTCAGCAGCCGAGATAAGCTGTTTGCCCGCAAGGCGCACCGAATGGATCGGCCCTTCCAACTCCTTGCCCCAGAAATCGAGAAACTTCGAGAGCACCGGATAGGACGGCGCAATATCATAGTCCTGCCAGATATAGCTTTGCAGGAGCTTCGGATGGTCCGGCAGATGATAAAGGATTTCCGCCGTCGCCAGGGCGGTAGCCCCGCATTTGTTTCGCAAGCGCTCGATCGCAAGCCATCGCATTTCCCCTCTTAATAGCCGCCGCGGACCGGCCGCGGTTGGGAATTCTAAACCGGGGATCATGCCTGTTAGGTTGATATTTTCTTTTTAATTTCAACCGCTTGTCAGCCTCCTGCGGCGAGTGCTGACAGCCGCCGGCCACCGCGGTTTTGGTTTTTTGGCGCACATTGGCTTTATTTAATGAAGAAGAGCGCGGAACGCCGGTTTTTTGCAAGCGCTCATTAACCGGATATTGGCGCCGCGCCGGCATCGTTGATCAGGGGACAATCAGCGCTCCATATTTCTTTTGGAGCCGTGCGGGTATTTAGCGAGGCGCATATGCCGGCATTCACGCGGCGTACGGGCAGTATTATCAGCGATGATGCAAAACAGCGCATCGCGGCGCTCAGGCGCTATCCGACCATCGACACCTGGCGCAACCCGCTGACGCGGTCGATCGCCCGCCGGCTGAGCAATGACGCATGGCGCAAAACCCTTGGCAAAATCGATTTTGACTATCGCTTTACCGCGGCAGAGGTCGCCGGCGTTCCGTGTACGCAATATGAAACCGCCGGCTCGTCGCCGGAGGGCGCGTTGATCTTTTACGTTCATGGCGGGGGATTTACCGCCGGGTCTGCAGAGACGAGCGCTGCCAATGTTTTGCCGGTCTGTCATTTGAGCGGTTCGGAAGGGTTGGGCGTCGACTATACGCTCTTACCGGATGCTTATTTCCCGACGCAAATTGACGAAGTGGACCGGGTCTACCGCGCCCTTGTGGAAGCCTCGCCGGACCGGAAAATATTTCTCCTGTCAGACTCAACAGGATCAGCGATTGCGCTCGCCGCGTTGATGCGCTGGCGAAAAGACGGCGTCCTGTCTCCCGCCGGCGCGATCTTTTTATCGCCCTCTATCGACGGCAAAGGCGCCAGCGACACGCAGATAACCAACGACCGCCATGATCCGTTGATCCCTTCCGCCGGCGGCCGGTTTGTGCGCCAGCTATTCAACTTTTACGCGCCGAACGCAAAGCCGGACGACCCGGCGGTCTCTCCGATTTACGGAAAATTCGACGATTTGCCGCCGTTTATGATCCATGTCGGCAGCCGCGAAGTCCTGCTCGGCGACGCCGCGCGCCTTGCCGAAGCTGCGCGCGAGGCCGGCGTTGAAGTCCATCTGCGCGTCTTCGACGGCATGTTCCACCGCTTTCACATGCATTGGAGTATGGAAGAAGCACGCAAGGCCCATGGCGATTTGGCGGATTTTGTTCGGACGCTCTGAGGACGCGGCGGAAGTTAATTTGAGCTAACAAGCTGGCGACAGCTCGCAGCGCGTTATTTGGCGACAAAGCACAACGGGCGACTATTGGTCCTTATTCGCCATTGAACGTGAACGCGGTCAACCACGCATTGACCCCAGTAGCGGCATAGACACAAAAGCGGTTGACTCATTTTCAACCCGAAAAGTCACATAGTGTCCAGGTTTGAGTTTAGCAAAGGAGGTTTGTCATATGTTGAAATACGGCGAGTTCGTTAATCCGTATCCCATCGAATACGCCGTATACGACGATGATTAATATTGCGCCACAGATCACAGACTTATAAACAATTTCTATTTTTTGATCGGAGTGAAGGTTCGAGTCTTTTCGAAACCGTGGATCCTTAATAAAGAAAAAAATCAGCTTCCATACTCCCGTGAATTTTGCCGGGCTGGTCTCAGCTATTTTCGAACCAAGTTGAATTTCCGGAAGTAGATCCTTATATTGATTTTCAATATCTATGCACTGCTGAACAGCTCCGTGAAGTAGTCGATGATACCAATGCCGGTCAATAAAATAAAACAGCATTGAAATCGGTATTATTGCTCCCACAACTAGCATGGCAAGCGAGAGCGTCATTTCAAACATTGGTATTTCAACGCGCTTGCCCTGTATGACCCCAATTAATGCCAAAGAAGCGGCCAAAATCGTGATGTACAGATTCCGGACCTTCATCTCCATTTCATTGAAATGCATCTGCACCGAAACGCAGTGTTTCCAAATATCGACGGCTATAGCCAACCGATCTGTTGATGCACACTCGTGATCTTCTTCTGTCATTTAGCCCTCGAAGAAACGATTTATTTCGTCGAATTTTGAAATTGAGTATGTGGGGGTTACTAGCTTTTTTGACATGGCTTTCTCGCGGTCCACATCCCCATCCGTCCAGTGCGATACTTTTCGCAGAAGCTCATAGTCTTTGTGATGCTGAGCCCCTCCATATTCGGCATAAACATCCACTATTTCTGCGCCCTGCGCCATCGCCACATCTTTCATAAGGCTATCACCCAAATATATACATTCTGAAGGCGTGCGATCTATTTCGCGGACAATATCCAGCAAGACCTCTGGATTGGGTTTCTTTACGCCCGCCGGTAAGTATCGATGTTCTGCGTGTAAAAGTTGTGCTTCATCACTTTCGACATGACTATCTACGCCATCCGGCAATTCGTGATCAGGTGGCGAATAAATGAAATCAACAAGCTCATCCAACTCCAATCTTCTTATACGAAAATTGGTATAAAAGGCGAGGCTTTCGGTATAAACAACGATACTAATCCCTCTCGAACGTAGCCCTTGAATACCTTTTCTCACTCCCGCGTAAAGTTCGAGACTATTTTTTCGCGCACTCCTGTAAGCGTGAATTGCATCATCAAAAACCTCGACAATGTTTTGTCTTGGGAAAGCTTGCTGTAAACATGGTAATTCTTCCAACAGAAAAGCGTATTCAGCAGTACGATGACGTTGGTGGATTGCCCGTATCTGTGGGAGCAACACGTCGTCACTAATTTCGACTTTGCGCCGCACTTCTTCTAACATTGCTTGGAAACTTTGGTTCCACATGTGAAACCAATCATAAAGCGTGTTATCAAAGTCAGTGATTAACGTTGTAAATCGTTGAGGCATTTTCCAGTGGTCACAACTCATTTTTGCTATGATTATTGATGATGTGATTCTGTCATAGAAATCTTTCAATTTGCAATGGTAAAATAATGGGAACATTTCTTGTGGCGCGAGTCCTGAACGCCCTCAGGGCTGAGATTTTTCTAGCACCAAAGAATAATCCTCACATAATTTCGCTCTTTGGATAGGAGCGGTCTTCGTAACGTATATTGTTGATGTCCATCTCTGTGCCAAACCTGCACTACGATAGCTTCCAACCAAAACACGCCAAAATCCCATCCTCGGCGTTCCTATCCATGATATGCTCCCAACTTAAACGCGTGACGGCTGCGTTGGGAGGCGCGCCGCGTTTTGGGAGGAGCCGGTTGAGCGAAGACGAAGACATTTACGCCGCCCGGGTCGGCCGCACGATGTGGCGGCTGGCGAACCGGCGTGCACGCGAGATCCGCGATAACGAGCCGCTTATCCGGTCGGCGTATTTGCCTGACCGAATTCCGATGATTGAAAATAAATCTGCGTCGCCAGATCAGCCCCGCGATCAAGCACCGCGGCAGGCGGCGGCGTCGCCGCGTACTCTCGCAGAATTTCTTCGAGCACTGGCCGCAACGCTTGACGAAGACGATCCGGACCCTGACGGGTCGTAACCGCCGACAGGGCGATATAGGTGTTCACCACTGCTTCGGCGGCGATCGCCACGGCGTCATCGGGCGGGTCAGGCCTGTCTTTTGGCGCGAGGTGATCAACCACGATCGCCAGGCAAATGCGCACCCGCTCCTGATTGAGGGGCGCGCCCTCGCCGCCGCCGGAAAACCCGATAACCTCGCCGCCGGCGCCGCCGCTGACCGAGCGCCCTTTATAAAGCGCCTCAAAGGAAACCGCGCCGCCGGTCGCTTCAACGATCCGCCGCGCAAGGGCGGGTTTGGGGGCCTGGGCGCCGCCGATGATCCGGTAAAGGGTCTGGCGCGAGGCGCCGACGCGGGCGCCGAAATCGGCGATCGATTCCTTCATATCCCGAAGATAGGTCTTTAACGGGTGCATGAGCGGCTTGTCCGATGTTGCGCGGCGCGTGACACGCCCCAAAATCTGTCACGAGACTCGCAACATTTTGTTAAAACCTGTCGCGCCCCACGGACTATGCCGCCGAACTATGCTGTTGCCGCCATAGGTTGAGCGCGGGTAAGACCCCGTCATGGCCGGGTTCCTTCTTTCATTAACCGATATTTCGATCACCTTCGGCGGCGATCCGCTTCTGGAGGGGGCAAATCTCGACGTCGCCGCCGGCGCGCGGATCGCCCTTGTCGGGCGCAACGGGTCCGGGAAATCGACGCTTCTCAAAATCGCGGCGGGCGGCGTCGAGGCTGATCGGGGCGAGCGCTTCGTCCATCCCGGCGCGACCGTCCGGTATCTGCCGCAGGAGCCGGATTTTTCCGGCTTTAAGACAGCGGAAGACTATATTGCGAGCGCCATGCATGACGACACGGAGGCCCATCTCGTCACTGTGCTGATGGAATCGTTCGGTCTGGCGCCGGGCATTGCGCTCGACACATGCTCCGGCGGCGAAGCGCGCCGCATCGCCATCGCCGCCGCGCTGATCTCCAAACCCGACATATTACTCCTCGACGAGCCGACCAACCATCTTGACCTGCCCGCCATCGCCGAATTGGAAGAGCGCCTGCGCCAAGCATCCGCCGCCATCGTTTTGATCAGCCACGACCGGCGGTTTTTGGAAAACCTTACGACCGAGACCGTCTGGATCGATCGCGGTAAAACCCGAACGCTTAATCGCGGCTTTAAAGAGTTTGAAGCCTGGCGCGACAAGACCCTGGAAGAAGAGGAAACCGCCCGCCACAAGCTCGGCCGGAAAATCGTCGCTGAAGAACACTGGCTGCGTTATGGCGTCACCGCGCGGCGCAAGCGCAATATGCGCCGCCTTGGCGAGCTTCACGCCATGCGCAAAGACTTGCGAGAGGCTCGGCGCCCGCATGGGACGGTGAAATTCTCCGCCGGCGAGACAAAATCATCAGGCAAGCGCGTGATTGTCGCCGAGCACATTTCCAAAGCGTTCGGCGACAAAAAGATTGTCGATGATTTTTCGATCGAAATTACGCGCGGCGAAAAGATCGGCATTGTCGGCCCGAACGGCGCCGGGAAGACAACGCTTGTCAATATGCTGACCGGCGCGCTTACGCCCGATGCGGGCGAGATCAAGCTTGGAACCAATATCGATCTTGTTTCCCTCGACCAGCGCCGCGCAAGCCTGAAGCCGGAGATGCGCCTTGCCGACGCCATTGCCGATGAGCGCGGGGACTGGGTGACGATCGCCGGCGCGAAACGCCATGTCGCGAGCTATCTTCAGGATTTTTTATTCGCCCCCGAACAATGGCGCGCGCCGGTCTCGTCGCTGTCCGGCGGGGAACGCGGGCGCCTGGCGCTCGCAGCGGCGCTTGCTAAGCCATCGAACCTCCTGGCGCTTGATGAGCCGACCAATGATCTCGACCTGGAAACGCTCGATCTTCTTGAAGAACTCCTTGCCGCCTATGAAGGAACGCTCCTCCTCATCAGCCATGACCGCAGCTTCCTCGATCGGGTCGTGACGTCGGTTATCACAACCGACCCGGATCGTGCCGGCGGGTGGCGGGCCTATTCCGGCGGCTATGACGACATGGTTTCGCAAAGAGGATTGGCGCCCGGCGCGGAAAAGCGCGCCAGCGCCCAAACCGCCGCGGCGAAACCGTCAGCAACGCGCAAACCGGCGCAGCCGCAAAGCCAAACCAAACTCAGCTACAAAGAAAAATACGCGCTCGAAACCCTGCCGGAAAAAATCGCCGAATTGGAAGACAAGGTTCGCGCGTTAAAGGCGTCGCTCGCCGATACGAGTTTTTACGATCGCGACCCGACCGCCTTCAATAAAACCGCCGAAGCACTTAATGAAAAAGAAGCCGCGCTCGCGGCGGCCGAAGAAGAATGGCTCACGCTTGAATTAAAGCAGGAACAGCTCGGCCTCGGGAAAAACTAGGCCCCTCCCCGCCCGCGTGAAGCACGCGTTCAATATTCAGTCCTGAATTCAGGCCGAATTACGCAATTTTAAGCTGGAAAAAACGCCCTCTCACTCGCTCGTGATCAGGGTTGAATTGTGCGGGTTTTCGGGCCGTGTACGGTGCGGCTATCCAATGTGCTGGGGTGCACATCTGATTGGGTTTCAACACACTAAGGAGAACTATACATGGATAAATCAGCTTTGACGAAAGCCGCCATCGCCGGCGCCTTCACCGCCGCCCTCGTCGTTTCGGCGCCTGCAAACGCCGGCAAAGCAGGCATGGACAAATGCTTTGGCGTTTCACTGGCCGGCGAAAATGACTGTGCGGCAGGCCCGGGCACGTCATGCGAAGGCACGTCGACCGTTGATTACCAGGGCAACGCCTGGACGCTGGTTCCGGCCGGCACCTGTGAGAGCATTGATCTTCCCGATGGCCGCGCCGGCAGCCTTGAAGAACTCGACCGGGATCTTCCAGAAGCCTAATTCTTGACCGACCAACTACACAATAATCCGGTCCCGGCGCCGTCCAGCATCGGGATCGGCTTAAAGCCCGCCCACTATCGCGACGTTCTTTCCCCCAAAAGCGGAAGCGTAGGGGCGGGCGACTCCCTATCTCATATTGATTTCTTTGAAGTCCACGCGGAAAACTATATGTGTGCGGGCGGCCCGCCCCATGCCTGGCTCAGCGCAATTCGCGAACGCTTTCCATTGTCCGTGCACGGTGTTTGCCTCTCCCTCGGCGGACATGACGATCTCGACAAGGACCATCTTGAAAGACTGCGCGTTGTCGTTGAGCGATACCAGCCCGCGCTGGTTTCCGAGCACATCGCGTGGAGCGCCCATGACGGCGTTTTTTATAACGACTTGATTGCGCCGCCGCTTACCGAAGAAACTTT
>Ga0209633_10004397_pt1 | contig 12675 bp, 9 predicted proteins | sample Cruoilmetagenom1_FD_187290 | JGI IMG/M metagenome (GOLD analysis project Ga0209633, IMG submission 187290) | Oil polluted marine microbial communities from Coal Oil Point, Santa Barbara, California, USA - Sample 1 (SPAdes) (version 2) | ecosystem: Environmental > Aquatic > Marine > Oil seeps ... | reverse complement strand
CCTATCGCAATCTTTACAGTAATACTTCTGCTTCTTGACATACTTGTTCCTCCTTATTCCCTTCTTTACAGTGTTGTCAGAGGAGCAGTAAGGACATTTGATGCATCCCATCGATTATTAATAAAAATGCCATTTATCTAGGTTACTATTCCGGAGGAGTACCACTGAAGCCTACACTTCACATATGAATGAGGTATCAAGGGAGGTAATGGTCGACATATTCACCGGTCACGGAAGGCTGGTAACTGATGATAGCAATGCCTGGGATGGCTTCTATTCCTTTGGAGAGATCCAGGACGCGGAGGGGCTTGCATCCAGCCTGGAGGAGGAGGGATTTGGGGCTTCAGTGGAAGCGTGTGCCTTCGTACTTCCCATGTATGGATATGATGATGGCCCGCCCCTGGAGCTCAGGGGTATACACACGAATAGGGGTGATATTTATAAGTTAGAAAAATACCTGATAAAGGGCAGTTACTTCAATGATGGTGTAAAATACACCAGGGAGAACGGCTATGGGTCCCAGTTCACGACGCTTATAATGCCAGATCGCAACAGGTACAAACCCTATCCCGCCATAATATCCGGCGCCAGGGCAAGCTCCCTGGGACTGGGGATCGGCGATACGATCACGGCTCCCTCATTTACCGCCGTCACCCCGCTTCTCGATAAAAAAGATATGATGTCCATGATGAAATATCTCCCAAGCATGGTTAAGGCTCTGTTAAGCGGCACCGCTTTGAACGCCCAGGTTGAGATAATAGGAATATACGAAACCCCAACAGAGCTCCCCGGAGTTGTGACGGTGTTCCTGCCCATAGAGTCCTTAAAGGAGATCAACGGTTGGGGAGATAAAGAGGGCACGGCGATTCATCTGATCTTTCCTGAGCCCGATGAGTTAACATCGATTGAGAGTGATCTGGAGAGCAGGACGGGATTAAAAGTCGTCACCTGGAGAGATGGCATTAGATTCATAGGGGGCGATATCTACGAAATTATGCGCAGTTCGATGAGAGCGATAACCCTAGCTTTGATGATCATAATTCTCATCTCCATATTTGCATGGATGAACTCCATAGTTGCCGGTAAAAAGAGAGAAATATCGATGCTCAGAACCTACGGGCTAAAGAGGAGGGATAACCTGCACATATTTCTCCTGATCGGGATCGTTATAGGGCTCTTAGCTGGGGCAGGGGCGCTTTGTATGAGCACCATCTCGATGTTCCTCTTCAGCGGAACCACGATAAAACTGGCCGGGGGGCTCTTCGCTCCCAAGTTCTCGCTGGATTCCTCACTATCTCTGAAACTGCTCTTAGAACAGGCCCTCTTCCCAGTGCTGGTCTGTATGCTAGGTGTTTTGATCCCATCGATAAGGTCTTCCAGAGTAACGCCCGTTGAGGGCTTAAGAGACAGTAAAATGTGATCCGATAGCCCTGATTACAATGAGCCTTCGCCATAACCTCTAAGGCCCGATTCGGCGATTCGGCGAGAAAAACTAGATTTGGCGAAAAAAGTATAAATACGGCAACAGAAGATTAGTAGGGAGTTATGGAAATCACCGTGAAATTCCATTCATTGCACGCCGTCGTCGCCGGCACGCGCCGAGACGAAATGACGGCCAGCGAGCCCCTAACGGTTAAAAAACTGCTCGAATTACTGCTGAGAAAATATCCAGGTCTTGAACGCCTGGCAGAATCCACCATCGTTTCGATAAACCGTAAATTGGTCCACGATGACGCGATGATTAACGACGGCGATGAGGTCGCGCTTCTCCCGCTGGCCGGAGGTGGTTAATACGGCATTCATCAAAGGTTGGTTAGGCAGCTCATTCAACCTCTCCCTCGATATCCAGTATCGCATCTCGCAATTTTTTCAATTTTTCTTCTTCAACTTTCCAGTAGCCCCTTCTTTTCGATTCCATTAAGAGTTCGCACATCTTCACGGCGGCATAGGGATTGTTCAATTGAAGTCTCTTCCTCATCTCCTCGTCAAATATCAGTCTATCCGCAACCTCATCGAATAGCCAGTTTTCCACCTCACCCGTGGTGGCCGCAAACCCCAGAAGATTCTCCACCCTGTCTTTTATCTCCTTTGCGCCGTGAAAGTCATGATTTAACATCCCCTCTATCCAGCGCGGGTTTAGAGTTCTCGCTCGTGTTGCCCTCTCGATAGACGTTTTCAGATCATCGACCATCACATCTTCTTCCGTCGAATCCGTGACTAAAACATCAACTTTTTCCCCTTTTTTATCCTGGACGCTCCTTGAAAGCCCACCCAGAAACTCATAGTAGTGGTCCAGGTCGGTGACCTCATACTCTGTGTTATCCCTCTCCTGGGTGACGATGTCGATGGATTTTAAAGCGGTGGAGAATGCTCGCTCGCCCTTTTTGACCCCGCTTCTGAGGTATGCATAGTTCATGCTATCGTCGTAGCTCGCAACCAGCTCCCCTTCATCGTTCCAGCTACTGCTCTCTACCAGAGTGCGCATAGATGTCCCATACTCCGTTGGCGAGGGCCCAAAGATCCTTGCCAGAGCAAAATCCCCCAGCTCGTCTTTAGTCTCCAGATAGTGTTTCCTCACGAAATTTTTTTCGGGCGCCTCATCAAGTTCAGTGACCATCTCTATGGCCCTGTTTATCAGATCCATGTGCGTGCCGAACAGATCTCTGAATATCCCACAGATAGTTACTACCACATCGATCCTCGGTCGCGTCAACTCCTCTAGCGGTATAACCTCCAGCTCTTTAAACCATAAGCTCTTTCTATGTCTTATCCTCACCCCGATGAGAGACAGTATAGTTGCAATGGTGTCCCCGCCCGTCTTCATGGTTTCAAATCCCCAGAGCACTATCCCAACGCTCTCCGGGCATTCCCCATACTTTTTCAGATATGAATCGATTAGCAAGCTCGCGCTTTTTTTACCTCTCGCCTCAGCCGCCACGGTTGGGACGAGTCTCGGGTCAAATGCATACATCGCCCTTCCAGATGGGTACACGTCCGGGTCGCGAATGGGGTCTCCGCCACGGGCTGGTTGTATGTATCTCCCCTCTAGAGCTCGCAGGAGATTATCACACTCTGTCGATTCCTGGGCCTTGTCGGCGATGCCTCTCGCGAAATCCGCATATGCTTCGGGCAGCCATTTTGGGCGTCCACCATTAAGCAGGTCTTTGATAATCTTTTTCGCCTCCGTCTCTATCTCATCTCCCATTCGCGTATCCTTTGCTCTCTCCCAATCGATGCTTTTCTCTTTTGCCAATAGCTTGAGAATGGATGGGAATTCTCTATCTACTCTCAGCACCCCTAGCATATAGTCGACGAGTTCTTCTTTGGTGGGGATTCTGTCTATTACATGCAATCCATAGGGGATTAATCTCCTTTTCAACCTGTAGAGTTCTCTCCTCAAATCATTCAATTCCAGGGGCAGATGGAGATCTCTTGCGCTTTCTCTGATGATATCTTGAGTTTTCTCGTCTCCTTCATACTGATTCAACAGATCCTCGAGAACGACGTATTTCTCGTAAAGGCCCGAACTTTTCATGGGTGGGGAGGCGTGCGAAATGCAGAGCGCGTAGGAACGTCTTTTTGCGATGGTTGATTCGGAGGTATTGCCCACCCAATAATAGTAGATATTGGGCATGCTCCCGATGAGAACATCCGGAAAACATTCGGATGATAATGCTACCTCCTTTCCCTTTGTAAACTCAAGAGTGCCGTGCATTCCGAAATGTATTACCGCGTCTGCGTCGAACTCTTTTTCCAGGAAAAAATAGTATGCCAGGTACTGATGATGGGGTGGCAGTTCCTTATCGTGGTAGGCCTTATATATGTCTTCATGTACACCCCTCGATGGCTGAACGCCCAGAAATATATTGCCCAGGATGATCCCTGGAACCAAAATATCTTGCCCCTCAGTCATTATGTCCCCAGGTGGTTCGCCCCAGTGATCGATCACCCCCTCTTGAACCGATTTTGGAAGCGATCTGAACCATGAGATGTATTTATTGGCGGGTATTTTAATTCCAGATTTTTGGATATAATTAGGGCTGTTAACTACCCCGGAGGAGATGAAGAGATCTCCTAGATTTAGATCGAGATTGATTTGAGGGGCATGATACCCCCTTTCTCTCAGCTTTACCAAAAATCGCCCCATGCTCTCGAAGACGTCCAGATAGCCAGCGCTTGCTAGATTATCCTCCCCTGGAGGATAATTATATGTGACAATGGCGATCTTTTTCTCGCCGTTTGGCTTGGCCCTTAGAGACAACCATTTTTTTATCCTCTCGCCCAATCTTTTTATTCCGTCTTCTAAAACTTCTATCTTTTTTATTTTCCCCATGATTGGATCATCGATGCTATTGAGCCCAGCGACGAAGATAGGTTCTATGCCGCCATCTAGTTCTGGCAGAGTTATTCCAAGAGCAACTTCAAGGGGATTTATTCCATGTTTGCCCTCTTTCCATTTTTCTATCTCGGTTTCATATGACCTGAGCCCTATAATGTAAGGCACATCCACGTCCTGGAAAAACTTATGGGTGGGCTCAGGATCGCCACCATAGGGTCCACCGTGAATTCTGAAATACTGCAGATTCAGGAACAGATCGATTTCTCTTAGATATTTGCCGATTGCTTCTACATTATATTCCACCCGGGCGGACACGAATATTATGTTGACATCGTTTTTAAGGCATTCATATAGGGCATCGGCTATCGGTCTGGTGTCGTCAAAGTGCATATGGCCGTAGAGTAGAACCCCTACAGTCGGTTTTTTGTCGTCGTATCTTATCCTTCTTTTGTATTCTCCAAAATCTTCGATGATCCCGATGCCGGGCAGATACAATCCATAGTCGAGTTGTCGTTTTGGAGGAGGAACTTTGATCCCTCCGATCCCGGCATAATTTTTAAGCAGGAAAAGAATAAGATTCTTCAAGTTCTCGGAATCGCCCTCGGCGTAATACTCCTGGGAAAGAACCCAATTTCGCATATCTTTTATCATACCAAAAGGCACGATTTTCCCCAATTTTTTAGCGATCTCGGAGAATCTCTTAGTTTTTATGTATGCCTCCACGTCGAACTCTTTTTCCTTCTCTGGTTTAAAGATCGCTCCCCCATTGAACTTACCCATTTTCGTTAGGGCGAATACGTGCTGACTGCCGGCAATTAAAACTACCACTGTTTTGTCTTTGCCCTCAAGCATATGGGGAAGCGCCCTCCCGACCCTTATATCGCCTCTTATATCTACGAGTATTACATCCGCTGAGTTTACCTCGTCTTCAATTGGCCTGAGCGACACATCCGGATTTTCATAATCGTCGAAATAGATCTTCTTTACTTCTGCTATGCTCCCATACTCTTGTCTTATCCTCTCGATAGCCTCTTTTAAGGATATCGTGTTGTTGATCGTCGTTAAAGCGAGAATCTTTTTCACATCACGTCCTCTAAATAAAAGTGGGGGGCAGCAAACGTTCTAGCGACATCCTCCAGCACCCCTATACTCCTGTTCTTGCTTTCAGTATTTACAACCACGAGGTTTGCCCCGTTGGTATACGGTGAGATGAACTTTATGTCCTCCTCTATGCTATTTTTAATAAACACGTTGCCCTTGCCGTCAGATACGAGTATAATCGTGGGGCTCACCTTCGTTTCTTTTTCAGCCATCTGAAATGCCTTATAGAGCGCGGGAGTGAGTGGTGTCTTACCACCCGTTGGTAGTTTCTCCAGCTCTTCTTCTACTCTGATGATGTCCGAAGTTGGTGGTACCACAACCTGGGCGCCCTCTCCTCTGAACGCTAAGAGCGCGAGCATGTTTTTCTTTTCGTAGGATTTCTTGAGCAGAAGCCATGATAACGTCTTGGCAAATCGTATCTTCTTTTCCATTCTCATCGAAGATGATGAGTCAAGAAGGATAATGTAAAGCGCCTTTCCTCTTCTTATCCTGACCTTCTCCATAAGGTGTTCAGGTAAAATTTCCAGTTTCCCAGTTTCTCTAACGGCCTTTCTTAAGGTGGCATCGATCGCTACGCTCTTGGGTTTTTCGCTCTCCCTCGCTTTAACGTATAATCCCCCTTTACCCTCTATTTTCGGAAAATCCCTCCCCTGAGAGTGCCCTCTCATGGCATTTAATTCTAACGGGCCTTTCTTCATCTCGCGTTCCCTATCGAACTCGAAGATCTCTTCTTTGTTTTTGGTCCTTAAAATGGTTTCAATGGTCTCTTTCGTTATGGTCGCTCCCCTCTCAAAAGGCTGCTGGCGCATTCTATGTGGGAGAGCTAGAAGGGCTGCTTCTTCAACGTCCTCCTCCACTACTTGATCTCTTTCACTCAGAGCAGCGAGCGCTTTAGCGGCCTTTTCCATCACGATGTCGGCGCGATGTGTTCTGATACCAAGAGACGTCGTTATCTCGACTATCCCTTCAAGCATCTCCAAAGAGATGCTAACCTGGGGTAGAATAGATTGAGCGTTTACTATTTTCCTTCTAAGGGACTCTTGCTCTTCTTTGAACTTCTCTTCAAATTCCCATGGATCACGGTCGAACTCCCCTCTTCTATCCATTATCGCCAGCCTATCCTCTTTTGAAGAAAGAGCATGCACTTCTACGCATAGTCCAAACCTGTCGAGTATCTGTGGCCTCAAGTCGCCTTCTTCGGGGTTCATAGTGCCCACCAGGATAAAACGCGATGGGTGGTAGAGGGATATCCCTTCCCTTTCCACGGTATTTACGCCCATCGCCGCGGAATCTAAAAGAATGTTAACCAGGTGGTCATCAAGCAGATTTACTTCGTCGATATAGAGTATGTTTCTGTTGGCTTTAGCCAAAATGCCTGGCTCCAGCGCTTTGACCCCATCTTTAAATGCCTTTTTAATATCAATGGTCCCGACGACCATATCTTCGGTTGCTGATAAGGGCATGTCGATAACCTCCATCTTTTTCTCGATACCGGGCAGACAGCCCTCTTTATACCTATCTTGGCAGGACTTGCACATCAACCTCAAATTCTCGGGATGGCAATTAAAAGGGCAATCTTTGACTATCCTTATCTTTGGAAGCAAGTCGGCCAGCGCTCTCACAACGGTCGATTTGCCAGTGCCCTTGTCCCCCTTTATCAGTATTCCTCCGATTGTCGGATCTATGGCATTTATCAGCAAGGCTTTTTTCATTAATCTTTGCCCCACTATCGCCGTAAACGGAAATATCACGAATTTATGATGCACTTTACCACCGTATTACTTTTTATTTTTTAGTGTTACTACAGAGGATACGACTTATAAACTTTCTTACCTTTTTTAATATGGCCACCATTTAGCGCCGCATTATACTTTTTTAATATGGCCACCATTTAGCGCCGCATTATAAATGGATTACCCTTTGAGATGAGGTCCATGTCCATGTCCGCAGCTACCATCTCCGGGACTTTTCCAGCCAATCCAATAACGTCGTCTCTTACGACCGTGCAGGCGATTACGTGATCTTTATTTCCCTCCCAGAAGTTTCTCAGCGTCTTTTTTATCTCCTCTTTTCCGAAATCCCCGATCTCATTCCCAAGCGCCGTTGCAAACGCATCAGCTGTACATGGATCCTCACCGAAAACCGTAGCCGCGTCAGCATCTCCAAAGCTAAATGAATGCCCTATCCTCCCGCTTGATGTGCACACGGCCCTTATTCCGCTCTTCGGTTCTATTCTGAAGGCCATGCTTGATTCATGTCCCGTGTAAACTCCGACAATGATCGGCTCGTCGATCGACATCGCTATGTCACCACCATTATCCACAACGGCAAAACTTGCACCCCGTTCAACCATCCTGTCGACAGCATAACCCGCTATGCATCCAGCTACCGAGGCCATGGGCCCAACCCCCGCAAGTAGCGAAGCGCGAGACATCTCACCTATTAACTTACCTTCACAATGGTATGGAGTGAGGGTGGATAGAAGATATGGATCGTTTTTTATATAATTTTCGATCTCCTCTCTAGCCTCCATCATCGCGTCTGCCGCTACGATGAAGAGCTCGGGATCTTCAGCGAACACCGTAGTAATGGTCTCTTTATGCTGGAAATTATAACGCTTATACTTCATCCGGGTAGGCTCAGAGCTGAGAAGGGGCAAACATCTATACAGACCCCACACCTGGTGCATTTTTTTGGCTCAGCGGCCACTTTTCTCTCCTCGCTCATAGTGAAAACTTCTACAGGGCACACGCTTAGACAAGCTCCGCAGTGAACACAGAGCTCATCATCCTTCTCTACCACTCTCTCGATTTTAGAGGTATCTACGCCGTACTCCCTGAACTTTCTCATTACCTCTTCAGCCCGCTTATCGTCGACTTCTATTATGATCTCCCCTCTTCTAGCCTCCACGCCCGCCTTAATGATGTTAAGGAGGACACCGGTCTCTATGATAGTTCTCGCTAGAGTCGGTTTCCTTATTGATTTCACGTCGAATCTCAGTTGTATCATCATTTTCTCGCCTCCATGAGAGCTTTGCTCACCTCTTCACTGGTGATGAGCCCTATAACCCTTTTCGAATCGATCACAGGAAGAGCGGATATGCCATACTGCTCCATTTTCTTAGCCACGATATCAACTGTCTCTCCGGGCATTGAAGTGACGACCTTTTTAGTCATGATTTTAGAGACATCGCCATTTTCCCCGTTAGCGACGACCTTTGCGATGTCCCATGACGTCACGATCCCCAGCAGTACATCACCCTCACCGGTCACAGGCAGATGAGTCGCGTTGTTCTCCACCATCAAACGCGATGCTTCCTGAATGCTCGTATCTCCAGAGATGATTATCGCATTGCACATAACGCTCTTCACCTCTTTAACCCCGTGGCGGAGCGATTTGGTCACGGCCTTTTGTGGTATCTTCCCAACGGGTGCACTGAGCAGGAACTCTCCAGTTTTTACCATCCCCACTAATTCCTCCGCGATCTTTTTTGCATTGTAGTAACTGGAGAGAGGTGAAACCCTGACTTCCTCGCCGTTTATCTCGATCTTGCCGCTCTTCAGCTCCGCGTAGTTGGCTTTTCTAACCACGGGTTTATCTCTCCTCTGAACTCCAAAGTCGATTATGTTAACCACGATCTCCTCATCTCTTATACCTGTCGCCTTTGCCATCTCAGCGTCCAAAATTGGAATCGCGGCACCGATCCCCACGAATAGAGTGCTTCCATACCCGGGGAAAAACGCCGCCCTTATCCATTCCGTGCTCATCTCCTTCAGGTCGCCCTTGACCATGAGTGTGCCAAATGGGGGCGAGTGCTGGGTTCCCTCGCCCATAACATAACCCTTTGCTCCTCCCAGGAAAATTCTAGTCCCAATTCCGATGGTACGATATTCCGGGTCGTTGTTTAGCGGCGAGAGACTTCCAACCCCGGCATAGGTCACATTTCCCAGGTTTGGCAGGAGCGCGCTCATATAAGTATGAAGGGCCCTCCCGGAAGAATTGGCAGCGGCATTGTACCGTTGATAAGAATTTCTGGGGTTGACCATCGTGGCCTGATTCAGATCCTCCAACCCTATTTCAGTGGCTATCTCCTTTCTGGGGTAGCAATCCGTCACGTATCCATCCGCTTTGAGCTGTATCTCCTTGCCTCTGATCAAATCCTCGAGAACGTGCGCACCGCCGTAATTTGAAATGGACTCGGAGAGTTGCGTCGCGCCGAGATAAGCGTCCACAGCCGCTATTCCGGTGTAGGCCTCGACGTCATTCAGCCAGACTCTCTTCATCTTTATCGGGGGGTCGGCGTGCCCAAAGTTTAAAAAAGCGCCGGATGAGCACATGGCTCCGAATGTACCAGTGGTGACCACGTCGACCTCTTCAGAGGCTTTGTCCGTGCCCAGCTCTGATATGATCTCCTTCATCTCTATGGCAGTCACGACGTTTACATCTCCTCTCTCGATCTTCCTGTTTATGTCGTCAACGGTTTTCACGCGGGGAAAAAGACTGGCCCATATAAAAGAATTGGCATTTTAATTTAGATATGCCAAAAGCCTTTCTTTACGTCGCTCTTGAGTAGACATACGTGGAGAGATAACATGCGCACGATCCAGGGAATAGAGTGCTGGAGTTCTTTCTATCCCTTAAACTTAAATGTCAAGTTTTAAATATGCGCGATTTCTGAATAGGGGCATGGGATATAGCCTGGTTTGCAAAGATTGTGGGTTAAGGTTCAAGGACGAAGGTTTCGACTTTTCTTGCCCGAATGGGTGTTCTGGGGTCATCTCGACCAGGTATGATGCGCCCCTACAACCTGAGGGTAGTGGGATCTGGAGATATATCAACTGGCTCCCAGTAAAGCGGCCAAACAGCTACGATCTAACGCCTGTTTTATTGAGAAGCGATCCCATAAGTTCCGAGGTGGGAGCTGAAGTATATCTCGCTTTTCATGGTTACTTTCCAGAGATGGGTGCAAAACTTTTAACGTGCACCTTTAAGGAGGTCGAAGCCGTGGCCTCACTTAGATATGCGGGGGAGCACAAAAGGGACATTGCCGTCGCATCCGCTGGGAATGCGGCAAACGCTTTTCTGAGATTTTCCGAGCTCGAGGACATAAGATCTTATATCTTCATACCCGAACGGGTGTTCGGCAATCTGTTTTGCGAGCGAAAAAGCGAGAACTCTAAGCTGATAATAGTTAAAGGCTCATACGACGCGGCGCAAGACCTCGCCAGAAAATTCTCGAGGTTAAAGGGGATAGCATACGAGGGAGGAGGCCTAAACATCGCTAGAAGGGATGCTCTAGCCACTTTGGCCTATCACTTCCATGAGAGATATGGGTTTCTACCTGATGAGTACTATCAGAGCGTTGGAAGTGGCACTGGTGCCATAGCATTCTATGAGGGTTCCAAGAGGTTGATCAGAGCCGGGGCGGCAAAACAATCGCCAAAGATTGTAGTTGCACAGAACGAACCCTTTGCTCCGATAGTGGATGCGTGGAATGCAAAAAGCAGAGAGATCGCCAAAGATTATGGATTTGACCCCCTTGAAGTGGTGTACGCAAAGGTTTTGACCAACAAGTCCCCTATCTACTCGGCTAGAGGCGGGCTCTATGATATAATGAGTGAGAGCAAAGGGCATGGGGTTTCTGTCTCGGAGAAGGAGGCAAAGTCCGCCGGAAACCTTTTCATAAAAGCTCACAGGATAGGACTTGACCCCGCAGCAGAGGTGGGTTTGGCGGCCCTCCTAAAATCTAGGGCTAACGGGAGAGTGCTGTTGAACATAACCGGTGCTGGATACCAGAGGCTAAAAAAAGACGTGAAGATCGAGAGGCCAGATCCGGATTGGATTGTGGAGGGCGCTGACGATCTAGAGATGATAAGATGATAGAGGATGAGGTAATATCCGCCCTGAAGAGGGGGGGAGTTGACTATGCTCTCTCGCTTCCCTGCGCCAGGACGAAGAGGTTGGTTGATCTAGCTGGTACCTTCGATACGGTAAACCTGAGCAGGGAAGAGGAGGGGGTCGGAATCGGTGCTGGCCTATGGATGGGCGGGAAAAAACCGGTTATGCTCATCCAGAGCTCCGGTATAGGGAACTGTATCAACGCTCTCATGAGCCTCACCTTATGCTATCGACTTCCCTTGCCCATACTGATAAGTTGGCGAGGCGTATACGGAGAAAAGATCGAGGCGCAAAAGTATCTGGGAGAGAGAATTCAGAAAATATTAAAAGCGATCGATGTGGAGGCCATGATCTTCGATGGGAGCGACCTAGATGATCTTGAAAATGCGGTCGCAGAGAGCTATGAAGAAGGAAAGATAAAAGCGATTCTTCTCAGACCTGACATCTGGACCTCGGCCCCAGATCTCACGGTAGAGCGACCCTCTATCTCGGCAAAAAGCGCGGAGTTGAAAGAAGGAAGGGCGAAATATACCAGGTATGAGATCCTGGACGGGGTAAAGAAAGGGCTAGAGGGCGGAATCGTGATCTCAAATCTAGGATACCCAAGCAGGGAGCTGTTCGATATTCTCGATCAACCCACGAACTTCTACATGTTGGGGAGTATGGGTCTTGCTACCCCTATAGGGTTGGGTATAGCACTTTCCGGAAAGGAGACCATAGTGATAGATGGGGACGGGTCGTTGCTCATGAACCCCTCTACGCTCTTCACCTCGCCCCCATCGGAGAAACTCACGATCCTCGCGATAGACAACGGTGTGCACGGCAGCACGGGAAACCAACCAACTGCCTCGATGAGATGCGATCTCGGGCTTTTAGCCATAGCAGCTGGGTTCAGGGTTTTCAGGACATCTGCTCTGGACGAGATAGTGGATCTGTTGGGAACGGAGAAAAAAGGAAAAAAGTTCATCCATGTCCCGGCAAAACCCGGAAACCGTGATGTCCCCACCATACCTCTAAGTGCTATAGAGATAAAAGAGAGGTTTATGAAAGCTATCAGGTAATACTATCGTTTTTCTTATCTAATCGGCGCCAAGGGCGGGGGCGAAATCGAAGATCTCGTACAAAATACTATTACTGTTCTTATGGTTCTCTACGGTCTCTACGATCCTGACGCTAACTATATCGGTCATCTCTCTCTTTGAGATAGTATCCTAACATCCCTATTTTTAGGCGCATAGTTCAAGATCCTTTAAAATCCCTTTTTGCCTCTTCGTCAGCTCCGTTAACAAAACCTCCCCATCTGCCAATTCGATCTTCCTAATCTTCTCGAGTTCGAG
>Ga0209633_10004396_pt1 | contig 12677 bp, 10 predicted proteins | sample Cruoilmetagenom1_FD_187290 | JGI IMG/M metagenome (GOLD analysis project Ga0209633, IMG submission 187290) | Oil polluted marine microbial communities from Coal Oil Point, Santa Barbara, California, USA - Sample 1 (SPAdes) (version 2) | ecosystem: Environmental > Aquatic > Marine > Oil seeps ... | reverse complement strand
ATTTTTTAATAGTTGGAAATTTGAGATCAGGTATAAAAATTGTGATACTATATTAGTATGGTTAGAAAGCCTATTTGGTAATTATTGACGACTATTTTGCAGGTATTCTCCTTCTTCCTTTTCGAGTATTATTAGGCTTTGGTTCTCTATATCTTTGCTTTCTTTTCTTCCAAACATGGTCAAGTCTTTCTTTTTGGTCATCATCAAGATATTCTCCTAATTCATCTTTAAGCTCTAAAAATAATTCTTTTTGGCCTTCACGAAAATCAACCATTAGGTCTCTGTTAAGTTCAGCATGTTTTCGTAAAATTGGGATTATTTCATCTCGTTGTTCGGGTGTTGGGCTCAATATGCTCATAAATTCCCTGTTAAACCCCATATCGGTATAGAAGTCATTCATCCTCTCAACACGAGTATGTATCATCCTGCCACTGATAAGGAAACCAATTACCATTCCTATTATTAGTGTGCTAACTAGTATCAATATATATTTTAGTCTGTTATTCATAATATTAAAGATTTAGTGAAGTTAATAGTGGTTCATCAGGAGTGTAATTCAATAAACCATAGAATCCATCTGTTGAAAATGAACCATCAGTAATATAAATTGTGAAAAGCAATAATATTATCGCAGCCATGCCTGAAAGAGCAACTAGCTTAAAGACTTTATAGAATTCAACATCAATTTTATCTTTGCTTTTGTTCTCTGCTTCAATTCCTTTCATAACCCTCTCAGCGAATCCTTCCGAATAAGCTGGGTTGTAGTTTGAAAATAAGTCGGATAGTTTATCCGTATTATCTGACTTGCTCATATCCATCAATTTTAGTTATTACCTCTTTTAATTTATCTTGCCCCCGTGATAATCTTGAGAGGACAGTCCCTTGTGGGATACCAAGAATATCCGCAGTTTCTTTTGTTGAGAATCCCTGTATGTGACGAAGCACTATTACACTTCTGAACTGTGGCTCCATAGCTTCAAGAGAACTGTTGACAAGATCTGTAATGTCTTTATTCTTCTCATTATCTACAGCAGGAATTTCTATATTATTATAATTATCGGTTGAAACCAACCAGCGCTTTTTGCGTCTTTTTATCTCATTTAATGACAGATTAATTGCTATCCTTGCCAGATATGTTCCTAACTGAGAATCTCCTTTAAACTGTTTCATCGACTTGTAGAACCTGATGAATGTTTCCTGTCCGATATCATTGGCATCATCTTTATTACCAATCATAGGTATTGTAATCTTGGCAATCATTGATTCGTATTTTCTTACAATAGTTTCAAAAGCAGTCATGTTTCCTGCCATTGCATCATTAACCAGATTAATGTCATCAGTTGTTTTCAGATCTTCTTTTTTAATACCGTTTAATTAATAGACAAAGATAGGAATGGATTTATTCCATGTATGGCAAATTTTCTTAAAAATTTAGACAGCTTCTCAGAATGTTTATATTTGTTGCCAATGATAAGAACAATAATAATCACCATAGCTTTAATTTGTACAGGAGTTCTTTTTTCACAGGAAATTGTTGACCCAACAAAAGTTTGGTCAAATATGGAAGAGCATTGTCAACCATGGGGAAGCACATTTTCAACAGACTTCATCAGATTTGACATTGATACAATTATTGATGATCAGGTTTATAAAAAAGTATGGATTTCTGAAGATGAGGAGCAACAGGAATGGAATTTCTATGGTGCATTTATTAGGGAGGAAGATGGTCGGATCTACTACAGACAGATGTTTGGAGAAGAGGGTCTTATTTATGATTTTAACTTAGAAGTTGGCGATTCGGTACTTATTGATAATCCACGATCTGCTGGAGCACTTACATTATTTTTTACTGAAATAGATTCAGTAGAGATTACCAACGGCTATAGAGAGCGGTGGAAACTTGTTAGCAATACCTACGAAAACCCGGAATATTGGATAAGAGGAATTGGCAGTCAAACAGGTGTAATTAATAGCAGTACAGGAGTATATGGCGGATTGTGTGGCTTGTATACTCTGCTTTGTCAAAAGGTTGATAATGAGCTAGTATATCAAAATTCTGACATTGGTTCTTGTTTTATGATTACAACAGCTATCAATGACAATTATGAGAATCAGCCACAATTTTCATTAAGTTATGATAGAAATAATAAAATTGTTAAGCTTCAAATGGAGAATGAACAATTCCGGACAATAACTCTTTCAAATATTACAGGAAATATTATTGAAAGCAAGCAAACAAATGGGACTTTAATGTCTTTTAATTTATCACAACACGCCATTGGATTATATGTAGTTACTGTGGTCCAATCTGGTTCTGTATATTCTCAAAAGTTCATCGTTTATTAATTGTATATTAATACCTCTAAAGATGATATCAACCATACTACTAGTTGTTTTTTATTTGTTTACACCACTTTTAATTCTTTATTCATGTCAAAAACTGTCCATACTTAGAAGGATTGGTGCCATAATTATTGCTTATGGTGTTGGCCTTGTTGCGGGAGTTACAGGTTTGCTACCTGAAAATAGTATTGAAGTTCAGAACATAATTACAACAATAACAATTCCTCTTGCGATCCCACTGATGTTGTTTTCATCAAATATTAAAGCCTGGACCAGGCTGGCCGGCAGTACTGTTATTTCAATGATAATTGCTTTGATAGCTGTTATCATCTCTGTAATTGGCGGGTTTTTACTTTTCATGGGTGATGATGTTAAAGAACTTTGGAAGGTTGGAGGATTATTAGTAGGTGTTTATACTGGTGGTACTCCCAATTTGGCAGCACTAAAAATAATGCTGAATGTTGATAACGATACTTATATACTTACCCACGCCTATGATATGATAATTGGGGCTGTTTATTTCTTTTTCCTGATAACTGTGGGGCAGAAGTTATTTAATTTTGTACTACCTAAATTTAAACCCGGTTTAGGAAATAAGGACGAGAGTGTACTAAACGATATGTCGGCAGTGCCGATGTGGGGATTGGGAAAAAAGGAGAACCGTATGCCTATGCTAAAGGGCCTGGGGCTTTCTGTAGCAATTTTTGGTATTGCCGGATTAACAACATTATTTACACCTGAAAATAGTCAGATGATAGTGGTTGTATTATTGATAACAACCCTTGGTATATTGTTCTCATTATCTCCTGCTGTTAACAAGCTCAATAACACATTTGAGCTTGGTATGTATCTTATACTTGTATTTAGTATTGATGTGGCCTCAATGGTTGATGTCACAAATATTGTGAATGCATCACCAACTATATTTTACTATGTGCTCATTGTAATTTTCGGGTCGTTGTTTTTGCAGGTTCTTTTGTCGACAATTTTTAAGATAGATACAGATACTGTGATAATTACATCAACTGCTCTTATTTGTAGTCCACCATTTGTGCCGGCAGTAGCAGGAGCCATAAAGAACAAAGAAATAATTGTTTCAGGTTTAACAATTGGAATTATTGGATATGCAGTTGGCAACTATCTTGGAGTATTAATTGCGGAGTTTTTGCATACTTTTTAGTTTTCAAGTTTTTAGATAGTAATGAGGTCTTTGCACAAGTAGTAGAGTGTTGTCATTCTGAGCAGAGCGAAGAATCTCAAATTCTTAAAACTAATATAATAGAGATTCTTCGCTCTGCTCAGAATGACAATCGTCTGAAGATTTGTTTAAAGAGAGATTTGCGAAGGTCTGACCATATCAAAACTATCTTACAACCAAAACCTTCCTGGTTGTTGAATTCGATTCTGTTCTTAATCTGTAAAAATATACCCCTTCAGAAACTACATTTCCTCTGTTATCAGTTCCGTTCCAGATGAAATCGTGATTGCCGGATTTGAGTTTTGAATTGATGAGAGTTCTGATATTCCTTCCCTCAATATTGAAAATGTCAAGAGATACGATTGATTCTTCTTGAAGGTTAAAACTAATGGTTGTTTTATCACTAAATGGATTTGGAATACAGTTGCCAAGATCTGCAACAGTTATGTCATTTTCATATATCCCAGTATAGATTCCATTAAAGAAATCCAGTATTCTTAGAAGATATTCTTCTTTTGTTGATGGAGTAACACCATCTTGCAGCCCCCCAAATTCAAAAGATGACCCAATGGTATTATAGTTTTCGGCATCATGAGCCACAACACAAAAATATAAGGGAGAATTATTTTTGAATAATTCAAAGGCAGGTGCAACAGCCTCAATATGATCTATATAGCTATTATCTCCTGTGTAAGTGAATTCCATGTCGTGAACAAAAGAGTAACTCATTCCCTGCACGTCGCCTAAATTACCAGAGCCATCTTCCAGGCCGTTGATGTTGAACATTGTATGAGCTACAGTTTGATTATCGAAGGCCCATGTGTCACCTCCTTCCATATAAAGATTACCACCATTATTGAGATAATCTGCAAATAAAATTCCATCGTTTGTTGACAACACATGATTGTCACTATAAATCCCAAGACATAGAAAAATAGAGTGATATTTTGACAAATCTTCTGGAATATCGGTTACATAGTCGTGAGATAAGTCCATGTTCTCACAAGTGCTCCGAATTACCGTTCCAGAGTTTTTATTCCCGTCAAGGTCGATAATAAGAACAGGAATTTGTCCAATAACAAATTCCATTTCAAAATTGTTGGAGTAAGTGCCATTGTTAGATGTAATGTCAAGGTCAATTATAATTGCCTGACCATTGGGAGTGGTGCTATTAGCTGTAAAAGTGAAAGTTCCTGTGGCTGAATTATACTGGGAGATATTTCCAAAATTGGCAAAAGGTTCAGTAATTGTTATAAAAAGCGGATCACCACTAATGGTACCTTCAACATCAGTAGCTACAAAATCACCAGTATTTATTAGTACTACCTCAAGGTCAACCGTTTCACCGGGATCAATTATGCCATTACCGTTTGCATCAATTATAGTATAGTCAGAAAGAGAAATGTAAATTGCAGGTGGGTGCTCAATGGTTTCAATTGCATCCAGATCGAAACCTGCATTGTTACCAATTGCATTGCCATCACCATCATCTAGGATCTTTATAAATTGTGCTGAATAAACAGTACCGTTTGAAAGGTCGAATTCAGTCGTTCCCACACCTTCTTCGAGAATATTCCATGGGCCATCTTTACTTGCGGAAACAAAACAAGTATAACCTTCCTGAGAATCATCACCTTCATATACTATAAAATCAGTTCCTTCACCATCTACAATTGGTTCTTGCATGTCAATAACTACCCACCCATTTTTACCGATTGAGTAATTGATATCATCTGGTTCACCAAAAGATGCCTGGGTATTTCCTTCGTCGGATTCATTGTTGCCGGGAATACGACTACTTACAATCCTGTAAGCATAGTCACCAGATTCAGGCTGTAACTGGAAGTTGGTTGTTGTAACGCTTGTATTACTAGTAACTATAATATCAGATATTGTTTGTGTTTCATATCCGTTTGCGCTAATAGTAATTGAATATGTGCCAGGTAGTACATACTTGTGATAATCCCCAACGATAGGATCATTATAAATTTGAAAATAGTCATTAACATAAACAATTGCCTGAACCGGATCTCCAGTACTTGCATCGGTAATTACACCATCTAATCCATATCCTGAATTTTCTATCATTGCTAACATTGACGGCTCATTATAGTTGTAATACAATGAAATTTGAGAGGCCGGTGGTTGTTTGTCGTATGAGATTTCCATGGACCATGATATTGATCCCATGAGGCCATAATTTGAATCTTTTGTGCTTCCATTAATGGCATACATACCTGTATTTCCTTGTCCGTAAGTAAGACTTGGATACCCGGAAACAGAAGAGTAAATACCAGCCAGATAATCAATATGAGGTTTGTCAGGGGCAAGGCTGGAACGGTAACTCCATGGGTATGAGATGTATTCGGTTCCACTATGGTAGGTAGTGTGAACTACAAATTGATTTTCGTACATACAGTTACGAAGAGCTTTAGATTCAATTTGTGAAAATGCTCCTGTACTGTTGCCCCAACCGTCCCACATATAACCCCAATCACGGTTAAGATCAACACCATTGGCATTATATCTGCTCATATTTTCTCTGCCATCAGGATTTACCATGGGATAAATCCAAATTTCTCTTGTATCGACCAGACCAGTAATTGTAGGATCACTTCCATATTCAATACAGAGCATTCTGGCAAAACGGATACAATTTTCAGCTGCTCCAATTTCATCACCATGAATACCACCATCGAACATTATTTCTGCCTCATTTTCATCAGATGAAGCATTATCACTGATCTTTAAAGCGCTTAATTCTCTTCCTTCTATTGATGTTCCATAGTTGGTTTTTGTACAAATAGATGGAAAGGTAGTTACAAGGCTATCCATAAGGTCAACTATTTCCTGATAAGTATGATATTCGTCTCTGTTTTCCCAGAAATTTTTATAGTGTTCATTCAGGTCATCTATTATAATTTCACACTTAAATCCTGATTCAATTAACCGGTCATATTCTGCCTGAGTAACATATACGGTAGCATAATCATTATAAAAATCAGCATTGAATTGCAGGTCATGTAATTTCTGAGACTGACTTTGGGTTTCAACTAATACTTTTACTTCTTTTTCACCTTCTCTCCATCCATTTTGGGCAACTACTGAAAACGCAGTAATAAGAACGAGAATAATGAGTGTCGCTTTTTTCATGAAAACGTGGTTTTAATATTTATTTCAATTTTTGTGTGGGGTTTGCTTGTAATCTAGGTTATTGCCAATACTTACTTTCTTCAGATATCATATAATTCTCAACTTATTATATTTTCTAACATGGTACTTAATTCATCTTGTTTAAACGGTTTTAGGATCACATCATCCATACCAGACCGAAGGTATAATTCAACATCTTTCTTCATCGCATTGGCGGTGATTGCGATTATTAAAGTTCGCTTTTCCGTTGGGTTTGCTAGTTCCCAATCTCTGATCTTTTTAGCTGCACCAATACCATCTAATACAGGCATCTGAATATCCATAAGAATTAGTTTGTAGTGATTTTTCATTTGCATCTTAAAAGCCTCTTCCCCATTATTTGCAACATCGGCACTATAACCAAGTTGCTGAAGTGCAATTGTAGCTACCTTCTGGTTAATGATATTATCCTCAACAAGAAGTATCTTCAGTTCTTTTTCTTTGATTGATGACTCTTTCGCGAGATTGTTTGGTTCAACCTTATCTATAATTGCAAGGTCAACCACTTCAAAAATAGCATCCTGGAATTGACTTAGCTTAATTGGTTTATACAGAAAAGCTGTAAATCCAGCTTTTTTAATTTGTGTACTGCTAAACATATCAGAGATGGATGATAAGAGTATTAGCTTTGTGTTTTTAATCAGCTTCTCTTTTTTAAGAATCGTAGCAAAGTCGAAACCTGTTTTTTCAGGCATCTGGAAGTCAACAAGGGCAATATCGTAGCACTCTTCTTTTTTTACGGCCTTTTGCATGAGTTTTACTCCTTCGTCAACACTGGAAGCAAGACTGCTCTTTATCTTCCAAATCTCAAGGTACTTGCTGAATATAAGGCGATTATCATAATTGTCATCAACAATAAGAATTTTTAAATGACTTAGATCATTACGATGAAGTTTGTGTGTTTCCTGAATATTTTGTGCTTTGTTGAAATCAATTGTACACATAAAAGTAGACCCCTTTCCTAGTTCGCTATGTACATCAACTTGACCTTTCATAAGGTTAACAAGCTTTTTCGATATGGTTAGACCTAATCCGGTGCCTCCATATTTTCTTGTGATAGAAGTGTCGGCCTGTGTAAATGATTCGAATAGTGTTTTTTGTGCTTCTTCTGATATTCCCAAGCCTGTGTCTTCTATGTTAATTCTTACTTTAACACTGTCATCAGTTTCATTAATAACGTCGGCACTAACGTATACCTTCCCCTTGTCAGTAAATTTAATGGCGTTATTTACAAAATTTAACACAACCTGACGTAATCTAATTGGATCACCATATACATATTCAGGCATATTGGGATTAGTGTAAGTGATAAAATTTATGCCTTGTTTTTCTGCTTTTAAAAACACCGTGTCGCCTACTTCGTCTATTACTTTACGGATACTGAAAGGGATGTTCTCAAGGGTTATCTTATTGGATTCAATTTTCGAGAAGTCAAGAATATCATTTATTACTGTGAGTAAATTGTTTGCCGAGTTATTTATTATTCCAAGATATTCTTCTTGTTTTTTTGAAATTTTAGTGTTCTTAAGTATTTCAACCATACCAACAACGCCATTCATGGGTGTCCTAATCTCATGGCTCATATTTGCAAGGAAGTCTGATTTTAATCTGGATATTTCTTCTGCTTTTTCTTTAGCAGCATTTACTGCGATATTTTGTTCAATGGCCAGTTGCCTGCTGGAAATAATGAAAAATGACAATAATGAAATGATAAAGATTATAACATTACCAATTATTAGCATTATAGAGTAATTGCTTCTAATGTCATCGGCATTATAAAACAGTTGATGATAAATAATAAATGCTACTTGCTCTCCGCTAATGTTTCGCAATGGGATAAAACTCATAAGAATTGATTGATCATCTTGTCTGACCATCTTATAGAAAGCTTTGTTACTGGTTTTCTCTTCGTTAAATACATCCGAAGCTTGTTCATTTAGATTGTTAAGTTTATCCTTATTGAATAGTACCTGAGTTGTTATATCTTCTGAATCAGGAGAAACATAACAGCTAAAACCTGTAAAGGGAGTTGGTGTATATAGTCCAATTGTATTTTCATTAACGATTTTGTCGATGACGGTATTCATTAAAAGGAAGTCAACACTTCCATCAAAACTATTTTCAATTTCTTTGATTAAATCATAAATCGATACACTTGTTTCAACACTCCCAACATATTTGCTGTTATAGAATAAAGGGAAAATAAAACGATAGCTGTTAACAATCCTTCCTTCCTCAAAACCTTCGATGTAATTATGGTTTTTCACAATATCTGCAATTGACATTCTAAAACCTTTTAAATCATCACCATATTTCTCAGGCTTATGAAATCTTAACAGGCTGTTACCAAGGTTATCATGAAAATGAAAAACCCTAAAATTTTTGTACTTAATTATACTGTAGATATAATCAAGTTTGTTTTTTAACTCTAACCGATAAATTTCAGGTGTTGATGAATTTTCAATCTCAAAAATCAGTTTGAGTATTTCCTCATTATTAATAATGTTATCATAAATTGATTGTGAGAAACTACGATACGATTCCAGATGTGCATTATAATTTCTTTCAATAAAGGAAATTTGGGAAGTAACGGCAGTGTCAATATTTGTCTGCCGATTATAAAAAATGTTCAAGTTAAGAACAGTTTCAAGAATAATAAAGATAAGGATACTATAATAAATATTTTTCCTTTTTACTTTCACTGTAGACTGTTTAAGATAATACAGCCCCAAAGGTAAGTAAACAAAATATTGAAAGCAAATGTATTAAGTCTAAAACAAGAAGTTCATTCCAATGTATAAACCGTAGTCTCCATCCTGGTCGTTCAATGCTTTTCCGTAATCAATGGCAAGTATGAAATTCTGATTCATCGCAATATGAAGGCCGCCACCTATACTGTTGTGGAATGTTTCGGCTCCAAAGTCAAAATAATTTGCTTCAGTATCAGGAGAATAATCAGTAGTTGGACTAAGTTTATCCTGTACTTCATAATCCTTTATAACTCTACCCGTATCAAAGAAGGTACTCAAAGCAAAATAGAAATTTTGGTTAAACCAGTTTGCATTGAAGAACTTCCATCTGAATTCGAAATTACCGTAAGCAGTACCATCTCCAACTACTCTGTTTCGTAGAATACCTCTGAGTGTTTTAGCACCACCTAAACCTTCACTACCTGCACCATTCATCTTCGACATATACATAATTGGTTCAACATAATATGGTGCTTCACCAAATATAGTTGTTTGAAGACCAAGGCGGTAGACAAAGGAGAGTTTCTCTTTAACCAAAGTAAAATATTGTCTGTGTGTTACTACTAATTTGGTAAAACCACTCTCCATGTTTGATAAAGGCTTTGGCGCAGCAATAAGTATTACTTCGGACCATATACCTCGCATTGGGTTTGGTTCATTATCACGTGTATCGTAAACGGCACCAAGCTTAAAGTTGGTTAACAATCCCCCAGACTTCTGACTTTCCGGTATAACTCCCCAATCAACATATTTATCGTATAAGCCTGGAATATCTGGTAGCATATCTCCAGCATCTTTGTTTTTATTAAGATGATCAACATCTACAGAAGTTGTGTAAATGCTGAACAGATTAAACCCTGCCAACCAATTCAGGTTGCCTACCATCTTTCCCTGAAAATCCAGTTTAACTCTAAAAAATTCTCGCTTCTGACGATAGAAAACACGTGACTTATAATCAGCATCTTCTGTCTCTTCCCAGGAGTGGTTGTAAACAGCATCATAACCATTAAATCCGTAGAAACTATAGGCTTGATCAGGAATATAACTCACATCAGCACTAACTCTAACACCTTTGATTAACGACTCTGAGTCGTAGTAGAACCTAAAAATTCCGCTACCTTTTGTATACCACGATGCTTCAAAATAAAGAGAATGATCATAACTGGGATAGCGAGTGCCATCTCCATAATGGTATAAGTTCACCAACGCACCAAACTGGAACCCTAAGTCTGAATTATACGAAACAACAGGTAGAGCACCCATGTTCCACCCTTTTTTAATTTTTTCTTCTTTGGCTTCATCATCCTGTGCCTGAGATAAGGTAATGATGGTTGTTAATGCAACAATCAGTAGTGTGATTTTTTTCAAATAGTTCATATTTTGATTTTTGATGTTTCTAATAGTTTGAAGTAGAGGCAGTCTAATTTTTTATAAATGATCCTCTGCTTATTATACTGTTATGTACAGTAACTCGATAAGTATACAACCCGGAAGGAAGTTCATTAATGGATATTTTTGTATTTCCATCACTAAAATCATATGTGTTGATTAGCTTACCAACCATGTTATAAATGCTTATTAATCTGTTCTTTTCAGTTGATGAAGTTTCAAAGTTTACATAATCAGTTGAAGGAACAGGATACACTGCTACATCTATTTGATCAATTCCTAAATTTATTATTCCTGTGTTTGTTTCTATTGCCAAGCTGTCTAAATATAGTACTGAGCCAGTTTTAAACTCCATCCCTGCTGAAGATGTGATAATAACATTAAATGTATCAGGTACATGGTAGTTGAGGTTCTCCATATTTACAGTAAAAGGGGTCCATTCTGTTGCGTCATTCAAAAAACCAATACCCATACCAATGGTGTCGATAGTACCATCGTCATCTCTCTTGAAGTTATAAATCAGAACTGAGGCCGAATCACCATCAGCACCTTGATATTTATACATTCCTGTGAGCTTTGAAACATTTTCTTGCAAAGGAAGACCTCCGTTGATACTGAAACTTGCGGTTGCAAAATCGACAGAGAATTCTGCTAATGTTATGAGTCCTGGCACCTGATAAAGGCCTCCAAGAAGATCCATTGTTTCAAGTTTGGCAGAATAATTGCCAGAATAAGCATCAGTTGATTTTGTAACTGTTGTTACAAATAAGGGTGTTGTAAACGGGTTTGGTGTATTCCAGAATTCAGGTTCATCATCTACCCAATATTCAAATTCAGGGTTTGGTAGAGATTGTGCAAATGTAAAGAGGCCCAAGCTCATAAATAGAGTGGCAATAATGATGTTTTTCATTTTTTTAACTTTTTAATTATCATGTTTTGATGAATATTTTTTTTGATGCTAATTTAAACTTTATATTCGTTTGTTGAAATTTTAACTGTATTTAATGATTGTTACCAGATACAAATATCTGTATTATAGCTTGTTAATATTTTTTATTATTAACCTTAGTGGGATAAATAAATTATATTCACAGCAAGTGAGTGATAGTTTGTACATTCTTGATGCAATAATATTAACAAGCGATAGTTTATTGCCGGTTGAAAATGCTCATGTTATTAGTAAGTTTAACAGATGGGGAACAATCAGTAATAAACAGGGAAGATTTAAACTTTATGTTCATAATTTTGACTCAGTACTAATTACATCCATTGGCTTTAGTCCGCTTATTTTGCGGATGAACACTTCGTTATTATCCAGTGATAGTGTTGTAAGGATTCAATTGCCAAAGGATACATTAACCATTAACGAAGTGGTAATAAGAGCATATTGGGATTATCCTACAATGAAACAAATTGTAATTAATATGCAACCCATCGACCTTAGTCAGTTTTACCCTAATTGGGAAGGAACCGAGCTTCTTTATATGGAACCCCACCCTATGTCGTTTAAAGGACCGGTTCAGGCACTGTATGATGCATTTAATCAAAGTGCAAGGTTACAACGAAAGTTGGTTAAGAACCGTAGGGAGTATAATGAGATTATGAATCAGATGGGCAGATATTTAGATACAGTACCTCCTATGCCTGAGCATAGGCAAGTGTTGCCACGCTAACTTTTGTTTGAGGTATTTCGAGTAATGTTTGTGCGCATGCCTCAAGAGTTGCTCCTGTTGTTAATACATCATCAATCAGCAATATATGTTTACTTTCGAGTTCCTCAGAGTCAACTAATCCAAATTTACCCT
>Ga0209633_10004395_pt1 | contig 12677 bp, 10 predicted proteins | sample Cruoilmetagenom1_FD_187290 | JGI IMG/M metagenome (GOLD analysis project Ga0209633, IMG submission 187290) | Oil polluted marine microbial communities from Coal Oil Point, Santa Barbara, California, USA - Sample 1 (SPAdes) (version 2) | ecosystem: Environmental > Aquatic > Marine > Oil seeps ... | reverse complement strand
TTAGCGTTAACCCATCTCCAAAGAAAGGGTACTTCCGCCATCCCAGTTTTTTTTGTTCTAAAGAATGCACCGCAGCGCCAGGTAAGCGTAGTATTAAAAATAACATTTCAGCTTGCTCGTCGCTTAAATCTAAGTCAGTAAATGCCGCAGCAATAACACCGGTCATACCTAGCGGGCAATTTGCAAATTGCTCAAGCTGAATACGATTGGTAGATAAGTAGGCCAATGCACCTTCTGAATAAATATTCGTTAAATGGTCTAATGTTTGTAGTACGGTGGTCGCACAGCTAGCACCATAGGGATCAAAGCCAGGTGAGTGTTCACTTGCTGGCCACACTTCAACGGCTTGCTCGTCTTCATAATTGGTGAGTTTTTGTTGCCAAAGAGATAAGTCATATTTGCATTGTTGCCATAAACGCATCACTTGATACACTTCACGCGCACCACCATTTTTGCCCGCACCGGGCGCCAATGCAGCCATTAAACACGAGGCAGCTGTTGAACCACCAACGCCTCCATTCATCGCAGCCCGAACACTTAAATCTCGTGGCCCGGGGTTGGCTATGGCAATAGCGACGGATTCAATCAATGCTGATTGCCAGGATGCTGGCTTTTCCAGTTTAAAAAGAAGATAGATGTACTCCGCCCAAGATATTTTCCCCAATAAATCGCCATAAACATCATAACCAGAGCAGTAACTGGTTTTAGCGGCAAATGGGTTATCTATTTCTGCTTCTTCAAACCATATTTTAGTGGTTATTCTTTCTTGTGGCTTAGTCATATTGTAGTGTCTTAATTCGTGCAGCTATGGGAGGTACTTCATAGGGGTCTATTTTTACATCAATTAAACTGGGGCCTTTTCTATTACAGATTGATTCCATGTCTAATTTAAGAAAATCCTCTGGCAAATCTACGTTGTAACCCATAACGCCCATAGATGCTGCCATCAATGAAAAGCTAATGTGTGGCAATTTATTGGCGATATCAGCAGAGTTATTTAGCTGTTGGCCATGCTTGACCATGCCTAGGTGATGATCATTCATAATAAGAAAAATAATGGGTAAATTTTCTTGTTTAGCAACGGTTATTTCCTGACTAGCCATTAAATAGCTTCCATCACCAACGATACAAACGATAGGGTCACCTGGGTGGGCAAGAGCCATTCCAATTGAGCTGCCGATTGACCACCCCATCGAACTGAACTCGGAACATATTTGCACTAATCCAGTATTGTGTTTTCGCCTCCCATGGTTTTGTCTACACTCATTTCTACGTTGAATTGTTCTTCGGTCGTAGGGGTGTAAGTAATGGATGGCCCATGCAAAGCTATTGCCAATATCAACGACATATCGAGTGTTTTGGGGGAATGATTTTGTGAGTTGCCCCATCAACCATTGTGGCTTTATTGGTACTGATGTGTTATTTAATTTATCCGGTTCATCTAAACTAAAATGATGAATTTTCTGGTGTTCAATGTGTTTGTTTTTAAAAAATGATGTTTTATCAATGATGGACCGGGAGTTTCTATATGAGGAATCAATACGGTTTTTTGCATACTGATTGTGTGATTTTAGAAGGGATTTTAAAATACTAGCTATATCCCCTTTTACTTGTAGTTTTGCCATTGTGGAGCGAGTGAAATTGTCGTCGACATTATCAATGTGTATAAGCTTTTTATTGAATAGAGCTGGGTCATTTGTGAATTCGCTAAACGATGTTCCAATGGCAAGAATAGTATCTACAGCGTCGTTCTTTAGTATTTCTGTTGCAGAGTTATGGCCAGCAAAACCAATAACGCCTCGGTATAAGGGATGGTAGGGGTTTATAAAGCTTTTACTGTCAGCAGTATCAACAACATAGGCATCATAATTGTTTATCAGTTGATAAATTAAATTTACTGCATGCTTAGCGCCGCCTCCTACAACAACTACCATTTTTTTAGAACGTTTTACTGTTTCAATTAATTCATCGGTGGTTTGTAGATTTTGAAGTATTTGGCGCGATGGTAATTTATTTAAATTTAGGCGGGTTGTAGGTTTTAGATTTTTACTGCGTAATATGTCTGTCGGAATGCTCAGGTGGGCGGGTCCGTTAGGCGAGCCAAACGCTGATGTTATAGCAGATATGAACTTTTGTTCAAATTGTTCACCATGTGAAACAAGGCTATTAAACCGAGTACAAAATTGCATCATTCCGACAATGTTAATACCAGTATCACCAGACTCTTGGATAGCTTTTTTACCGTGCTTATTCTGAGCATTTTGAGCGGTAATAACTAATAATGGTGTGTTATTTGCGTAGGACGAGGCTACTCCTGTTATAAGGTTTGTAGCGCCGGGCCCAGTAGTGGAGCAGCAAACCCCTAACTTACCAGTATTTCTGGCGTATGCGTCTGCCATAAAGGCGGCTGCAGCTTCATGGCGAGCTGTTATAGCCCTAATGCCACCACGATGCTCACTTCTGCTTAATGCGTTGTACAAAGGTTCAATTGGACCACCAGGAACACCAAATATATATTCAACGCCTAGTTGTTCTAGATAGTGTAAGAGTATGTCGCATGTATCTGTTTGTTTATTATCTTTATTAATTACTTCAGAAATTACTGTTGACATTATTTAAGCCTTATTGTTTTTATAATAATGGTCAAAATATTGACGAATATAGATAGAGATTAAAATCAAATACTTATGATGCTTATATCCAGTGATTTGTCAAAATTTTGTTAAAAGTAATCTATATGCAAATATTTGTAAAGTTAAATCTACGAAATAATAGGCCGTAGTATTAAGGGCTTAGCGCTTATAGCTTATACGTTGATTTAAATAGACCATTTAAATCAATGTATTAGAGTTTTAAGGGTGGATAAATATTGAAGGTACTAGGTATAAATAAAATGTTGAATAACATAATTCAAACTATAAAAATATTAGAGAAAGCTCTCTTTAATAAGTGAATTAAAGAGAGCTGATTGTGTTATCTATTTGGGATGTGTATTGCACGTTTGTCTACTGCTAGGGCGGCTTCGTGAAGCGCTTCTGACAGGGTAGGGTGTGAATGTATAGTCAAGGCTAGATCTTCTGTGCTGGCAGAGTATTCCATAGCTAAAACGGCTTCTGCCAAGAGTTCAGATGCTTGCGGTCCAATAATGTGTACGCCTAAGATTTCATCGGTTTCAACACTTGAAATCATTTTTACCATGCCTGTGGTATCTCCCATGGCTTGTGCTCGACCACTTGCACTAAAAGGAAATGTGCCAATTTTAGTGGCAACACCAGCAGATTTTAAATGCTGCTCTGTTTCACCTACCCAAGCAATTTCAGGGTGTGTGTAAATAACATTAGGTATTACGCCATAGTTAATTTCTGGTTCTTCACCGTTGATGACTTCGGCCACTGCAACTCCTTCTTCTGATGCTTTATGTGCCAACATGGGGCCGCGAATCAAGTCACCTATGGCATAAACACCTGGGATATTGGTTTGCCAGATATCATCAACTTCAACAAAGCCTCTTTCATCAAGATCTATTGGAGCTTCTGGTGCAAAGAGGTTGTCAATATTTGGCCGACGCCCAACAGAGACGATTAGTTTATCCAGTTCAATGCTGTGTTCACCATTGCTGTCTTCATATTGAACAATGACCTTTTTTCCCTTTGGCGTAGCTTTTGTTACGCGGGCGCTCATTTTGATATCGAGCCCTTGTTTTTTGAATTGGCGATTTGCTTCGCTTGCAATTTTTTTGTCAGCAGCAGGTAAAAATTCATCTTGAGCTTCAAGTAGAACGACCTCAGAGCCTAAACGTGACCAAACACTACCCAATTCAAGTCCAATAACACCAGCGCCGATGACACCTAATTTTTTCGGTACTTTATCAAAATCTAACGCACCCGTTGAATCGACAATATTTTTGTTGTCTACCGGTGCAGAAGGGATATCGATTGGGCGAGAACCCGTAGCTAAAATAATGCTGTCAGCAGAAATAACTGTTGTCTTTTTGCCTGACGAAATTTCGACTTTTTTACCTGCCAATAATTTGCCTCGGCCATGAAAACTAGTGACTTTGTTGGCTTTAAATAGCCCAGCAATACCACCGGTTAAACGACCAACAACGTCATCTTTATTTTTGATCATGGCGGGTACGTCTATTTTAACCCCCGTTACTTTGATACCGTGGTTATCAAGGCCATGTGTCAGTTTTTCATACTGATGAGATGACTCTAACAGCGCTTTCGATGGTATGCAGCCGACGTTTAGACAGGTACCGCCTAATGATGCTTTATTATCTTTACCGGTGAAATCATCGATACACGCTGTCTTTAAACCAAGCTGTGCGCACCTAATAGCGGCAACATAACCACCAGGGCCGCCACCAATAACAATAACATCAAATTTTGTTTCTGAACTCATAGCAACTCCAAACGGTTTTTTATACGTTTAATAATAATCTTGATGGATCTTCCAAGAAATCTTTGATCGTCACAAGGAATGACACGGCTTCTTTTCCGTCAATAATTCTATGGTCGTATGATAGTGCAAGGTACATCATTGGCCGAATGACCATTTCTCCATTCTCAACCATGACGCGTTGATTAATAGCATGCATTCCCAAGATGGCGCTTTGAGGTGGGTTTAATATTGGCGTTGACATCATCGAGCCAAAAATACCACCATTTGTAATAGTGAAGGTGCCACCAGTTAAATCATCAAGGCCTAATTTACCATCGCGTGCTTTAGCGCCAAAGCCAGCAATGCCGCTTTCGATTGCAGCGAAGTTTTTAAGGTCAGCATCTCTTAATACAGGGACAACTAGTCCGCGTGGAGAAGAGACTGCGATACCAATATCATAGTAACCATGGTAGATAATATCGTTTTCGTCTACAGATGCATTGACGGCAGGGTAAAGTTTTAAAGATTCCACAGCCGCCTTAACGAAAAAGGACATAAAGCCAAGCTTTGTTTCGTGCACTTTTAAGAATGTATCTTTATATTTACTGCGAATGTCCATAATGGGCTGCATGTTCACCTCGTTAAAGGTGGTTAACATGGCGGTGTTTTGTTGTGCTTGGATCAAGCGTTCAGCAACCTTAGCGCGAAGACGCGTCATTGGAACACGTTGTTCGGCCCTGTCACTGGATGGCAAGATAGGAACTGATGTTGCTTCAGCTGCCTGAGTAGGCGATGTTGCTGGAGCTTGGCTAGGTGTAGCGTTGGTTGTTGAGCCTGTTTGCAAGTGTTTAAGGATGTCAGTTTTAGTAATTCTGCCTCCTTTGCCGGTTGCTTGTATTTGGCTTGTGTCTAAGTTGTGTTCAGCAACAAGTTTTCTTACTGCAGGGCTAAGAGCTGCAGTTGACCCTGAATTTTTTTCTGCAGGTAGTTCAGCTGGTGCTTCTGTTGTTGGCTCTGGTTCTGATGCGCTAACAGCGCCTTCCTCTATTTTGGCAATAAGTTGACCACTCAGTACCGTTGCACCTTCGGGTTCAAATATCTCAGCTAAGACACCATCTGCAAGTGCCGGTACCTCGAGCACCACCTTATCTGTCTCAAGGTCAACTAAGTTTTCGTCCTTTAAAATAGTGTCTCCCGCTTTTTTATGCCAAGTGACTAATGTGGCGTCTGCGACAGATTCTGGTAGGTTTGGTACTACGACTTCAATGCTCATGGTTTATTCCTTATTATAAAGTCAATTCGGTTAGTAAAGTGCTTCGTGGATTAATTTTTGCTGCTGTTCAACGTGTAAACTAAATTGACCAACTGCAGGGGAGGCGGACATATCGCGGCCTGCATACTTAAGATCTAATTTTTTACTTAATACATCAAAGAACCGGTGTCGTATCTGATACCAAGCGCCTTGATTCATAGGTTCTTCTTGACACCATACAAGCTGTTTTAATTTAGGGTATTTCTTCAATGACTCTTGTATTTCATCAATCGGGAATGGGTACAGCTGTTCAGCTCTATATATAACAATATTTTTAAGCTCATCAGTTCGACGTTGTTCCAATAATTCGTAATAGACTTTGCCCGAACAGATGACCATTCGCGTTACCTTTTTAGGGTCAATGTCGTCAATTTCGTGAATAAGTGGCTGGAACGCGCCTTGTGTTAACTCTTCAAGTGTTGATGTGGCCAGTTTGTGTCTTAATAAGCTTTTAGGGCTCATAATGACTAATGGTTTTTTGAAATTACTTATTGATTGGCGACGTAATAAATGGAATATTTGAGCCGGTGTTGATGGAACACATACCTGCATATTGTGCTCTGCGCAGAGTTGTAAATAGCGTTCCAACCTAGCTGAAGAGTGCTCAGGGCCTTGTCCTTCGTATCCATGAGGTAACAGCATAACGAGCCCGCATAAGCGGCCCCATTTAGTTTCGCCTGAACTAATGAATTGATCCATTAACACTTGAGCGCCATTGGCAAAGTCACCAAATTGAGCTTCCCAGATAACAAGATCGTCAGGCTCTGTAGTTGAATAGCCGTATTCAAAACCCAATACAGCTTCTTCAGATAAAAATGAGTCGTAAAGTGAGAAGCTTCCTTGTTCGAGCATTAAATGGCGTAAAGGAATGTAGCTTTCGCCATTTTTCGTATTATGTAAAACAGCATGACGATGGAAGAAAGTGCCACGACCAACATCTTGGCCGGTAATTCTTATATTGCGCTTTTTGGCAAGAAGGGTTCCGTAGGCCATGTTTTCTGCATAACCCCAATCAATAGGTTGGGCGCCTACAGACATTTTTTTTCTGGTTTCTAGTACTTTTTCAACCCGTGCTTGTATTGCAAATTCTGGTGGTAACTTCAGCATGAGTTCGGAAACTTTATTGAACTCTTTTGGAGTAACGGTTGTGTCGCAAGGATCGTCCCATTTACTGGATAAAAACGCATCCCATTTTGCGACGAATGGGTTAACTTTATGCTCTAGTATTGGTCGCGATACGATCTCGCCTTTTTCCAGAGATGAACGGTAGTTTGCCTCTAGTTTTGCTGGTTCATCTGCAGATATAGTCCCTTCTTTAACAAGGCGGTCAGCGTATATTTTACGTGTTGTAGGTAGTGCTCTAATGGTGCTATACATCAAAGGTTGTGTTACAGCCGGTTCATCCGCTTCGTTATGGCCTCTTCGGCGGTAACAGACCATATCAAGAACGATATCTTGCTTGAATTCTTTGCGGAAATCGACGGCTAATTGAGATGCAAATAATACCGCTTCAGGGTCATCACCATTGATATGTAATATGGGCGTTTCCAACATTTTTGCAACATCAGTGCAATAAAGTGTTGAGCGAGTATCTGCAGGATTGCTGGTTGTAAAGCCGACTTGGTTGTTAATGACGATATGAATAGTGCCACCGGTACCATAACCACGGGTTCTAGACATTTGTAATGTTTCCATTACAACGCCTTGACCAGAAAATGCAGAATCGCCGTGTATTTGAATGGCGATGACTTCATCTTCGCCTGATTCTCCACGCCTATCTTGCCTGGCGCGAACAGACCCTTCTACAACGGGATTTATAATTTCCAAGTGCGATGGGTTGAAAGCTAATGCGAGATGCATATCACCGCTTGGCGTTGCTATATCTGAAGAAAAGCCCATATGGTATTTAACGTCACCAGAGCCGTTTTTTGTAGGTGAGGCTGAACGTTTACCTTCGAATTCTTCAAACAGAATGGATGGGTTTTTGCCGAATATATTGACTAAAACATTTAATCTGCCACGGTGCGCCATTCCAATAACTGTTTCTTTAACGCCATGTTCGCCAGATCGTTGCAACATTTCGTCAATCATAGGAATTAGACTTTCCCCACCTTCCAGTGAGAAACGTTTTTGTCCTACGTACGTTCTATGCAGGTAATTCTCTATTCCTTCAGCGGCTGTTACTAGTTTTAGTAGCCATTTTTTCTGATCAGTATCTAGGTTTAAATGTCCACGTGGACCTTCCATGCGACGCCTTACCCACGAACGCATTTCAGTGTCACTGATGTGCATGTACTCAATACCAATGCTATCGCAATAGGTTTCTTGAAGTATGGGAAGAATATCCTTTAGAGCCAGTTGTTCAGGGGTGTTGTGTAATGTGCCTGTATCGAAATTAGTGTTTAAATCCAACTCGCTTAGACCGTGAAAAGCGATGTCCAATTCAGCAATGAGTGGTTTTTTTTCATTCTTTAGCGGGTTAACATTCGCTTGCTTATGACCATTTATTCGATAAGCATTCATTAATCGAGATACAGCAGCTTGCTTAGCCAGTTGGTCTGCTGAGTTTCCGCCTTGAATAACACGAACACCTGTTGGTGCTTTCGCTAAATCGGCAAAATGTTTTTTGATGGAAGAGTGCGGTATATCGATACTTTCTGAGCTATCTCGTATGGAGTTAAATTGCTCTCTCCATTGTTCGCTTACTGAGTCAGGGTCATTAAGAAACTGCTCATACATGTCTTCAACAAAGTTTGCATTCGCACCATTGAGTGCGGATGTACTTCTAAATAACTGCAGTAAGTTGCTCATTAAAATATCTCGGCCAGTTAGGGTGTGTGTTATTAGTGTAGTTTAAAGTTTTTAAAATATTTTTGCTTATATTATAAAGATTTATGTGGTGCCCCGAGCAGGATTCGAACCTGCGACTTCACCCTTAGGAGGGGTGCGCTCTATCCAGCTGAGCTACCGAGGCGATCTATACAAAAAAATCATGATAATTGAAGCTTTAGTAAAGGTTGTAATAATGCTGCGAATCATAGCACTCCCGCAATATTAAAGACTAGGGTTAAGTGCTATAAAGCTATACTTTTTTCCTTGAATTTTCATTCGAAATTTTTGCACGCTTTCTATCTTCTTCATTAATAAATTGGTGTATGCGTTTTTTGTTGTCTGATGATAAGTTCAAGTACTGACAACCTATACGATTAAAACCTTCCATGGTTGATTTTTTTACAGCACAAACCGTTAAATCGCAATCAACTCGCTCACTTGTTTTACCTAGATAAAGACTGGCAGGGGCAATAATGTCGCCCTTCTTAACATAAACCTTAGAATTGACAGCAATACTAAGGCCACCAAAGCTAATATCATAAATATAGCCCGTAACCGTGTTTTCAGAGTACTGAGCAGAGCCAATGAATTTATGTTGTTCCGTTTCCTTCAGGGGCAGCCTAAAAAAGTCCCTTTTTTGCGGGTGGTAGATTTTTTCTGGGAAAGATATTAGGTAACCACTGTTTTTATTGACTTTATTGTCTACAACTCTTGATTTAAAATTAAACGGAATGGAGTGATATTTCGCTTCTATTTGCAGTGTTAAGTCGTTGATTATATTACGATGGGCCGTACGGGATAACAGTTGATCAAGTACAATACCGTTACGTTTAACGGCTAGGATCCTGCTGGAGTGTTCTTCGTCGTCATCTGTTTTTATTGTTACTTGAACTTGAGATTCAACAAACCGTTCTAAAATGTTTTTAATTCTATTTGGGCGAACAATAAAATTTGGATTCTCTGCTGCGCGATCATCTTCGCTTTGCGGTTCAAATAATTCTTTTATACCGCTAAATATGGACATGCTAACTACAATTTAAACGATAGATATATTTCTGGTATAAATATTCTTTTGAGAAACCCCAGACGAACTATATGTTTCTGTGATAGACCCCATTTGGCCGCGCAAAACATCTAACGAACGTTGCGTGAATCGACGATTTAATTCAATAATCGACCCATTCGTCTCATTCATCTGTTTGTTATTTTCTATGAGTTGTTGGGTGGATAGCCAGATTTTCTCTAAGCCTTTTTTAGTGTCAACTGGTTGAAGGTTAATATACGCCGACAATCCATATAAGCCATTTTTTACATTGAGGTTAAGTAAGAATTTATGAGTGACCTTAGTTGTTTGCTCTAGGCTATATATAATGTGTTTTTTTTGTTGGGCTATGCTGAGTAATGCATTCGCATCTGCAGCATTAAGCAAAGAATGTTCTTCGGATAAAATGCCAGCCATTTCTGAAGATTGTTTCTCCAATTTTAATAATAATGTTTTAAGTTCTTCAACGTTTGAGTTAATCATGGTTTTTCTTTTACCGAAGTATTTGAAAGTTGTTTTTCTGCAGTAAGTATTCGATCTGCTACCTTTTCATTATCAACCTGATATGAGCCGTCTTTGATTGAGTTGCCAACTGACTGGACGCGGGTGTCATCAATAATTGGGACATTCGATAAGGACTGCTCAATAAATTGGATTTTTGACGCGGCTTCTGTCAAGTCAACACTGTCATCAACAGGCTTTTTAGATGCCGTATTGGTCGCATTGCTATTTGATGATCTATGGCCACCAGAAACCTTGCCGGTACTTGTTTGGCCAGATTTGCTGGAAACACCTTTTATGTTAATTGACATAGTAATTCCTAATTAAGGTCATGTAATATTTAACGGCCAATGTAGTGATTTCTTTATAATATGATACATGTATTATCAAATTTGTACTCGTACGGTTGCTTTGTCAGTGACAGTGCCTTGCACAATACGCTTTGTGCGACTATTTTTTACGCTAATGCGTTGCCCCTCAGAGCCACTGGCTAGCGCCTTGCCTTTCATGTTAATTGCAAATCCTTTATTTGATGCGATTATGTTGATCAAATCACCTTTCTTTATCAGTAATCGATCAGTTAAATTATTAGTTGTGAAGAGGTCACCTTTGGCTATTGTGCGTTTAACTGATTGATTAATTATGCCTGTTCTGTTTGATAGATAACGCTTATGTAGAGACGTGATGTTGGTCTTTTTTAACATCAAATCGCTGCTTTTTACCACGGCGCCTTTGCTTAATAAATTCTTAGCGACGTAGATGTCCTTATATACTTCAATATGACTGGTAAGGAATATACGCCAAGGTGTATCAGACAGGCAGCTCACATTTAACGTATTTCTGCCTGGTTTTAACTCATTTCCTGTTGTTTTGATTTGCAGTGGGGCAGTGCATTTTTTTAGCCTTAAACGTTGGTCAATATTATTTACTCGAGCTGTTACATCGTTACCGAGAAAAGAAGCTCGTTGAATAATATGGCTTCTGACTTGTTTCTTTATTTCTTGATGATCTTCATATTTCTGCGTTGATGCTAACCCAGTTATTGCATGGGTTAAGAGTAAAAAGAATAAAAATATTGGTTTTTTCATAAATCAATCACGAATAATTAGATAAAAGTTAATGATTGAATATGCATGAAGTATGCCTAAATTACACATTGATTGATCAAGGTGGATATATGGTCGGTTTGTAAATGTCTTGGATAATATCCTCGGTTTAATAACACAACCTATCGCGTTGTTAAAAATCCCTTTAAGAACTGACTTTCAAGCTTGTTGGTAGTTAAAACGTCCGCTAAGTTAATGCTAAAAACCTGTGGTGCTTTTCATGAACATTTATTTACCGAGTTTTTTATGGTGTGGATCTAACCAGAAGCGCAATAAGATTATGTGGCAAAGGTTTTCCGGTTTGTTTATGTAAATGGCCATAAGTGAGCAACTATTGCCGTAGAAAGAACGTTAATTAGTTATTAGTAATAGTCTGGCCAGAGATTTCTGGAAAAAATTATTAACCCGAAGGCCAGTAATATTATTGGAGTTGTCATAATGGTGAATATAATTCTCAAAGTTGTGGTTGCCGCTTCTGTGTAAGTTTGCCGCTTTTGCCGCATGTTATTCGGCTATAAAAAATGTAACCACTTGAATTAACAGGATTATTTATATTGGCATGCTTTCTGCTTTATTAACAACAACAAAGTGGAGAATTGAGTATGGCAACAACTATCAATACATTATTTGGCGTGCATGAACACGCACTTAAATTCCGTTCACAGCGCGCTGAAGTCTTAGCGTCTAATATGGCGAATGCGGATACACCAGGTTATAAAGCAAGAGACTTTGATTTTAAGTCGGCATTAAAACAGTTAGGCGAGCCGGCTCGGCAGTTGAAAGTGTCACACGCTAAGCATTTTTCGACGAACTCTTCAGCATCATCCGTATCGTTATCTTATAGGGTACCAACAAGTGCATCTTTAGATGGAAACACCGTCGATGCACAATCTGAACAAGCTCGCTATGCACAAAATGCTTTAGATTATCAAACGTCTATTCGATTCCTAGATGGCAAAATATCGGGTTATCTTTCTGCGCTAAGGGGTGAATAACAATGTCTTTATATAATATTTTTGATATTGCAGGTAGCGCCATGAGTTCGCAAACGACTCGCTTAAACTTGGTAGCCAGTAATTTAGCTAACGCCGATACAGTGAGCAGTAGTACTAATCAAACATACCGTTCTAGGCAGCCAATTTTTGCCACTGTTCTTCAAGATACTATGGGAAAAAGTCAAATAGCTTCAAAAGGCGTAAAGGTACTTGGTGTCGTAGAAAGCCAAGCGCCATTGCGTGAAGAGTATGCACCACAACACCCCATGGCAAATGAAGATGGTTATATCTTCAAACCCAATGTCAATGTTGTTGAGGAAATGGCAAATATGATGTCTGCCAGCAGAACGTACCAAAATAACGTTGAGATATTAAACACCGCTAAACAGCTCTTACAACAAACCTTAAAAATCGGACAATAACGGAGACTAACGATGCCAGAAGTCGATTTCAATACCTTACAAAGCCTTGGTTTAACAACACCAACACAAGATAAAAAACCTGAG
>Ga0209633_10004394_pt1 | contig 12683 bp, 11 predicted proteins | sample Cruoilmetagenom1_FD_187290 | JGI IMG/M metagenome (GOLD analysis project Ga0209633, IMG submission 187290) | Oil polluted marine microbial communities from Coal Oil Point, Santa Barbara, California, USA - Sample 1 (SPAdes) (version 2) | ecosystem: Environmental > Aquatic > Marine > Oil seeps ... | reverse complement strand
ATAGAGACCTGTATTAATATCCAGCATGGGAGCGGTTAAAACGGCTCCGTCAATAACTCCAGGGTTTTCTGCCATATATCGTAAACCAATATGACCACCCATAGAGTGGGCTAGCATCACGACGGGCCGTTTGACGTAGTCTGTTTTTAAAAAGTTACGAATGAAAAGATCAAGATCCCGTAGATAAATTTCATAGCTTTGTATATAGCCTCGTTTACCAGCTTCTCTTGTTGAGAGTCCTTGCCCGCGCCAGTCAAGCGCCCAAATACCGTAACCGCGCTCCCGCAAAATATCAACAGCTGCTTCTAACTTTTCAAGGGCTGTTGCACGCCCTGGTAGCAAAAGAACGTGGGGCTTAATATCAGATGTTGTGGTTGGTTTCCAGTGTCGATAACGTAAAAGGGCGCCATCGGGCGTCTTGAGGTATTTATCAATGACAGGGTGTTCTTTATCTATTTGGCTCATTTATAGACCTCCCTTCTTTTGCCATTGATTTTCTTATATTCTTTTCTTATTTCTTCTTTCATCCTATCATATAATTACAAATAAAAGGTAAAGAGAATATCGAGTGGCTTAAAAAGAAATAAGTTGTTAGAATATTTATAGAAACCTCTGGATAAGGACTAAGCGAAGCGATTTTGGATGAGAAAGAAGTGAAGCGAGATCGTGGAAACGTAAGCATACCTTTAGTATGTGCGTCCCGCGAAAGTTGAGTCTTTGCTTTTTTATCGCCAAAAGAGCCTTCTACAGAGTTTTCTATAGAAACCTCTGGATAAATCTCTTTCATAGTGATTTTGATAGAATACAATAGATTTAAAAAATGATTCGTCAGTTTGAGCTCGTTGAAAAAATAAAAGCCTATGATCCCAATGCGGATGAGGAGGCTATCAACCGTGCCTATGTCTTTGCCATGAAAGCCCATGGGTCTCAAAAAAGAGCTTCTGGTGACCCCTATTTCTCACACCCCCTTGAAGTTGCGAGTATTTTGTCTGATATGAAATTAGACACGGCTTCTATTGTGACGGCTTTGCTCCACGATACTGTCGAAGATACCGATGCGACCCTTGAGGAAATTGAAAAGCTTTTTGGCGAAGAAGTTAAAAACTTGGTGAACGGGGTAACGAAACTTACTCGAATTGAAGGCCAATCCGATAAAACAAAACAAGCCGAGAATTTTAGAAAGCTTGTGTTGGCCATGTCCGATGACATTCGGGTGTTGCTTGTTAAGCTGGCTGATCGTCTCCACAATATGCGAACCCTCGATTTTGTACGCGAGGAAAAGCGCCATCGCATAGCTCGGGAAACCCTTGATATTTATGCACCTTTGGCAGAGCGTATCGGTATTATGCATTTTAAGGATGAGCTTGAAGATCTCTCTTTTGCAGCTCTGAACTCTGATGCGAGGGAATCAATTGTAAGCCGTCTTGATTTTTTACAACATCAAAATGGTGATAATCACATTGAACCCGTTGTAAAAGAACTCAAAGACATACTCAAAAAAGAAGGTGTTACGGCGGAAATTACAGGGCGGGTTAAGCGCCCGTACTCGATTTGGCGTAAGATGCATCATAAGAATATCACCCTTGAACAACTCCTTGATATTGTGGCTTTTCGCGTGATCGTTGCAGATGTCACGGACTGTTATAAAGTTCTTGGTATTCTGCATAGTGTCTACCGTGTTATTCCTGATCGTTTTAAAGATTATATCAGCACACCAAAGCCCAATGGTTATCAGTCTCTTCATACCTTTATCATTGGTCCTAATCGCCAACGTATTGAAGTTCAAATACGGACAAGAAAGATGCATGAAGTTGCTGAAATGGGCGTGGCAGCTCATTGGCAGTATAAGCAAGACTCCAATGAAACTCATGATTATGGCTGGCTTCGGAGCTTGCTGGAAATTTTAGAGAACACATCAGGTGCGGAAGAATTTCTAGAGCATACAAAACTTGAAATGTTTCAAGATCAGGTGTTTTGCTTTACGCCAGCAGGGGATTTGATTTCCTTGCCTCAAGGGGCCACACCCATTGATTTTGCCTACGCAATTCACTCAAAGGTTGGGGATCATTGCGTCGGTGTTAAGATCAATGGCCGTATGGTTCCTTTGCGCACGATTCTTCATAATGGAGATCAAGTTGATATCGTAACGGCTAAAGCACAAACGCCATCTCCGTCGTGGGAGCGTTTTGTGGTAACGGGAAAAGCCCGTGCTAATATTCGCAAATTTATTCGCTCTCAAAAAAGAGATCAATTTGTCACGCTGGGCCGGAACCTTCTCCAAAAAGGATTTGAGCAAGCAAAACTTGACTATACAGAGAAACAGATTGAAGGAACTCTTAAAGATTTTAAGTGCAACACAACGGAAGACCTTCACGCCTTGCTTGGAGAAGGGTTAAACACACCAGCAGAAGTGATTCGAGCCGTTTACCCCAATTATCAACCTGCTAAAAAAGAGAAGCCTCTTAAGTCCATAGAAGAGCACGAGAAAAATCTTTGGAAAGATAAGAAATCTGCCTTGTCCATTCGAGGGCTTATCCCAGGGATGGCAGTGCATTACGCAGGATGTTGTCATCCGTTGCCAGGAGATCATATCGTTGGCATTATTATGTCAGGGCGAGGAGTGACAATTCACACGAATGATTGTGATATGCTTAAAAATTTTGCCAATGAGCCCGAGCGTTGGATTGATTTAACATGGGCAGATCAAGAAGAGCAAACCACTCATGTGGGGCGTCTTTATGTCATTATGGACAACCGCCAAGGAGCTCTTGCGACTTTGACAACGACCATCAGTAAAAACCATGGTAATATTGCTAACCTCAAGGTTGTGAATCGGACGGAGAATTTTTTTGAAGTTAATATCGATATTGACGTGACCAATACGGATCACTTAACTAATATTATTGCTTGTTTGAGAGCCTCTACGTTGATTACAACGGTTCAACGGATCTAGGGTTTATCTATAAAGGGATTATATTTTCTGCTCCTTTCACGCATGAAAGGGCTACCATAGATGGTCTTTCTTTAAGAAATAAAATATTTTACATACTCGCTTTTCTTTTTTTTGAGATGGGGTATGATGATTTCAAGTTTGATTCTTTTATCCTAACTTTTAGATTTGGAGATCTTTTTTCAACACATATATTTTTTTTAAAAATTCCCCATCACTCTTTCTTTTTTACACGACTTTCTCGCCTCTTTTTAGCACTCTATCATTCTTATCACGAAAGGAACTCTCATGACTTCTGTTGCCTCAATTTATTCACTAGATACTCAAGATTGCGTTCAAAAAACGGACCCAGAAATTGCAAAAGTTCTTGAGCAAGAGCTGGAACGTCAGCAGAGTCAACTTGAAATGATTGCCTCAGAGAACTTTACATCACGGGCGGTTTTAGCGGCACAAGGGTCTGTTTTAACCAACAAGTATGCGGAAGGTTATCCAGGGCGCCGTTATTACAATGGGTGCGAGATCGTTGATATTGCTGAAACTTTAGCCATTGAGCGTGCTTGCAAACTGTTTGATTGTTCTTATGCAAACGTCCAGCCCCATTCGGGTTCTCAGGCTAATATCGAAGTTTTCATGGCATTGATTAAACCAGGAGATACTTTCCTTGGTATGGATCTTGCCAGTGGAGGGCATTTGACCCATGGCTCCCATGTGAATTTTTCAGGAAAATGGTTTAACGCCATTGGGTATGGTCTTCAAGAAAATGACCACTGCATAGATATGGATCAAGTGGAAGCTCTGGCCAGAGAACATAAACCTAAATTGATCATTGCGGGTGGGTCAGCCTATCCTCGTAATATTGATTTTGCCCGCTTTCGGAAAATAGCCGATGAAGTTGGTGCCTATTTCTGGGTTGATATGGCTCATTTTGCAGGTCTTGTAGCTGGTAAGCAGTTGGATAATCCTTTAAAACATGCTCATGTTGTGACTACGACGACCCATAAAACTTTGCGAGGTCCACGGGGTGGTATGATTCTTTCTGATTGCCCTGAGTTATCTAAAAAATTAAACTCAGCGGTTTTCCCTGGTTCTCAAGGTGGGCCCCTCATGCATGCTATTGCAGGAAAAGCCATTGCCTTCAAAGAAGCGCTCCAACCTGATTTTGAAACCTATGCAGCAGCCGTGATTGCCAATGCCAAAACCCTTGCGAAAACATTGAAAGAAGGGGGGCTTGAAATTGTTTCAGGAGGCACGGATTGCCACTTGATTCTTGTGGATTTACGTCCCTTTAATATCAATGGGCGGGATGGGGCCAATGCTCTCGAGCGTGCCGGTATTACCTGCAATAAAAATAGCGTTTATAATGATCCGCGCTCTCCTCAAGAAACCTCGGGGTTGCGTTTAGGATCGCCAGCCTTAACGACGAGAGGCATGGGAGAAAAGGAATTCATTTGGATTGCTGAAGCTATTCTCGAAGTGCTTCGTGGCGTGCGTGATGGAGATTCAGCGACCACAGAAAAAAGAATCAGGGAAGAGATTGTTGATCTTTGTGAACGCTTTCCGTTGTATGATAATTTCTAAAGCATTATTTGAAAGAAAGCTGCAACTATGAAATGCCCTTTTTGTGCAAATCCAACAACTTCTGTGAAGGATTCACGTTCCGCCGATGATAATGTGACCATTCGGCGGCGACGTGTTTGTGCAGAGTGCCAAGGGCGTTTTAGTACCGTTGAACATGTTCAGCTTTTAACTCTTAAGGTTAAAAAGAAATCAGGGGTCGTTGAGTCTTTTCGTCGGGAAAAATTAGAGAACGCTTTGCAAACCTCTCTTCATAAACGTCCCATCGAGGAAGATCGTATCGAGAAGGTCATTAACGGTATCATCCGACGCTTGGAAGTGATGGGGGATATTGAAATTCCTAGCACAACCATCGGTGAAATTGTCATGGAGACTCTGCATGATTTGGATACCGTTGCTTATGTGCGATTTGCCTCGGTCTATCGAAATTTTCACGAAGCTAGTGATTTCAAGCAGTTTGTACGTGAGATCAAAAAAGACACTAAGTAAGAGCCTTCCTATAGACGGTCTCGATTATGGGGAGCCTCATAAGTCAAAAGAGGTCCTTGGGGAATGATCCCTGTTGGATTAATAGTGAGGTGACTTTGGTAGTAGTGCGTTTTAATATGATCCATATGGACCGTTTCTTTGATGCCTTTAATTTGATAAAGCTCTCGCAAATAGTTGGATAAATTTGGGTAATCGGCAATGCGTTTGAGATTGCATTTAAAATGCCCAACATAAACAGGATCAAAACGTAAAAGCGTTGTGAAAAGTCGCCAATCCGCTTCGGTTAAAACGTTTCCTACAAGGTAACGCTGATGGCTTAGGCGTTCTTCAAGGGTTTCAAGAGCTTGAAATAAAGTTGTGACTTCTTTATCGTAGACGTTTTGAGCTGTTGCAAAGCCTACTTTATAAACACCATTGTTAATCCTATTATAGATAAAGTCGTTTATTTCATCAATCTGGGGCCTTAGGTTTTTGGGATAGTAATCCTGTGTTTCATCCACTAGATCGTTAAAGGCTACGTTTAGGAAGCGAATGATTTCCGAGGATTCATTATTTACAATCGTCTTTTCTTTTTTATCCCACAGTACAGGAACCGTTACACGCCCTGTATAGTTTGGTTTAACGAGAGTATAAATCTCATGTAGATGTGTTTTGTGATTTAAAGGGTCTTGAGTCTCACCAAATGACCATCCCATTTCTCCCATAAAAGGCTCTACAGGACTAATGGAAATTATATCTTCTAGCCCCTTAAGGGTGCGAAAAATGGCTGTACGGTGCGCCCAAGGACAGGCATGAGAGATATAAAGGTGGTAGCGATTTGCCTCTGCTGGAAATCGTTCTCCCCCAAGGGTATCCCGGAAATAGGATTCCTGACGCACGAACTTACCGCCCGTCTTTTTTGTATCGTACCATTGGTCAACCCATTTTCCGTCTACTAATAAACCCATAAGATGTTTTCCTTTATAAGCTGTCTTTATAAGTTTTAAAGAGTTGAATAAGCATTAAGTAGGGCTTTTGGGGAGAGTCCACTTGTTTGAAGAAACTCTCGTCATCAAGGTCAACGAGGGATTTTAGATGATGAATTTCTTCATTTGAAAAGTCGCTTATATGAGATCGGATAAATCCACCAATAAGCCAATCAGCTTCTTTTGTACCGCGATGTTCAGCACGATATCGGATCGCTTTTTTTAGGGTCTCAATTTCTGTTAAAGGTGTTAAGTCCGTCATTTAAAGATCCAAAAACTGTTGTTTTGCAAGGGTTTTATAAAGGGGAGAGCGCTTCATAAGTTGAGTATGTGTGCCCACAGCATCAATGGTTTTTTCGCTCAAAACGATGATTTGATCGGCTTCTTTAACTGTACTTAAGCGATGAGCTATAATCAAGGCGGATTTATCTTTAAGAATGGCATGGAGAGCATCTTGGATGCGTTGCTCGCTTTGGCTATCCAAAGCATTGGTTGCTTCATCCAGCAAGAAAATGGGCGCATTTTTAAGAATGGCCCTTGCTAGGGCAACGCGTTGCTTTTGCCCTCCTGAGAGGCGCACACCTTTTTCCCCTAGCTCTGTTTCATAACCTTGGGGGAATTTTGTGGCAAACTCATCTATATGTGCCTGTCTAGCAGCTTTTAAAATTTCTTCCCGTGTGGCGTGCGGGTTGCCAAGGGCGATATTGTTTATGATAGATGTGTTAAAAATGACAGGGTCTTGAGGAACGAGAGTGAACAAATTACGGATATCCTCAAGATTATAGTTCTTAAGAGGGGTGTTGTTTAAAAGAATCTCCCCTTGATTGGGTTGGTAAAAACGCAAAAGCAATTTAAATAAGGTGCTTTTTCCAACGCCCGACGGTCCTACCAGAGCAATTTTTTGTCCTTTGTGAAAGGTAAAGGAGATATTATTGAGGACTTCTGCGTCAGGGCGGGCAGGGTATGTAAAAGTAATATCTTTAAAGTCGAGGGATTGGAAAGTTTCTGAGGTCCAAGGAAGGCGATTTGAAAGGGCTGCTTTTTCTTGAGGGGAAAGGAGCTCTGTTGGTTTGTCGAGAAGCTCTGTAAGGCGGGTTGTGGCACCAAGGGTGAGGTTAAAATTGCTAATGATCTCAGCAAAGCTATTCATCGAGCCTGCAACCACGATGGCGTAAAATACAAAGGAGGAAAGTTGCCCAGCTGTTAGGCGATCGGCAATGACTTCGTGGGCACCAATCCATAAGATACCTGCAATGGCCGAAAAAATAAGAGCAATGACAAGGGAGATTAAGAGAGATCGGTAGTGAGTGCGGCGTTTAACAAGAGACAGTTTCTTTTTTTGGAGTTTTGCAAAAACAGCATTGGCGTAAGATTCTGCTGTAAAAGATTTAATCATGGTCAGCGCATTAATGCGTTCTTCTGCAAAAGAAAGTGCTTCTCCATCGAGGGCTTGTGCTTCATGGGTTAAGGTTTTGACTCTCTTGCCAAAAAGGGAAATGGGGATGATGACGAAGGGAATAATAGCAAAAACGTAAAGGGTAAGTTGAGGACTTGAAATGATAAGGAGTGTTGTGCCGCCAATGAGTTGTAGGAGGGTGCGTAGGGCAACAGCAGCAGAACCACTGATAAAGGTTCGGATTTGATCGCAATCCGTATTAAGCCGAGAAAGCAGATCTCCCAAACGGTTGCGCTCAAAGGTTTCAATGGTCAGGCTCATGGTATGGGAAAAGACCTTTTGGCGCAGGTCATTGATAATTTTTTCTCCCAGCCATGCAGTGGTTGAAGTGCGTAAGTAAGCAGAAAAAGCAAGAGTGAGGGCAAGCCCTACCAAGAAGAGGGCGGATGTATTAAGAAGCTCGCTGTTTTCTGCGGTAAAACCTTTATCTACCAAGGTTCTAAGACCATACCCTACGCCAAGAATGGCAGCAGATGTTAAAATGACGGCTAAAAGAGCTTTGGCGATATCCCAGGGATATTTCTTGAGATTACGCCACAAAAAGAGAAGAGGAGAAGGGGAAAGAGTAGACTGTAGAGGAAGGTGAGTTGTCTGACTCATGGACGCAACCTTTATCGGTTTTATTATTATGGCCAAATTTTAGCAGATTAAGAGTCACAAAAAAACACCTGATTTTTCAGGTGTTTCTCTTTGGGTGAAGGTTATTATTAAGCAGCTTCTGCTTTGGTTTCTGTATGAGATGTAGAAGAGGGGCTAGCACTTTCTTCTTCCACTTCCTTTGTGGCTCTGGAAGACATATTAAGAGCTTGGAGATAGACATCCAAAACTTCTTCTAATTCTCTTAATTCATCTTGATCCATTTTACGCATTTTTAATATTTGGCGAATAACCTTAACATCGAACCCTGCGAATTTTGCTTCGGCAAAAACTTCACGGGTATCGGAAGCCAAAGCTGCTTTTTGTTCTTCAAGGTATTCAACTTGTTCGATAAATTGGCGGAGCTGAGAGCCCGAAACGCCTGCAAAAGTAGTCATTTATGTGTTCCTTAATAAGTGCTCTATTTCGAGCGTTGACTTTGGTAGATAATAGATTTAAAAGTACTCATTTACGTTATGAACTGCAAGATAAAAAATAAGATAAAAAGAGGTCCTTCCCTATGTCACATAAGTCTCCTATATCCCTTAAGTCGAAACTTAACACGCTTTTTAGTGACTCACCAACTCTTGCTATCATTGCTGCTCTGCTGGGTTCGTCGTTTATTGCCTTATCCCCTTTGTTTGTACGTTTCAGTGAAGTTGGAACCACGGCAACGGCTTTTTATCGTTTTTTCTTTGCGCTCCCTCTTGTGTGGACGTGGATGATTTTTGATAACCTTAAGCCAGAACTCTATAGAACACCAAGATCGGTTCGTGAATACATTTTATTGATCGCTGCTGGTTTTTTCTTAGGAATGGACATTACTTTTTGGCACTTGGCCATGATTAAAACATCTATTGTTAATGCAGTGATTTTGAATGCCATAACACCTGTTTTTGTAGCATTTGCGGCTTGGATTTTTTTCAAGGAAAAAATTACATTGCCCTTGGGAGTTGGTATGGCGCTAGCTTTATCTGGGTCTTTTATTTTGGTATCTGCTAGTGGCAGTGCTCAAGAGAGCAATTTCCAAGGAGACTTTTATGCGCTAATTTCTGCTGTTTTTTATGCAGCTTTTATGATTTGTTTGAAAGAGCTCCGTAAATCTTTTTCAGCCCCTACGATTATGTTTTGGGTGACTTTAGTTGGCATGTATACGTTAGGCGTTACGGCCCACTTTATGAATGAGGTTGTAGTGCCTTATTCTGCGAATGGGTGGTTTCTACTTGTGGTACTTGCCTTAATTGTCCACGTTCTTGGTGGCGGATTAATGTCCTATTCCATAGGTCACTTAACGGCTACCTTCTCTTCTCTTACGATTTTGATTGGTCCTTTTGTTGCGGGCATCTTAGGTTGGCTTGTCTTTAGCGAAGCCATGTCTTGGCAACAAGCTACTGGAGGCGTGATTATTATCATTGGAATTGTGTTATCCCGCCAGACACGGTTGACATTCCAGCGAAAAAAGACCAACAATAACCCATAGAAAAATCTAGGGAAGCATTGAAAAATGAGACGTTATAGAGCGACTAAAATTGTGGCGACGTTAGGACCTGCAAGTTCAAGCCAAGACGTGATTGAAAAGCTTTTCTTGGGCGGTGTTGATGTATTCCGTTTGAATTTTTCCCATGGAACTCACCAAGATCATCAAAAGAATTATAAGACCATTCGTACGCTCGAGGAAAAATATCGGCGCCCTATTTCTATTATGCAAGATTTGCAAGGGCCAAAGCTTCGTATCGGGCAATTTGAAAATTCATCTGTGACTTTACGGGAAGGACAGCGCTTTACCCTTGACCTTAAAGAAGATCTTCCCGGAAATAACGAACGGGTTAGCTTGCCTCACCCAGAGATTTTTGAGGCCATTCGTGAAGGGACCATTCTTCTGATCAATGATGGGAAAATCCGCTTACGTGTCAGTGAAATTTATAAAGACTCCTGCGAAACCTTTGTTCTTGTTGGTGGGGAGATCTCTAATAATAAGGGGCTTAACGTGCCAAGCGTTGCCTTGCCCATTAGCTCCCTTACACCAAAGGATCGTGAAGACTTAGAGTTTGGGTTAGAGCTGGGTGTTGATTTCGTGGCCCTTTCTTTTGTTCAAAAACCAGACGATATCATCGAAGCTCGTGATATCATAGGTGTGAGAGCGGGGATCATTGCCAAAATTGAAAAGCCCCTTGCCGTTCAGCACATCAAAGAAATTGTACGCTTGTCCGATGCTATTATGATTGCTCGGGGTGACCTTGGGGTTGAAATGATGCCCGAAGATGTCCCCAGTGTGCAAAAACAGATTGTGCGAGATTGTCGCTCTATGGGGCGTCCTGTTATTGTTGCAACGCAAATGTTGGAAACAATGGTCGAGCACCCAACTCCAACGCGGGCTGAAGCTTCTGATGTGGCTTGTGCTGTTTATGAAGGTGTTGATGCGGTCATGCTTTCGGCTGAAACGGCAGCGGGGAAAAACCCTATCGAGGCCGTAAACATTATGAATCGTATTATTGAGCGCGTTGAAGGGGATTCCTATTATCGAATGACTTTGGATACTCACCACCCGATCCCAGAGGCGACAGCTTCTGATGCTATTACAGCTGCGGCTCGCAAAATTTCAGATACACTAAGCCTTAAGGCTATTGTTACGTTAACGACATCAGGCTCGACAACTTTGCGTGCGGCAAGAGAACGCCCTAATGCGCCCATTGTTGGTATTACTCCAGATCGTTTAACGGCTCATTTGCTGGTTTTGACATGGGGAACCCATGCTATTCAGTTGCCCGAAGAATTGGCAGATAAGCCTTTACCAGGTATTATGCATACGGTTTATCAAGGTATTTTGGCCGAAAATTTTGCCGCCGTTGGTGATGAGATCCTTGTGACTGTTGGCGCGCAATTTAAAGGAACGGACAAACATCAGGTCTTTAAGGCAGGCTCTACCCGAGGACTCTTTATTCTAAAAGTGCGCGATCCCCGAGAAGACCATTTACCCCCTTCTAGTGTTTCTTAATAAGCCTATGATGGGTCAGATGAAAGATACCGAGACGAACAAAACAACCACGCGTTTAAAGCGATATGCCAACGTCACCAGCGCTGTTAGTGGTAGCGTTGCCCGTGCGGCAACGGATAAGGTCTTAGGACGAGACGTGGATCACAGCCTTCAGGCTAAAGCCATCACAAAAGCCTTAGGTCGCTTAAAGGGACCGGTGATGAAAATTGCCCAAATGCTCTCGACCATTCCCGATGCAGTGCCTGCCGAATATGCCCTTGAATTTCAAAGTCTTCAAGCCGATGCGCCTGCCATGGGATGGCCCTTTGTGCGGCGGCGTATGGCCGTTGAGCTAGGCTCAGACTGGCAGTCTAAATTTACCTCTTTCGATCATGAGGCCACTAGTGCAGCCTCTTTGGGGCAGGTGCATAAAGCGACATCTTTAGAGAGTGAGCTTCTTGCCTGCAAGTTGCAATATCCTGATATGAGCTCTACTGTTCAAGCAGATTTAAATCAATTGAAACTGGCTTTGAAAATTTATGAGGCAACCCTTGGCGGCATTAAAACGGCTTCCGTGTTTGAAGAAATTTCCCAGCGCCTTGCGGAAGAATTGGACTACTCCCAAGAAGCTCAAAACTTAGAGTCTTTTCGAGATATCTTTAAAGAGTATCCAACGATTCATGTGCCAAAAGTTCATTCTAATCTGTCCACCAATCGCTTGCTGACCATGTCGTGGTTGGAAGGAACGCCCTTACGAGGCATCCTTGAAACGCCTCAAGATTATCGCAATAGAATGGCAGAGCTTGCTTTCAAAGCCTGGTACTATCCTTTGTTTCATCATCAAATAATTCATGGCGACCCTCATTTAGGAAACTATAGCTTTCGTCAAGAAAGCCTTTACGGAGATGAGGGAATAAATCTTTTTGATTTTGGTTGTGTACGTCGCTTTGAGAGACCTTTTTTACAAGGTGTAAAAGATCTATATCACGCCTTGGATCAAGGAGATAAAGCCTTAGAAGTGCACGCCTATGAAACTCTTGGTTTTAAAGAGTTGAGTAAAGAAATGCTCGAGGTCTTAAGGTTGTGGGCGACCTTGTTATATGAGCCCGTTTTGGATGATCGCGTGCGCCCCATGCAAAAGGATCACAGTGGTATTTATGGCCGTGATATGGCTGATAAAGTCCACCAAGAACTCAAAAAATTAGGAGGCGTTTCACCGCCCCGTGAATTTGTTTTTATGGATAGAGCCGCCGTTGGGGTTGGCTCTCTTTGCCTTCATCTCAAAGCCGAAGCAAACTGGTATCAGCTTTATAATAACTTAATGTAAGGAAAAATCATGTTTAAAACGTTTCTTTTCTCAGTTTCTGTTCTTGTGAGTATGAGTGCAACCTTTGCCTCTGATCAGGAAGTTTTTCCCTATCAGTTTGATCAGGCCCTTGTTTGTAAAGGAAAACAGCAAGCTCGTGAATTGGGTTTGCCAACGGCCAATATCTATCCACCAGATCTTAATCTGTCTTCAGGCAGTTATGCAGGATTTGTTTCAATCGAGGGAGAAAGTTCTCTTCGGAAAGCTCTTTTCTATGTTCCATCAAATACTGAAGCTGGGTTAGATTCTGATCGACTAAATTTGTTGGAGGT
>Ga0209633_10004392_pt1 | contig 12684 bp, 12 predicted proteins | sample Cruoilmetagenom1_FD_187290 | JGI IMG/M metagenome (GOLD analysis project Ga0209633, IMG submission 187290) | Oil polluted marine microbial communities from Coal Oil Point, Santa Barbara, California, USA - Sample 1 (SPAdes) (version 2) | ecosystem: Environmental > Aquatic > Marine > Oil seeps ... | reverse complement strand
CAGCCATACTCCGCACACCGGGTCGGCGAATTAGAAAGATAGTTAACAGAGCGATAAAGCCCGGAAGGGCCAGAAGAAACCAATACTGATTCCTCCAGTGAAAATATGCCTGCGGGTAGTGGAAAAAATCACCGCCCAGGAGCATCCCGGCATCGCCCCCTCCTCCATCTCCTGGTGCTTCTTCTGACTGAATAAAGCCCATATCAGTACTCTGTCGACGTATTCTCCCACCGTTTTCAGGTTCCAGCCATGTCCAGTCAGGTACGTTGAGCTGCAGACTGCCGCTTCTTTCAAGCTGAAAATCATAACGTTCAATACGCCATCCCTGATAGCCGTCGGCTCCGGGAACAAAAGAAGAAGAAGATCCCTGACTCACCAGGCTTGCAGATGTAAGCTCCGGTATCGGCAGTTTGAGAACATTAAGATTTCCCGAGCCCTCAACTTTAATACGTACCGACACAATATCTCCAACATGGTAATCAGTATCATCCCACTGTGTACTGAGACTGAAATGACCAACCGCTCCCGAGGAGAGAATCTCATCAGGAAGCGGCAGAACTTCAACCTGAAAAGCCGGGGTTTTTCTATTCAAACCGGCCACCGATATTCGAGTTCCGGGAAATGAGAATGTTCCAATGTCGCCCACTGTCCACATCCAGGAAGCCATGGGTACATCGTAGAGAATGTCATTCTTATGAGGCCGGGTAAGGATATCCCCGAAGCCATGGGTATCTTCCAGCAGCCCCTGGGGAGCTGAATTCAATACAACTGAATCGGCCAGGGTAAGGGATATAAAATTCCGGCCTTCCAGAACAATGGGAACTGCCTGTCCCTGCCAGAAGGATTCGGGAACATCCCGCCAGTTTACAGTAACGGGATAGGGAAAATCCGCTTCATCCGGTTCCAGGCCTATTACTTCCTTCATATCGGTAATCGATTCTCTTCCGCCTGAACGGATACGGAAGGGGTCAATATTGAAAAATCCGGCTTTATCCACCCTGATTGCTGCCAGAACTTCAATCATTCTCACAGTACTTCCATCATCAACCTGGACGGTCCAGGGCCTGGCATAGGGATAAGCCCACCAGACCATTGGACCGTTCAAATCCGGGCGGATTATTTCTACCTCATCCCCCCAGGGGATGGATGTTCGAATTTGAACCGTGAACCGTTCTCCCCTCACAACCCGGTCCGGGTCGAAATCCAGGGTGGCGCTTTCTGCTCCAAGAGTCGAAAAAGCCAAAAGGAGAAGGATTCCGGCTACCAGTCCTCGGCTGTTCCGCCGTTTACCGATGATTGTGTCACCCAAGTATCCGCCTCCTTTCTTTTGATGTAATCAAGAAGATGCCGACTGTCTTCGGCGCCCTCATTATCCTCAGTATCACCAGTAGTATTCTCCTGGGGAATCTCAGATCGTATTCGTGAGAGAGAGTCTTCAAGATTGATTTTTGAGTCAATATCCTGGGAATAAATTGTCAGAGCTCTTCTGAAGGCCCTGTACGCCTCATCGTAACGGCCCCAGTGATAATAAAGCACACCCCGATTAAATGCGACACGAAAAAGTATGTCGGTATTATCCGTTGAATCTTCCACAATGGCCCAGAGTCTCAATGCGGCTTCCCCTTCACCCAATGCATAATAGACATTGGCCAGGTTGTAATAAACAATATCCTTTCCAGTATTCCCAGTTCCATCAGCCTCCAGATATTTGAGAATTGATTTCTGGTATTGACCTCTGGCGAAGGACATGTTTCCTTCCAGCACCTGTGCCGAGGAGGCTGAATCCCGGCAAGATCCAAGTAGAGACGCTGAAATAATCACAAGAGTAATTAAAAAAATTCTCATCGCTTCCGCCATGGAATAATCCTTACCAGAAGGAAGAGCAGAAGGAATATCAAAGCTGGAAACAGAAAAAGCCGAAACCGGTTTACACCAATAAACCGTATCCCTCTGCTTTCCGAAAAAATACGGCTATCATCAATATTGGCAATCAGATCCGCAGCAGCTCCCGGGCGGGAAAGTTCGTGATACGATCCGCCGGTATTCTCAGAGAGACGTTTAAGGGAGGTGGTGTCCATTCGGCTTACCACAGGGCGCCCGGTGGAATCTTTCACATAAGACCCGTCTGAAAGAGGGATTGTACTCCCCTCTTCGCTGCCTGCAGCCAGGACATAAATCGGAAATCCTTTTTCGGCAAGCTCCCGGGAAACCCGCTCCACATGCCCTTTAAGAGCTTCCCCGTCGGTTACAAGAACGATCACCTTGTTCCGTCCGTCATCCCCGGGAAAGGAGTCTTTCGCCCTGACAAGAGCAGCCTCAACATCCGTCCCGGTAACCGTGGACAAACCGGGGCCTAATCTGTCTATCCACAAATCCAGAATCACCCGATCTTCGGTCATGGGAACCATAAGTACCGCATCTCCCTTGAAAGGTATTATTGAGAATCGGGCATCGCCCAGGGTACGGGTTATCTGCCGCAGGGCCATTACCGACCTTTCAAGCCTGCTGGGAATCAGATCTTCCGCCAGCATACTCCGGGACACATCAAAAGCAACGGCAACATCAAGACCGGAACGTTCTCCGGATACCGGTACACGCCCGCCCCTGGGTTCTGAAGCTGCCAGAACTGCCAGTGTAAAAAAAACTGTCAGGGATAAATCCCTCAGAAAAGTCCGAACCTGCCACTCAATGCTGTTTTTCCCCATGACATTCAGAATACGCCTGGCCCGTCGGCCCGAGATAACTCCGGCAGTAATCAGCAGGGGAACCAGCAGAAAGCCCCAGAAAGCAGCAGGATAGGCCCAGTTCATGGTGACTCCCCCAGAAGCAGCTTACGAATCAGGTATCCGGCAGCCACAAAGAGTGCCCCGAATATAATCAGATAACGATGCAGGGGACGGCTTGTTACCCTGACAGTAACCCTTCGCTCAACAGATTCAAGGGCATCAACCGCCTGAAAAACCGTTTCAAGAGCCCCGGGACTGTTGGCCCGCCAGTACTCTCCCCCGGTAGCAACGGAAAGCAGTCGAAGCTGTGTCTCATCGAAATGGGTTTCAATGGTTCCCCGGGTTATGGCTCCGGTATCCGGGTCGGTTAATTCGATGGGGACTTCCCCTTCGCTGCCGATTCCAATGGAGTAAATTTTGATACCCTGGTCTTTAGCCAGTTTTGCCGCCATCTCCGGACGTATCTCTCCGGCATTATCATCTCCGTCGGTCAGAAGAAGAATAATTTTATCCTGAGCGTTGGAGTCGGCCAGATGCAGAACAGCCACAGCCAAACCCATCCCGATAGCCGTATCATCCCCCAATTCCCTCAGTACCAGTTCGTCCAGCCTTTGGGAGAGCCAGGAATAGTCGGCTGTGGGAGGACTGCGGAGAACCGCATCACTGCCAAAAGTAACAAGCCCGATAGAATCTCCGGTACGGCCGGCAATAAAACGGCGTATCATATCCCTGGCTGTATCAAATCTGTTTACCGGAGGGAAATCCCTGGCACCCATACTGGGAGACTCATCCAGAACAATCATGATGTCGATACCCCGGGAAAGAAAAACCTCATCCCGTTCTGTAATTTCCGGGCCAGCCAAAGCAACAATGAGAATGGCTGAGCCGAGCCAGAACAGCACATGAGTGAAAACAACAGCAAAACGCACCCAGGTTCCCGGCGGTCGAAACCCGTCCCCACCCCAGACTCTAAAGGGAAAAGCAATACGGCCCCCTCGTTTCCTCCACAGGAAACGAAACCACAGGAGCAGAGGAAATAAAAGGAAAAAAGTAAACCAGCCGGGTTCGTTAAAGCTGAGCATCTGCCCTCTCCCAATTTCCCACAGCGGCATTCACCATTTCCAGAATTTTATTCAGACTCCGATCGTCGGCAAACCGACCGGCAAATTTCACCATGTCACCCTCTTTCAGTACCTCCAGCAAATCTTTTTGCGGAGTGTTATCAATGAGGAACTCGGGCATCAGGGCAATCTCTGCTGTTGTTGCACTGCGGCAGTCATGATTTAACCTGTCGCTCAGATAAGCCCTGAGTGCTTCTGTGAGCTCATAATACCAGAGAGAAGCCTGTATCGATCCAATTCCGGCTTTCAGCTTCTTCATCACCCTGCGCAAACGCCGCACCGGTCGGCCTACCCGGTACAACTGCCGTGATTTTTTTATCCATTTCCAGGAAAAACGGAACAGACCATATCCGAGAAACGGTGCCATAGCCGCCAATGAGAGTATCAAAGCTACCGCTAATCTTGTACCCGGCAACAGAAGCTGTCCCCGGAGAGAACGCACACCTTCGTGGCTGTTCTCAAGAATGGAATGAGTAGCTACTTTTATATCCCTAAGCTGTAATGCACCCAGCTTCATCGGAGGCAGAGTTCGGGTTCCCGGGGCAAAAGGTGTAAAGGCGATAACCACTGTAACGGTTTCATCATCCTGGATCAGAGAAACATCTCTGATATCAACCCAATCTGATTCGGGTATGGAGTCCGGAGGGGCAACAGCCAACGGTCCTTTATAACTGAACGTAATACGAAGCTCCACAGAATCCCCGACAAAAAATGTCGGCGGTACAAAGCGGATATCGTTGAGAACTGCCTGGGCGCTCAGAGCCCCGCTGATCGTCAGTGCCAGAATGAGAAAAACAAAGGATTTCACGCTCCGCGCCTCCGGCGGAAAAAAGCCAGAAGGCTGTCTGCAGGTTCCTCGTCGGTCCCCACTTCAAGGGTATCAACACCCGCTGAACGACAGATATCAAGCCAGATGAGCCTTTGATCGTCCCAGAACTCTGCATACTCCTTTTTCAAGGCCTTCGACTTACCCCAGGCGGTAAAGCCCTCCCCGGTTTCAGGGTCTTCCAGTTCCACAAGACCGGTATCTGGAAACACTTTATCCATCGGATCGGTTAACCGGATAGCAATAACATCATGCTTCCGGGCCAGTAGATTCATCTCAGACTGATACCCTTCACAGCGGAAGTCTGAAAGAAGAACAACGATACTTTTACGTTTCAGATTCTGGGATGCGGATCTCAAAGCCGCTGACAGATCCGAACCGCTGCCGGAAGCCTTATGCCCCAGCACTTCACTTATCTGGCGTAAAACATGCTTTCGCCCTGTCATCGGAACAATAAGACGCTCAACCTGATTAGAAAAAAGCAAACAGCCCACCTTGTCATTGTTGGCAACTGCCGCCAGGGCAAGAAGGGCAAAAAGATTACCCGCCACTTCCCGTTTATTTACTCCGCTGCTGCCCATTGAGAGAGATGCGGAGACATCCACAAGGACAAAGAGAACAAGCTCCCGCTCTTCTTTAAAGGTTTTCGAATAGGGGGCCGCCATACGTGAAGAAACATTCCAGTCGATAAACCGGACATCATCCCCGTATTCATAGTCCCGAACCTCATCAAACTCCAGTCCCGGACCTTTGAATACCGAATGATAATTTCCTGCAAACAGGCTTTCCACCAGCTTCCGGGAACGGACATGAAGCCGTCGAACCCTGGAAGGTAAATCATCCTTGGTCTGCATGTTTTTACGGTACCGAAACCGCTGCCAGCAGACTTGAAATTACAGCATCAGAGTCCATCTGTTCGGCCTCTGCCTCATAGGAAAGCACCAGTCTGTGACGCAGTGCCATGGGAACAACCGCTTTTACATCCTCGGGAAGAACAAAACTTCTCCCATCGAAAAGAGCCTGAACCCTGGCACAGCGGTATATAGCCAAAGTAGCTCTGGGGGAGGCACCGTACTCGATGTACCTTGTAAAAGGGAGCTTGCGCCGGTCTTTTACCCGACTGGCAGCCACAAGGGATACGATGTAGCGCCGGATGCCCTCTTCGGCTTTTACTGTTTCAGTGGCATTTTTGAGTTGTCTTACACGTTCACGATCCAGAACCCTTAGCAGAGGAATTTCAGGGTTGTCCACCATGCGTTCCAGAACTACCAGTTCTTCAGCCGGACTGGGATAGTCTACCTTTGCTTTTAGAAGAAAGCGGTCCAGCTGAGCTTCAGGCAGACGGTAAGTACCTTCCTGCTCAATGGGATTCTGAGTTGCCATAACGAAAAAAGGATCCGGCAGAGGGTAGGTTTGCTCACCTATGGTTACCTGTCCCTCAGCCATAGCTTCCAGCAGAGCCGATTGGACCTTGGCCGGAGCTCTGTTGATTTCATCTGCCAGGACTATGTTTGAAAAAACAGGGCCCTTACGTGGAACAAACTCCCCGGTCTGCTGCCGGTAAATCATGGTTCCGGTAAGGTCTGCAGGCAGAAGGTCCGGGGTAAATTGTATTCGTTTGAACATCGCCGAAGTGACATCAGCCAGAGCCTTTACAGCCAGGGTCTTTGCCAGACCCGGAACACCCTCAACAAGAACATGCCCTCCGGCAATGATGCCCATCAGCAGACCGTCAACCAGACTGGACTGACCGACAATGCGCTTTCCCATTTCCTGTCGGGTTTTATTTATCAGTTCCCCGGCATCTTTGATATTTTTCTCATTTCCAGATTCCACTTAACTATCCTTCAATTCCCGTAATCTATGTCCGGTAATCAGCGTTGATTTTCACATATTCTTCAGATAAATCGGAGCCGGTAACAGATGCCGAAGCATTACCGGAACCAAGATGCAGCTCAATATCCACCCGCTCTTCATGCATAGGCCATTTTTTCGACGGAAGAGGGAGCTCTTTTCCCCTGAAATACGCACTGAGCGCAGCCTCTTCCTGACTGTTCAAATGAAACGTTCCTTTGCTATAAACCCGCCGGCCGCCGATATCCAGAGAGAGCCGGTCCCTGTGAATAGTCACTCCAGCTCTGCCGCAGGCCGAGCCGAAGGCCTGAAGTATCCGGCCGACATTGGGATCGTTCCCTCTAACCGCTGTTTTTGTTAATGGTGCATTAACAATGGAACGGGCCAGATTTACCCCAGTCTGTCTGTCTTCTGCCCCGGAAACAGTTACCCGGAACACATGGGCGGTTCCCTCTCCATTGCGAACCACATCCTCCGAGAGAGCTTCAGCTGTTTCCATCAGGGAAAGTCGGAAAGCCTCATCACCGGGATAGGGTTTCACTCCGGATGACAGTAACAGCACCGAATCACTGGTACTGGTTTCCCCGTCGATACTGATTCGGTTAAAACTCTCATCCACCACATCGGGAAGGATTGCTCTGGCAGCATCCCGGGGGACGCTAACATCAGTTAGAAAAAAAGCCAGCATGGTGGCCATATCAGGTTCCACCATTCCCGCCCCCTTGGCCGTGGCGGTAATCAGACCTTCACCGCATTTCCCCGAACGTATTTTAGGCCAGGCGTCCGTCGTCATTATCGCCTCAGCAAAGGGAAGAAGAGAATCGGACTGCAGGTTTCCCTTTAAGTCAGGTAAGGCCGACTCCATAGCCTCAAGAGGCAAAGACCAGCCGATTACACCGGTTGAAGAGGGAATATAAGGGGCTGAATCTCCGAAGAGCTTTGATGTCAGTTCGGAGAGGTGTTCTGAAGCTGCCATACCGTCCTCTGCTCCCACGTTGGCCACCTTGTTATTCACAAGAACACCCTGAATCCCGGGTACATTCAGCATTTTTCTACCCAGGACAACCGGCCAACCGGGGAAGGCGTTCCGGGTAAAAACACCAGCAAAGGAGCTTGCTGGTTCACTGAGTCTTATCAGTGCGAGGTTCATAGACTGTTTCCCGGCCTCAGGTATTTCCCGGGGGATAAACTCCAACGGTACGACAGCTGTTTGGAATCCATCCGGCAGGATTGCATCATTTAGAATCCTGCGCCGGTAGGCGTTGTAATCTGGATACTGCATTTAGAAATCATGATAGCCAATTTTACGGTTGAGAGTCCATGTTAATACCGGGGGTGGGTGTATGATAGGTTCATGATTTTTACCGAAAACCCATGGATTCCCGGTATAGCCGCTGGAATAATTGCTGTCATTCTTGGTATCGCTCTTATCAGAGCCCGTTATGCTCTGAAACATTTCGGAGGCGGTGCAGATGTACATTCTGAACTTTTGCACCGAATATCCCGGCAACTGAATTCCCTGGACCGAATCGGTGAACGGGTTGAGGGTCTGGATAACGCCTTCCGAATACCCAGAGTACGGGGAGGATTCGGAGAGTCACTGCTTGAGGAACTGCTCCGGGCATGGCTCCCCGAAGGTTCATGGACCTCTCAATACCCCTTCCCCGACGGTACCAGGGTGGATGCGGTAATACGCATGGGTTCCCGACTGGTTCCTGTTGACTCCAAGTTCCCGCTGGAACGCCTGGAAAACTGGCTGAAAGATGAGAATCAGGGAATGAGCGGAGATGTAAAACGTACCATTATCTCCCATGCCGAAACGATTTCGTCAAAGTACATCAGACCCGAAGATGGAACCCTGTCCTTCGCCCTGATGTACATACCGGCGGAGAACATGCATTACAGGTTGCTCAGAGATGATGATGGAACCGTGATGAAAGAATGCCTGAACCGTCATATCCTTCCCGTCGGACCAATGAGCCTGTTCGCATATCTGCAGACGGTATCCTACGGGCTCAAAGGGTTAACCCTTCCAGCAGAGGGTCAGGAGTTACGCCGCAGGGTGGACCGGCTGAGAAGGGATTTTTCAGCTCTGGTTAAACCCCTTACCATAGCGTCCACCCATCTGAAAAACCTTAATAAAAGCTGGGAAGAGCTTGAACGCAGGGCTCTCAGGATGGAAGACAGTGTAAATGGAATGGAGAGCAGATCCGAAGGGGATTAGCCCAACTCACTACGGTTGGTAATAATCCGGGAAATCAGCCCGTAATCCAGGGCTTCTTCGGCATTCAGCCAGTAATCCCGGTCGGTATCCTCGGATACCTTTTTAACATTCTGTCCGGTTTCATCGGCAATCAACTGGTTGATTTTAGCCCGGAGCTTTTCCAACTCCCTGGCATGAATCTCAATTTCCGTAGCCACACCCCGAATACCGGACAGAGGCTGATGTATCAGAAAATGGGCGTTGGGCAGGCTGAGCCTGTTCTCCTTCGCTGCCGCCAGATGCACCAGAGCTCCGGCACTGGCTACTGTTCCCATTCCAACAGTGATAACATCAGGTTTGATAAACCTCAGCATATCAAAAATGGCGTATCCCGCATCGGCATCACCCCCGGGAGAATCGATGAACACCTTGATAGGATCGTCTCCGTCGGCTTCCAGGAGAAGCATCTGCTTTATCAGCTTCTCAGCCATTTCCTTATCAATTCCGCCGGAAAGCAATATGGTCCGGGTTTTCAGAAGCTTGGCTTGAAGACCGTCCAAACCTTCCTTTTCCCCTTTACCCTCTTTTTCTTCGTCTTTCAGATAAATCACTCGAGTTCCTCTCGCGGTAAGTCCGCATTTAAAGAATATCGCAAAGCCGCTAAAATGATAAGCGAGACTGCACTAACCCCGGGTCAGTTAAGGTAATATAGTAAGTCAGGATCGACGAGACAAGCATATAGTGGAGACAGATTAATATGAAATGCGGATTTACAGCCATAATCGGCCGCCCCTCAGCGGGAAAATCAACCCTGCTTAACGCCCTTTGTGGCGAGAAAGTAGCCATAACTTCCGAAGTTCCACAGACAACCCGCAATACCATCCGGGGAATCATCAACCGTGAGGCCGGTCAGATTGTGTTTCTCGATACCCCGGGATACCACGAATCCGATAAGAAGCTGAACCTATACCTCAAGGATGTCGTTCACCGCTCTCTGGAGGATGCGGATGTGGTTCTCTACGTTATCGACGCCTCACGGTCTCCCGGCAGGGAAGAAAAAGCCGTAATGGATCTGCTAAAAAAATCCGGAAAGCCTGTTATCGCCGTTGTTAATAAAACCGATCTGGAAACACCCCTGATCACAGAAATCAGAGGGTTGGTTCAGGTGAATGTCACACCCAAAGCTCTCATAAACATATCGGCTGTTAAGGGAACTAATCTGGAAAAGCTGATACTGGCAGTATTAGAAGAGTGCCCAGAGGGAGAGCTTCACTACCCCGTAGACTTCTACACCGATCAGAATCCCGAATTCCGTATCTCGGAAATTATCCGGGAGCAGGCTATCAGCAGAAGCGAACAGGAGGTGCCCCACGCCCTCTACGTTGAGATTGCAGATATGGAGTTTGAAGAGAATAGAACCTCCTGGAAAGCTGATGCCGAGGCTTCCGCAGTTACCGGAACCCCTGCCCCGGAAATACCTGAAGGAGCCCCGACCGGATTCTTCGAGGAATCCATCGAAGATAAATCTGCCGGCGGCGAATACCCGGCTGCACCCCGGCGGAAAAAACTCTGGGTGCGGGCATTTCTGGTTGTAGAACGTGAATCCCAGGTGGGCATACTGGTGGGACATAAGGGAGCTAAAATCAAAGCCATCCGCATCGGCGCCCTCAGGGAAATGAAAAAAATTTTCAACTGGAAAATCAGTCTTGATTTAAGAGTGAAGGTGAATCCCAAGTGGCGAAAAAAAGATTCCCTGCTCAAACGTTTGCTGGGTCCAGGGAAATAAACTAGTACGCCCCCAGCAGACCGCTCACAACATCCTTCCCCAGTACATGAAGAAAGCTCAGAAGCCGGGGACCCTTGTCTTTCCCGATCAGGGCCTGATACACCGCGGTAAAGAACTCCCCGGACTCCAGCTCATGTTCATGAATCACATTGTACATCAGATTGCTGAATTCCTTCTCCGGGATATCTCCCAGCTTATCGGCGGCCAGTATCCCAAGAGCCCCCACAGCTGCTGCAAGATTCACATCCAGAGCCGACTTTCCATCCTCAGGCTTCCGGAGGGCAAAGCGGAAATCCTCGGGAGCAAAGTCGTTCACCCAGTTCCAGGCACAGACCGCCCGAACGCGGAAACCATCCAGATCGGCCTCCGGGACATCACCGAGATAGGCGATAACAGCATCGATATCCCCTGAATGAATCTGCAGCAGAGTAGTCAGATGCCGGATCTGTAACTGGAAAGGAAGAGCTTCCGGAACACCTCCCACCTGGGAAAGCTCGTAAATCCGGGCATCCTTCTCCCATTTCTTCAGCTTTTTCGGGTTTTCCGGCTTGTTGAAATAGCTGCGTTCAACCTTGTCGTAATCCTCATAGACTTTCAGTACATCCAGATCGAAACTGATGGCAAACTCGCTGTTCGGCCGGGTACCGGCAAAGAGGTAGCGCACCACTTCCGGCTGATAGAATCTGAGCACATCGGCCAGAGACACTACCTCCCCCGAAGAGGAGCTGATTTTCCCGCTGCCCCCCTTGATGCGTACAAAATCGTACTGGAAGGTAACCGGAGGATTAAAATCGAAAACTTCCTTCCCCGTAAGCTTAGCCGTATCGAAACTGCCGCCCTCGGAATGATGATCCTTTCCCGCCGGTTCAAAATCCACCCCTTCCACCGACCACCGCATAGGCCAGTCAATCCGCCAGGGCAGCTTTACAGCCGGGGTGTTCCGGAGGTCAACAGTCTCAGAATTCCCGCAGGAATCACAAATATAGGAAATACCGAATTCCCCGTCCCAAGCGGTAACCTTCGTGGTATCCCGGTCGCAGTTCGTACAGAACACACTCACCGGATACCAGTCCTCAGCCAGGGGAGTGGTCCGATGGGCATCCAACTCACCCCGTATCACATCACGATGGTCCAGGGCGATTCTGATACCCGCGGCGTACTTTGAAGCCCGATAGCGTTCAGCCTGATAAAGATATTCAGGCTCAATTCCCACCACCGGAAGAATCTTCTCAAGTGACTTCTCGTTATGGGCAGCGTAACTTGCCTCATCCCCCAGGACATCGGGCACCAGGGTGATGGGCTTACGCAGAAATGTTTCCAGCAGCTCCTGTTTCGGCATATTCTGAGGCACCTTGCGGAACACATCGTAATCGTCCCAGGAATAGATGAATCTTACCTTTTTCCCCCGCTGTTTCAGAGCTCTCACCACGAGTTCCACCGAAATAATTTCCCGGAAATTTCCAATATGCACCGTCCCCGAAGGGGTGATGCCCGAGGCACAGACGTAGGTATCTTTTTCTCCCCGTTCCCGGATAATCCTGTCGGCGGTAATGTCAGCCCAATGCGTTGAAAGAGGTTTTGATTCATTGCACATAATACAGGGGATAATAACGTCTTTGTCTTTGATATTCAATTGACCTCTGCCGCCCTGGAGCCTGAATTCATGTTAGAATCGCTGCATGAAAAACATTAGCTGGGACGAATTCAAGGCCGTGGAGCTCAGGGCGGGAACGGTAATAAAAGTTGAAGAATTTCCCCAAGCCCGGAAACCTGCATGGAAAATCACTGTAGATTTCGGCAGCAGCATCGGAATAAAGAAAACCAGTGCTCAAATAACGGATCTCTATAAACCCGAAGATTTAATGGGCAGGCAGATAATCGGGGTAATGAACTTCCCCCCCCGGCAGATTGGTCCCTTTATGAGTGAGTTTCTTCTTACCGGTTTCTACAGGGAAGACGGCGCTGTGGTGATGGCCGTGCCTGAGAGAGCGGTTCCCGACGGGGCAGAACTATCCTGATCCCATCATTACATCGCCCGAGTAAGATTGGGGAAATAATCACGAAGATCATCAACCAAACCGGCATACTGGGCCGCCATCTGCAGAGACTGATAAGCCAGAGCGACAATTATCCCTGTCAGGAGTAAACCGATTATGGCGATAATAATG
>Ga0209633_10004391_pt1 | contig 12685 bp, 10 predicted proteins | sample Cruoilmetagenom1_FD_187290 | JGI IMG/M metagenome (GOLD analysis project Ga0209633, IMG submission 187290) | Oil polluted marine microbial communities from Coal Oil Point, Santa Barbara, California, USA - Sample 1 (SPAdes) (version 2) | ecosystem: Environmental > Aquatic > Marine > Oil seeps ... | reverse complement strand
ACTTTCAAAATTTTCAACTAATTCAATAATATCTTCATAAGTCTTTAAAGCATCAATTGGAGCTGCAATTACAAGAGTATCTACATCGTACTCATCTTCATTAGCAAGTCTAATTTTTTCGATTTTAAACTGTAAGTTATCCTGCCATGAAGTAACAGTTCCTTTAACTTTAACTACATCACCTGATTTATATGCTTCATGTTCATTATTTTGAACATTCCATAATTTAGCATCAATTTCACCAGATTTATCTTGTAATTTTAAATCAAGATATAGTTTATTATTACTTGATGTTTTAACATTTAATCCACTAATTAAATATATACCAGTAACATTATCACTTACTTTAAACTCTTTAACTTCCACTCATACACCTCCATAATTATTTTTAATGCATTTCTATTAATAAAAAGAAAACCCCAATTGGGGTAATCATTAATCTAAAATTTCTACTTCATAATTTTCTTTTAATTTTTCCACTTTTGCCAAATAAACATCATTTTGCTTTCTAACAGTAAGTTCTTGCATAATATTATCTTTTACTTCTTCAAAAGTACTCTCTTCACCTTCATTTTTTTCAGTAGTCATAATTATATGATATCCAAACTGAGTTTTAACAGGCTCACTTATTTCATTAAGTTGTAATTCAAAAGCAACTTTTTCAAATTCTGGAACCATTTGGCCTTTTCCAAACGTTCCTAAATCTCCGCCTCTTTCTTTTGAAGGACAAGTTGAATATTTTTTTGCTGCTTCTTCAAATGATAATTCACCTTTTAATTCTTCAGCAATTTCTTTAATTTTATCTTCTTCATTTACTAGAATATGCTTAGCTGAAACTGTTGCAGGTTTATTATATTTTTCTTTATTACTATTGAAAAATTCTTTTAATTCATCATCTTCTAATTTTACATTATTTAATAAATTATGAATGTTAATTTGCTTCAAAATATTTATTCTAGCATTTTTCATTTCAGCTTTAAATTCTACAGAATCTTCTAATTTAGAATCTACTGCATCAAAGTAAAATAATTCTTGATTAATTAACTCTTTTATAAGTAATTCATCGCCTTCTTTTCCTTGAAATTGTTGAGCTCTTTGAGGTCCTAAAGATCTCAATAAATTATTCTTATGTTCTTCAGTAATTTCATTTCCATTAACTCTTGCTAATACTTTATTTTCCATATTTTTTCTCCTTTATTTTCAGTCATAATACACCACTAACATCATAACAAAGAATAAATTTTCTGTCTAGTATCAATTTTCTTTAAATCTTCTTTTAGTCATATAATCCACTTTCAATGAATTCATCTATTTTTTTATAAAACTTATCTTTTGGTATGCCTAAACTTTCAATTACTCTTTCATCAATATCATCATTCTTAGAATTAGGTTTAAGAACTCTCCAAGCAATTATATTAGCTAAATAAATTATTCCCACAATCTCTTTATTAATTACAATTTCATTTAATGGATCATGATGAAATAAAGCGACCTCAATTAACGGCAATGGAATTTCCCAACGTTTTAGTAAATAACTCCCTATTTTAGCATGATCAAATCCAATTAATTTTTTTTCATAACCAATTCTTGCCTTTAAATCAACAGGATTACTATTTAATAAAATATCAATTTTTTCATTCTCTGTTTTTAAATAATTAATAATAATAGCTCTACCTACATCATGTAGTAATCCAGCTGAAGAATATTCTGATGGTATTTTTTTTAACATCATTTTTTTATAAATATATCCAGCTATTTTATTTGTAACTATTGCATGCTCCCAAAGAATTTCAGCTTTATTAACATCCTTTCCATGAAAAAGCGCATTGCTTATAACAATATTTTTTACATTATTTAAACCAATAATCATTATTGCTTGTTTTATAGAACCAGTTTGAGATTCATAGAAAGCAGAGTTTGCAACTTTTAAAATTTTTGATGTTAAAGCCTGATCCTTCTCAACTTCACGAGTAATTTTTTCTACACTTTCATTTTTTATTAACATTTCATTTATTTTCTGATAAATAACTGGAACAGTTGGTAAAGATTCCATCTTTTCAATATAATCAACAAGTTCCTCATTTGTCAATATATCTTGTAGTTCAAATGTTCTTTTAATACCATTAATTAGTTCAATATTATCCCACGGTTTAAGTACATATGATTTAATTAAATTATTTTCAATTAATTTAGCTAATCTTTCTTTATTTGAATGACTACTTAATGACTCTCTAATAATTTTTGGATATTTTTTCTTAATTTCACTTAAAAATTCACAGTCATTTTTTTCGGTTATTGATACCTCAGTAATTAACAATTCAATTTCATATTCTTTTAAAATCGTAAACGCTTCTTTTTCACTTTGGACAAAAAAACAATTATACTCTGTATAATAAAATAATCTTCTTAACATTTTTAGTGATTCGCTATCTGGATCAACAAATAGTATTTTTCTTTTTCCTCTATCCACAATATCACCTATCTTTCTAGAAATATATCTACCCAAACTATTGGATAATTCACATATATTTTATTTTATCAGATAAATTCAATAATTCAAATGTTTTAACATACTTTTTTTATTTGTGAAGCTTTCATACCAACAACAGTACTATTTAAATTCGTATTATTAAGTACTATTGCTCCTGCACCAATTTTAGTTCCCTCTTTAATTGTAATTGGTCCTAAAACTTTTGCTCCTGCTCCAATTATAACATTGGATTCAATTGTTGGATGTCTTTTCCCTATATCTTTTCCAGTCCCTCCAAGTGTAACACCTTGATAAAGTACAACATTATCACCTATTTCAACTGTTTCACCTATTACAACGCCATTGCCATGATCAATAAAAAAATTCTTACCAATTGTTGCTCCAGGATGTATCTCAATACCAGTTAAAAATCTTCCAATTTGAGATATCAATCTTGCAGTAAAATATATTTTTCTATTATATAAAAAGTGACTTAATTTATATAATAAAATTGCATGTACAATTGGATACAAAATTACTACTTCAATATAGTTTCTAGCTGCTGGATCTTTTTTTATAATATTATCTAAATACTCTTTCATTTATTCCTCCTTGTTTACAAAAAACAAAATTCACCCCTATACTAGAGGTGAATTGAATTCACGGTTCCACACTAATTTTTACTTTGATACAAACATATCTTGTCTCTTTAACGGGAGAATCCGATGCTTAATACTAATTTCTTAAGCACATTTCCAAAGTGCACTTCAAATGAATTTCCAATAGAAATCTCTCAGCTATGATTTCCTCTCTCAAAAATTCAATTCATCCTACTTTACTTTATCATAAATTTTATTTATTTTACCATTAGTTAAAAAGGAAGTCAAATTAATTACTATTACTATTTCTTATAATTAATTCTCTTTCATTAAAATCTTTTATATTAGTATTATCAATTACTTTAGAAAGTTCATTTCTTATCTCATCTGTTATTAAAAATTCTTTAGAATTCTCATCCATCAAAACTTTTTCTTTAAGTAAAACTCTTTTTATTTCTTCATAACTATTTATTTGATGATTTTCAACTTTTGCTTCAATATTATGATTTTTTAATAACTTAGTAAATGCACTTATATCCATATTTTTTTTAAATCCAAAAATATTAATTTTATCACTTATTAAAATTAAATCATAACATTGCCAAGCTTTCTCATTTTTAATAAATATATTTTCAAAAACATTTACATTTTCAAATTCATCATTTATTTTTTCTATTACTAATTTAAATTCATTTGAAATATCATTTTTATAATCAAAATAATAACGTCTACTATCTTCATCCTTTGGAATTTTAAATAAATTAATTTCCGGCACTTTTTTATTTGAATTATATTCAAATTGTATCTCTTCAAAATAGTTATCATTAACAAAAGAAACGGTTAACACATTCTCATTATCTATTATTTTACCTATTCCAAATTGATTGTGAATAACAAAATCATCAATTGGATATTTATGAAATTTTAAAATTCCTTTAAAGAACTCAATAATATTATCAAAAATACTGCTTTTTTCTTCTTCTTCAAAAAAAGTAATATCTTCTTTTCTATTTACCATATTATCTTTCATATTACCAAAATAATCTTTTATATCATTAATTTCAGTATTATCAACATTTAAGGATAATTCTTCAAGATCATTTTGAATTTCTAAAATATCTTTATCTATTAAATCTATGTTTTCAATACTACCTTCATAATTTTTTTTAATAATTTTTTCTACTTCTTTTTCAATTTTTTCTTCTTTAACTTCATGTTCAACAATAGTTTCTTTAACATTAGTTAATTTATTTTCCTCAATTGCATGCTTTTGTCGTTTCATTGAAAAAAATTGTAAAGTGAAAATAAGAATCACAAAAACTATTAACACAATAAAACTATTCTTATTTATAAAAAAAGAACTCAATATTAAAATTAATAGTAAAGTTAAAATTATTTTCCCTAATGTTGTAATTTTATATTTATTCATCATATCACCTACAAGTTATTATACCATAATAACTAATGTAAATGAATACTAAAAGAGTATTATTTAAAATTTACAATATACATCGACTGATTCTAATGAAATATCTTTTAAATAAGTCATTAGTAAGGCTTTTACAGTGTCAATTGCTGTAAATACTGGAATATTTATATTAATGGCACTCCTTCTTAAATTAAATCCTTTTGTAGATTGATTATTTCCATTAACTGGAATATTTACAACAAATAACAAATTATCTATTTCATCATCATACTTTTCAATATTACAATATTTTTTATAATATTCATAAGTTCCTTTTGTTCCTAATAAATTATATCCTAATTTATCAAGTTTAATAGCAACATCAGTAAATTTTTTCTTATTATCATCTGAAATACTTAATAAAATATCTTTCTTCTCACTTTTATATAATTTCTTATTTTGTGAATAAAAGTTTTTAAAAAGTGCTATTTCAAAATCTTTATCAATACTTAATATTTCTCCTGTTGATTTCATTTCAGGCCCTAGTGCAATTTCTGCATCATTTAATTTTTCCATTGAGAATATTGGACCTTTAATAGCAAACACTTCTTTTTCTTTTGCAATTCCGCTTTCAGTTAATTTACTTCCTAACATAACATTAGTTGCAACTTTAATAACTGAAATATCAGTTACTTTACTTATAAAAGGAATTGTTCTTGAAGCTCTTGGATTAACTTCTAACACATAAAGATTTTTTTCATAATAAATAAACTGAATATTAATTAAACCTACTCCATGCATGCTTTTAGCTATCTTTTTTGTAATTTCATAAATTTCTGTTTTTATTATATCTGAAATACTAACAGTGGGATATACTGCTATAGAATCTCCTGAATGTACTCCTGCCATTTCAAGATGCTCCATAATACCAGGTATAAATACATTAGTTCCATCTGTTATTGCATCAACTTCAATTTCAATTCCTGGTAAATACTCATCTATTAAAACATTATTATCACTTAATTCAAATAATTTTTTAAGTTCTTTATTAAGTTCAGTTTTATCATTCACAATATTCATACCTTGCCCACCAAGAACATAACTAGGTCTAACAAGAAGAGGAAAACTTAATTCATTAACTATCTCTTCAATATTTTCATCTTTATTTACTCCAAACCCTTTTGGATGTTTAATATTGTTTTTATCAAGAAGCATATTAAATTCATCTCTATCTTCCACTTCATTAATACCTTTAAAATCCGTTCCTAAAATTTTTATTGAATGTTTATCAAAGTACTCTGCAAGTTTTACTGCAGTCTGTCCTCCAAACTGTAAAATTACACCAATAGGTTTTTCTTTCATAATAATATTCATAACATCTTCTTTTGTAATAGGTTCAAAATACAATTTATCCGAAACATTGAAGTCAGTAGATACAGTTTCAGGATTATTATTAATCACTATTGATTCATAACCAAGATTTTTTAATTCAAATAAACATTTTACAGTTGAATAATCAAATTCAACCCCTTGTCCAATTCTAATTGGTCCAGATCCTAAAACCAGCACTTTTTTTTTGCTACTTATTTCAACTTCATCAAAATCACCATATGTTGAATAGTAGTACGGTGAAACAGCTTCAAACTCACCAGCACAGGTATCAACCATTTTATAAGATGGTAAAATATTATTTTTCGTTCTAAAATTTATAATATCGTCAATTGTAGTTTTAATAGTTAATTTTGAAATTCCTTCATCTGAAAAGCCTATTTTTTTAAGTTCTTTAAATTTTTCCATATCAATTCTATTAAAATTAATTCCTGTAATTTCTTTTTCTAATTCAACAATATTCTTTATTTTTTCTAAAAAGAATAGATCTATTTGAGTAAGTTTATTAATTAATAATACACCAACTTCTCTTCTAATAAGCTCACTAATATAAAATAAACGTTCACTACAAGGATTTGAAATTTTTTCAAATAATTCATCCATTGTATATATTTTATATTTCTCAAAATTCAAATTATATTGTGATATTTCAAGTGCTCTAATAGCTTTTAATAATGCTGATTCAAATACATTACCAATTGCCATTACTTCTCCAGTAGCTTTCATTGCAGTTCCAATTTTATTATCTGCATCTTTAAGTTTATCAAATGGCCATCTAGGAATTTTTACTACACAATAGTCAAGTGCCGGTTCATAACTCGCATAAGTCTTTTTAGTAATATCATTTACTATTTCATGTAAGTTATAACCTAATGCGATTTTAGTAGCTACTTTTGCAATAGGATAACCTGTAGCTTTAGATGCTAAAGCTGAAGATCTAGATACTCTTGGATTTACTTCAATAATATAATATTTATCACTTTTACTATCAAGTGCAATTTGTACATTACATCCACCTTCAATTTTTAATTTATCAACTATTTTTAAACTTGCTGTTCTAAGCATTTGGTATTCTTTATCACTCAATGTTTGAGAAGGCGCAACAACTATGCTATCTCCAGTATGAATTCCAACAGGATCAATATTTTCCATATTACAGACTGATATACAAGTACCATTTGAATCTCTCATAACTTCATATTCAATTTCTTTAAATCCTTTTAAAGACTTTTCAATAAGTACTTGATTTACTATACTTAAACTTGTACCACTTTTTATTTTTTCAATTAATTCTTCTTCATTTTCTACATAACCTCCACCAGTTCCACCAAGAGTATATGCAGGTCTTACTATTGCAGGATAACCTATTTTTTTAATGAATTTAAGTCCATCTTCAACATTTGTAACAACTGTACTATCAATTGTAGGTTCTCCAATTTCATCTAAAAATTTCTTAAATTTTTCTCTATCTTCTGCAAGCATTATTGTTTCAATACTAGTTCCAATAACTTTTACATTATGTTTCTTTAAAATTCCTTTATCAAAAAGCTCATGCGCAAGATTTAAACCAGTTTGACCTCCTAAAGTTGGAAGAATCATATCAGGTTTTTCTTTTTCAATTATTTTTTCAACAAATACTGCTTCTAGTGGCTCAAAATATACTTTATCAGCTATCGATTTATCTGTCATTATAGTAGCTGGATTATTATTTATAAGCACTACTTCATAACCTTCTTCTTTCATTGCTAAACATGCTTGTGTTCCTGAATAATCAAATTCTGCACCTTGACCAATTACAATGGCACCCGATCCCAATATTAATACTTTTTTCATTAAATACCACCCTCCAATTTATTAATAAATTCATCAAATAAGAATAATGTGTCATGTGGTCCTGGTGATGCTTCAGGATGAAATTGCACTGAAAATATTGATTTATCAATTATTTCAATACCTTCGACACTTTTATCATTTACATTTTCATATGTTATAATTACATTTTCATTTTCCCCATATACTTCATATCCATGATTTTGAGCTGAAATAAAAACTTTATTATTTTTCTTTGAAATAACTGGATGATTTCCACCTCTATGTCCAAATTTCATTTTCTTTGTTTGAAGTCCATACATTAGTGCAATCAATTGATGCCCTAAACAAATTCCAAAAGTTGAATAATCTTCTATTACCATTTTAAGGTTTTCAATTATTTCAACAAGTTCTTCAGGATCACCCGGTCCATTTGATAAAAATAGTCCATCAGGATTATATTCTTTTATTTCATCAGGAGTAAAATTAGCTTTAAAAACTTTTAATTCTTTTGCTCTTATTTTTAGATTATTTAAAATATTTTCTTTAATTCCAAAATCTATAACCGCAATTTTTTTACCATTCTTTTTATCACCTTTAACAATATAATTTTCTTTTGTAGTTACTTTATAGACTGGTTTATCATTTTTATAATTTTTTATTTTAAATAAATTATCTTCACTTTCATAATCTTTAGTAATCATTCCGTTCATTGTAGTTTTATCTCTAATTAATTTTGTGATTTGTCTAGTATCAACACCCTCTAATACGACAATTTTATTCATTTTTAAAAACTCATTAAGTGTTATTTCACTATCCCAGCTTTTAGAAAATTTTGATAGTTCTCTAACAACTAAACCTTTTACTTTAATCGAATCTGATTGATTTTTTAAAAAATTCACTCCATAATTTCCAATTAATGGATAAGTCATAACAACTACTTGTCCATAATATGAAGGATCAGTAAGTACTTCTTGATATCCAGTCATTGAAGTATTAAAAACTACTTCGCCAACTTTTAATTCATTTGTATCACCTAAAAGTTTTCCATTAAATACTGAACCATCCTGTAAAATTAATTTACCTTTCATTTTTATCACCTCGTACAATCAACTTTTGTGAATTTTTATAAAAAAAGATAGCTCTACTGTGAAAAGCTATCAGAATTTAAAAATTCTCATTTTCACCTTTTCAGTCTCTCGGACTATTTTAAAGATTAATACTCATTTATAAATTTTTTACTGTTTTCTATCATAGTATTGACACTGTCAAAACTCGTTGAACCATATGATTTTTTCATATTTACTGAATTTTTTAATTCCAAATACTCTATAATATCCTCTTTAAATATTTCAGAATACTTTTTAAATTCTTTAACTTTCATATCTTGAAAAATTTTATTTTCATTTTCTAAATTAGAAACCATATTTCCAATTACTTTATGAGCTTCTCTAAATTCCATTCCACCTTTAACAAGATAATCAGCAATATCTGTAGCTTGTAAATATCCATTTAAACATGCACTTTTCATAACCTCTTTATTAATTTTTGTGCTTTTAATAAGATTATTAAATATTTCAAGTGAATCTAAAGCTACTTTTGTTGTACCAAATAAATATTTTTTATCTTCCTGCATATCTTTATTATAAGCTAATGGAAGTCCTTTCATAGTTGTGAAAAGTCCAAATAGATTTGAAATAACTTCTCCACTTTTACCTCTTATTAATTCTGCAACATCAGGATTTTTCTTTTGAGGCATTATACTGCTTCCAGTAGAATATGCATCATCAAGCTTAAAAAAATTATATTCTTGAGATGAGTAAATAATTATTTCTTCGCAAAATCTACTTAAATGAATAAACATTATTGATGCAGCATTTAAATATTCTAAAATATAATCTCTATCAGAAACTGTATCAAGAGCATTTTCAGTTATATTTTTAAATCCTAATTTATTAGCTACAAAAAATCTATCTGTTTCATAATTAACTCCTGCTAAAGCACCTACTCCAAGCGGCATAACATCAACTCTATCTAAAATATCATCAAATCTTTCATAATCCCTTTTAAATTTTTGAAAATAACATTGAAAATAAAATCCTAAAGTAATTATTTGTGCTCCTTGTAAATGAGTATATCCTGGCATAAATGTATCAATATTTTCTTCACTTAATTCAATTAATGTTTTTAATAATACTTTAATTGCATTTTGCATTTCAAATATTTTATCTTTGGTATAAAGTTTCATATCAAGAGCTATTTGATCGTTTCTACTTCTTGCAGTATGAAGTTTTTTACCAACATCTCCAACTTTCGTAATTAACTTCTTTTCAATTGCCATGTGGATATCTTCATCTTCAATTTTAAATTCAAATTCATCATTTTCAATTTCATTTTTTATAATTTCTAATGCATCAATAATTATATTTTTTTCATTATCATTTATTAACCCAATTTCATTTAACATTTCCACATGTGCAATACTTCCTAAAATATCATATTTATAGAAAATGTAATCAAAAGTAATTGAATTATTAAATTGATCCATTAAATTTGATGTGCTTTTACTAAATCTTCCACTCCACAATTTCATATTATTCACCTTTCAAATTTTTCTCCATCATTGCATTTATTTTAAATGGAAGTGTATATAAATTAATAAATCCTTCAGCATCATGATGATTAAAAAACTCACTTTTACCAAACGAAGAAATACTTTCTTCAAATAATGCATAATCAGATTCCATTCCAGCTAAAATAATATTTCCTTTATATAATTTAAGTTTAACAATTCCTGTTACATTAGTTTGAGTTTCCTCTATAAATGAATCTAATGATTCTCTTAATTTATTAAACCATATTCCATCATATACAATTTCTGCATATTTTTTAGAAACTGTTTCTTTAAATTGATAAGTTAATTTATCAAGAGTTAATCTTTCTAATTCATTATGTGCGTCCATAAGAATTGTTGCACCAGGCGTTTCATAAATACCTCTAGATTTCATTCCTACTAGTCTATTTTCAAGTAAATCAATTGTACCAATTGCATGATTACCACCAATTATATTTAGTTTAGTTAATAATTCTTTTGGTGACATTTCAATATCATTTAATTTAATAGCAACACCTTTATTAAATTCAATTTTTATATACTCAGCTTCATCACTTGCTTCTTCAAGAGTTTTTGAAATCATCAATATTTTTTTGTAATTAGCTTCGTTTGCTGGATTTTCAATATCTCCACCTTCATGACTAATATGCATAATATTTCTATCTCTTGAATAAATTTTCTCTTTTGTAGCTACAATTGGGATATTATGCATATTTGCATAATCAATTGCATCTTCTCTTGATTCTATATCCCATATTCTCCAAGGAGCAATTACTTTAATACTTGGGTCTATTGCAGCTATAGAAGCTTCAAATCTTACTTGATCATTACCTTTTCCAGTACAACCATGAGCAATGTAATTAGCGCCCTCTTTATGAGCTATTTCAACAAGTTTTTTACTTATAAGTGGTCTAGCTAATGAAGTTCCTAATAAATATTTACCTTCATAAAGTGCATTTGCTTTAATTGATTTAAAAACATATTCACTTACAAATTCATCAGCAACATTTTCAACATAAATTTTTGATGCTCCAGATTTAATAGCTTTTTCTTCAATACCTTCAAGTTCATCATCTTGGCCTACATTTACACATGCTGCAATAATTTCGAAATCATATTTCTCTTTAATCCATGGTATTATTATTGATGTATCTAATCCTCCTGAATATGCTAATACTAATTTTTCTTTCATAATATACCTCCATTTTTAGATACAAAAAAACTCCGTCTCATTTAGAGACGAAGTATATCGCGGTGCCACTCTAGTTAAAGCTTATATATAAGCTTTCTCTCGTAAATCTGTAACGTAGATAAAACGGATTGCCATACTTAATTCCTGCAATCATTTCATAAGTTCTTTTCATATATATATAGTTACTAGACTCACACTCTACTCTAGCTCGCTTTAACATCTAAATATACTACTCTCTTAATTAATAATTTTATATATTAATTGATAGTATAATAGTACTCAAAAGAAAAGTCAACATATTTTTTATATTTATTCATCTTTCTGTATATTTATTCATTATTTTCTTGTTGCTTCAAATTTTCCAAACATTTCTGGTTGAAATGCATTCCCTGGAAAATAATCATATCTACCACTCATAAATGTATAGTCTTCATTAATTATAGCATCTATATTTATACGCCAACTAACAGTATAACCACTGAAATCATTTATTCTTTCTTCTATATTCATATTAATATGATTTCCACTTATGTCAATATCATATGCATATAAAAAACAATATGAATTAAAATAATTATAAATTTCTGCTTCTTCAGGCATAATTATGAACTACCCCCCCCGCTTTCGCTATACTTAAAAGCGGGAGCTTCATTTTGTTAATGCTTAAAGCACATTGACAACAATCGGTATATCCATAACACCACTATTCCTTTTGCCAGCAAAGGCATTAGGAAATACTTTTTTTATTATATTAGCACTACCATTGCAATCTGCATTTAACAGAATTCCAGTTTTACTTTGATATAGACCACGTTTTATTCTTTTTCCTGAAAAAGTATATTTAATTTGGTTTTTTTCTTTATATACTGGTATTATGTCTTCATCTAAAAAACTTGCTTTACTTGTATAACTTTCTTCTGTTTCTACAAAGTTAATTCCATTTTCTTCAAGTTTTTATTTAATTTTCTTTTAAATGAATCATAGGGTATGCTTACAAAATTTTGATTATTTACTTTTCCGATATTACTGCTTTGCTTACTTTGTTTATTATTCCCTAAAACAACAGTATCTATATCGTTTTTAATGCAATAATCTAAAATATAATAACTTGTTTTATGCATAAAGTCATTCATTTTATTTTGTCTTTTTAATGCAAATCTTTTTAATTCTTTTGATGAATATTTACCTTGTTCTTTTTGAAGAC
>Ga0209633_10004390_pt1 | contig 12687 bp, 10 predicted proteins | sample Cruoilmetagenom1_FD_187290 | JGI IMG/M metagenome (GOLD analysis project Ga0209633, IMG submission 187290) | Oil polluted marine microbial communities from Coal Oil Point, Santa Barbara, California, USA - Sample 1 (SPAdes) (version 2) | ecosystem: Environmental > Aquatic > Marine > Oil seeps ... | reverse complement strand
CAGCGGACAAATGTGTAGGGCATTTGGTAACAACAATCAATTGAGCTCTACTTGCACCTTGTACCTTCTCTCTTAAATTTCCTGTAGGTAACATTTTATCATCAACATATAAATCATTATAAGTGGTCAATAAAATAGTAAAGCCTGCTTCTACTTTTCTATGTTGAAAGGCATCATCTAGTAAAATAATTTCAGGCTTATCTAATAAATTTAACAATTGATTAATACCATTAACTCTATCTACATCTACTGCAACAATTGTGGTTGAAAATTTTTGATAATACTGTAAAGGTTCATCACCAATATCTGACGCTGTACTTGTTTCATTTGCAATGATAAATCCTTTGCTATTTCGCTTGTACCCTCTACTTAGAATTGCCGTTTTATAAGTATCTTGAAAAAGCCTAACTAGATATTCTACTTGTGGTGTTTTACCTGTACCACCAACACTTAAATTGCCAACAACTATGATTGGCGTTGTAAAACTGGTCGATTTTAAGATATCCTTATTATAAAGTACGTTTCTAGCTGTAGTAATGCCACCATACAAAACAGAAAACGGATACAATATTTTTCGTAGAAAACTCATATTGCGAAAATACAAAATAGTAATTAGTGTCTTCTAATTAATAATTTATATTATCAACTATTTCTAATCCGTAACCTATAATACCTACACGCTTTTTAATTTGAGTATCGTTTGATATCAATCTTAATTTAGAAATACTAATATCATGTAGTATTTGAGCTCCAATTCCAAAATCTTTGGTATCTAAATTTATTTTTGGCACTTGTTTTTGATTCACTTCTTGTAATTCTTTGATTGCATGTAATCTATTAATTAAGTTAAAGGATTGATTTTCTTGGTTGATAAATACAACTACACCTTTACCTGCATCATTAATAATTTTAAATACTTTACTAAAACTATCATCAGCTTTACTGGTCAACAATCTTATAATATCATTATTAATTAAAGTGGAATTCACCCTAACCAAAACAGGTTCATCTACTCCCCAACTCCCTTTGGTCAATGCAACATGCACTTGATTATTTGTGGTTTGTTTATAGGCTCTTAATCTAAAATCACCAAAACGAGTTTTTAAATCAAAATCTTCTACTTTTTCAATTAATGAGTCATGTAGCATTCTATAAGCTACTAAATCTTCAATAGAAATTATTTTCAAATCGAATTTTTTAGCAACATTCAATAATTCTGGCAATCTTGCCATTGAACCATCTTCATTCAAAATTTCGACTAAGATACCTGCGGGTTTTAAACCTGCCAGTCTTGCCAAATCTACTGCGGCTTCTGTATGACCAGTTCTTCTTAACACACCTCCGCTTTTAGCTCTCAAAGGAAAAATATGACCTGGTCTTCCCAAATCATGTGGTTTGGTATTTCCATCTACTAATGCTTTTATCGTTTTAGCTCTATCATGAACAGAAATACCTGTAGTGCAACCATTACCAATCAAATCTACTGAAACTGTAAACTGTGTTTGATGTAATACAGTATTGTCTTGAACCATCATATCTAGACCTAACTCTTCACACCTACTTCCTATAATTGGAGCACAAATAAGACCCCTACCGTGTAATGACATAAAGTTAATCATTTCTGGGCTTACCATTTCAGCTGCTGCAATAAAATCGCCTTCATTTTCACGATCTTCATCATCTACTACAATAACGACTTTACCATTCTTAATATCAGCGATTGCTTCTTTGATTGTATTCAATTGAGTTGTATTTAATTCTGTTGAAATCATTTTGATATTATTTTCTTTTCTTTACTATTAAAAATACGTTTGAAAAACTTTGTGAAGGGTTGTATAAAAGTATCTACATTGAAAATACCTTTATCTTTAGTTGCTCTTATCATTAAGAAGATTCCTAAAGGAAATAAAATTATTGTAGCTAACCAACCTCCAAACGCTGCTGTTATTGCACCAGACTCCGCCATTTTTTTACCAAAGGTAGATATGAAAAAGTAAATCACAAAAATTGTAATTGCCATTACCATTGGAAACCCAAAGCCTCCTTTACGAATTATAGACCCTAATGGTGCTCCTATAAAAAACAACACCAAACAAGCAATTGAAAATGCCAAGCGTTTATGATATTCAGTAGTATAAACATTAATCATTTTTTGTTTGTGTTTTAAAACACTACTAAAACCTTTGACATCAGCTAATGCTGATTCTATCAAATCAACTGCACTATTCAAAGTTTTCTTTTTACCTTCATCATCAAAATTTTCTAATACATTAGAGTTGATGGTACTATAGTCTGTTGAATCTTTTTCGGTTATATTAATCCCAGCTCTAATAAAAAAACTTTCTGCTTTTGTAGCTACAAAAGCATCATAAGGTATTTTTAAAGAATCTGAATAGTAAGTCAACTGTTTTAAACTTAACATCTCTCTATCTTGCGTATAATCTTTAGTATCAGTACTACTCAAATCAGAGACATCAATATTGATAATATGTTCATCAAAAAGGGCTTTGGTACTCTGCATTTTTTGTTGATCACCATAAGTTCTTTTCTTTTCAGGCAACTCTTCATAATGATGCCCATTTTTTAAAATTAACGTCATGTATCTACTCCCTTCTTCAGTTGTTATTTCTCCGTTTTCAGCAGTAATTACTTTTACATTGGCTTGTCTTTTGTTTAAATCATAATAAATTAAAACATCTTTCAATAAATTTTCATCCTCACCATATTTCTCAGCAAACTTAATACTATAGCCTGGTATTTCAGAATTAAATGTTCCTGGCATTAAAGCCAATGCTGGTTGAGTTTTTTTAATATCATTCAGCATATTTTTAAATTTAAATGCTGCTCTTGGAAAAGCATAATTTAAAAATAAAAAATTTAACGCACTTAATAACAACATTAATAGTATTAAAGGTCTAATGAAACGTTGTAAGGAAATTCCTGCAGATTTTATAGCTGCAAATTCGTAATTCTCTGACATTGTACCTAACGCCATAATCGAAGAAAGTAATATGGCAATAGGTAATGCTAGTGGCACTTGCATTTGTGCTATATATCCTAAAAATTGTAAGATATGACTTATACCAATACCTTTTCCAGCAATTTTATCAAACTGTAGCCATAGCACTTGCATAACAAGCACAAACAGAATAATAAAAAAAGTAGCTAAAAAAGGTACTAAAAAGCTTTTTAGTATATATCTATTTAAGATTTTCACTTCACAAAAGTAAAACTTAATTTGTTAATGAAAGTTTAAATTATAGTTTATTGATAATATACCCTTCTCTTTTATATTTAGCTTCATCAAATACAAACAAAGTACTTGAAATAGGTTGGTCAGTTTTAAATTTAGAAATTGTTAATGTAGTTACCGTACTATTATCACCCGTTTCTATTAATTTATAGATGTGATTGGTTTTTATATCAACACCTAATAATATACTTTTAATTTCAGAGTTGCTATCAATAGGGATTAGTTTTACATATTGAATTTTTCTACCATTCATATTTTGCAGAATATCCCATTTATAATTGAAACCATTTTTGTAAAAAGAAAAGAATTTTGATGGTGTTATTGTACCTTCTTCATTATCTTCAGCATCAGAGATGTTAACCTCTTCGTCTTCAGTAATAATAGTGTAGGTTTTTTTACCATCAAATAGTTGATTGGTGCCAAGAAAATTAACATTATATAAGTCTCCTTTCATAGTTGCATTGCCTCTTGTTTCTTGATGCACATTTTCTTGAGTATTGTCTAAACTAGATTTAAACTCTACATAAATATTCTTATAGCTACTCATTTTTTTAGAAACAGCATCTAACAAAACTTTAGCTTTGGCATCACTTTGTGCAAAAGAAATTGTGCTTGTCAAAATTGCTAAACATAAAATTACTATTTTTTTCATTTTTAAAATTGATTTATTCATTATTTAATAATTGTTCTAAAGCCAATATATCAGCGACTAAAACCTGTCTTGCTTTACTTCCTTCAAAGTGTCCTACAATACCAGCTGCTTCTAATTGATCTATAATTCTACCTGCTCTATTGTATCCTAATTTTAACTTTCTTTGTAATAAAGAGGCAGAGCCTTGTTGTGCATTTACAATAACATGAGCTGCGTCTAAAAACAACTCATCTCTGTCTGCTATATCTATAGCAATACCTGTGCCATTTTCTTCACCAACATATTCGGGAAGTAAATATGCACTTGCGTAAGCACGTTGAGAACCAATAAAATCAGTAATTCTATCTACTTCAGGGGTATCTACAAAAGCACATTGCAATCTAGTTATATCATTACCTGTTGAAATTAACATGTCTCCTTTACCAATTAATTGATCAGCACCTTGACCATCTAATATAGTTCTTGAATCAATTTTAGAAGTCACTCTAAATGCTATCCTAGCAGGAAAATTAGCTTTAATAATACCTGTAATTACATTTACCGAAGGTCGCTGAGTTGCTACTATTAAATGAATACCTATGGCTCTTGCCAACTGTGCTAAACGTGCAATTGGTGTTTCTACTTCTTTACCTGCGGTCATAATTAAATCTGCAAATTCATCAATCACCAACACTAAATAGGGTAAAAATTTATGTCCGTTTTCCGGGTTTAATTTTCTTGCCTTAAATTTTTCATTGTATTCTTTTATATTTCTTACATAAGCATCTTTAAGCAAATCATAACGATTATCCATTTCAATACACAAAGAGTTTAATGTATTTACTACCTTTTTTGTGTCAGTAATAATTGCATCTTCACTATCTGGCAATTTTGCTAGATAATGTCTTTCAATTTTATTGAAAAGTGTCAATTCTACTTTTTTAGGATCAACCAATATAAATTTCACTTCAGCAGGATGCTTTTTGTACAATAAAGAGGTCAATACAGCATTTAAGCCTACCGATTTACCCTGACCAGTTGCACCTGCCATTAATAAGTGTGGCATTTTAGCCAAATCAATCACATAGGTTTCATTAGAAATGGTCTTTCCTAACGCCAAAGGCAATTCCATTTTTGAACTTTGGAATTTCTGTGTTGATAATACTGACCTCATTGAAACAATAGTTGAATCTTTGTTTGGCACTTCAATACCAATAGTACCTTTACCAGGTATTGGAGCAATAATACGGATGCCTAAAGCTGCTAAAGACAATGCAATATCATCTTCTAAGTTTTTAATTTTAGAAATTCTAACCCCTTTATCGGGCACAATTTCATATAAGGTTACTGTTGGTCCAATGGTAGCTTTGATACTTGCTATACCAATCTTATAATTACTTAAGGTATCTACAATTTTATCTTTATTGACCTCTAACTCTTCTTTATTAATTGTAATATTTTCATTACCATAATCCTTTAATAAATCTAATGTAGGAAACTTAAATTCTGAAAGCTCAAGTGTAGGGTCAAACTCACCAAAATCATCAACTAACTTATTTGATAGGTTTTCTAACAAATGATCTTCTTCAAAAGTTTTTTCAACTTCAATAGTAACTTCCTCATGTTTTGATGGTTCAACAACTAATTCAGAAACTGCAACTTCCTTTTTCGGTTCGTCTTTAACTACTTCTTTAATTTTTTCTTTTACCTTTTCCTCTTTAACATCTAATTTCAATTCTAATTCAGAATTTGGTTTTTCATGTACTGCTTCAGCAATATAACCTTCACCTGTAACCTCTTCAATACCCGTTTGAGTACTTCTTTTTTCTTTTCTTTTTGGAATTCTTTCTTTTAATGATTCAGGTGTAATTTTAAACTTAGATATTAAATAAGCTAATAAAGTGAATAGTAAAATTAAAAATATACCTGTTTTACCTATAAAATCATTTAAATAATCATTCAACTCATAACCGATAACACCAGAAAACAAAGTTTTTTTGGTAACAAAAAATCCAATAGCTAAAGATGACCATATCATTGTAATAACACCCCAAAACCAAGCTTTACGCATGGCTTTAAATGAAATATTAAATAAAATATACAGTCCTGAAAAAAATAATAAAATGGGTATGATAAATGCAGCCAGTCCAAAACCTTTATAAATAAAAAAGTGGCTGATATGAGCACCTGCTTTACCTAGTAAATTTTTTGTATCGACTAATCTGTCAGCAAATAAATGCAATTGACTTTGGTCCGATTTCCAAACCATTAAAAAAGAAGCAAAAGAAATCAATAAAAAAATACTAAATAATACTAGAAAAATACCAAAAACTAGATGTGTTTGTTTGTTTTTAAAAAACCCGACAATACGACTCTTTTTTTTGATTTTTACTGTAGATTTTCTCTTTTTTGCCATTCTAATGGATTCCTTTTCGGATAATTTTTATTTACAAATTACAGTAATCTTAATCCTCAAAAGATCACATCATGCAAAAATACATAAAAATATACTAAATAAATTTCTTAAAACGAACTATCTCAGAGCATAACCAAAGGATGTTTTGGCTCAACCTTAATCGCATTTAGTGATTACAATCTCTCTTTAGAAAACCTCGATGCAGAGCGTCTAGAAATTCTTTTTATTAAGAAAATTTTGGTAGATAGATAATCAATCCTATGATAATAGCTATAATTGCTGCAAAAGTAGCCGCACCTGCAGAAATATCTTTTACAAAACCTATTCTTTTATGGTAATCTGGATGAATAAAATCAGATAATTTTTCAATACCAGTATTTAAAGATTCTGCTACGAGCACAATTCCGATAGCTAGTAGTTGAAACATCCATTCTATGGCAGAAATATCCATTACAAAGCCTAAAATAGTTACAAGTATTGCTATGGTAAATTGCACCATAATACTATGCTCGGTTGTAATCAATAACCAAACACCTTTTATGGCAAATTTTAAGCTTTTAACCCTACCAATAAAAAAACTATCATTCGGATCTTTCATCAAATACTATTCGTCTAGCAAAGCTCCTAATGCTGCTTTATAATTAGGTTCATCAACAATCTCTGGAACTTGTTCTGTATAAAGTACTTTACCATCTTCATCTAAAACAACTACTGCTCTAGAGTGTAAATTTGCTAAAGGTCCATTTGCAATTTCCAATCCATAATTTTTACCAAAATCACCCGAAGCAAAATCTGATAAATTAATTACATTTTCAATACCTTCAGCACCACAAAAACGTGCTTGAGCAAAAGGCAAATCTCTTGATATACATAATACTTTAGTGTTATTTAATTCAGCAGCTTCTTGATTAAACTGTCTTACAGATGCCGCACAAGTACCTGTATCTATGCTAGGAAAAATATTTAAAACCAATTTTTCACCTTTAAAATCAGATAAGCTAGCTTTAGATAAATCATTTTTTACCAAATTAAAATCTGGAGCTTGACTGCCTACTTTTGGTAGTTCTCCTATGGTGTTTATTGCGTTTCCTTTTAATGTAATTGTAGCCATAATTTAAGTTTTTATTGTTATTCAAAAATACATTAATTTTTTGAACTCTGGTACTATAGGGCAACTAGATTATAAGTTGTTATTAATTGTTTTTTAACAAGACATCTACAATATTTTTTTTTACTTTTGGCAAAACCACAAATTAAAACACGCTTCGGCATTAAATTTGATGTAGTTAAGCCATGCAATTAAAACAATTTATGTACCCCATATTAATCTTGTTATTTTCTTTAGGAAATAACTTTATACTATTCTCTCAAGTTGACTCAACCGCTACAGAATTATTATTATCTGATAATAAAAAAAAGATAACTACAATTGATTTTGCATTGTTAGACACTACACAACAAACATCAGAATTTAGTTTTAAAAAGAAACCTTATTTATTAGGCTTTCAACCTAAAGTGGGTGATTATTTTAATCCACCAAGCACCAGCAAAACCAAGAGTTCAAGTTTTATGGCAGGTTCTGGTAAAAGCGAAGCTGATGATGAGTCTGATGTTTTAGTTAAAAAATATTTTAATGGTAAAGATGTAAGTAATGTACAACTATCAAGCGACTTTAGCCTAGGTACACTTTACAGCACTTCTAAATCGGTGAGAATAGAAGTACGAGACCATAGTTTAATAGATGGCGATAGAATTAGAGTGTATTTGAATGAAAAAATGTTAGCTTCTACCATAACGCTTAAAGGATTGTATTATATTATACATATTGATTTACTAAAAGGATACAATCGTGTTGATATTGAAGCGTTAAATGAAGGTTATTCAGGCCCAAATACTGCAGAAGTAAGAATTTTTGATGAAAACGGAATTTTACTTTCAGAAAAAGAATGGAACATTAGAATTGGTCAAATAACTACGCTTGGTGTGGTTAGGAATTAATAAAGAATATTGGTAAAACACTTCAAAGATCAATCTTCTACTTTTGACTTTCTCATTAAAAACCCAAAATTTCGAAACATACACAATAAATAATTATATCTAAGAATTAGATAATAAAAAAATTGCACAAAAAAACTATACTTACATCTGTTAAAATATCAGATGTTATAGAACATAATATTGAGTATTACAAGTATTTGTGTTGAGCATATATACCATTTTGTTTTGTTTGTTAAGACACATATGAATAACCAATCAATGAACTTATTTTTATAGAGAAATATTTAACAGCTATTAGAATTAAAGATTAAATCTATTAAGCTGATAATAAGGAGATTAAAAAAATAACGAAAATTGAACAATCAGAAAAATAATAAAAGACTTGAGACAAAATATAAAAAATTATTTAGTCCTTCTGACAAAATAACTTTTGCAACATCATGTATAATGCAAAGATCGTAAAATTAGCTACATGAAAATATATTATTTCTGATAATGCTGTTATTTTTCCGATGTTAATTGCTCTTTCTGTAATCTAATTTTTCCATAAGCAATAAATAAAACGCCAATAATAGTTATCATTCCTCCTATTAAAGCTATTGTTTTAGGAAACTCTCCAAAATAAAGATAAGAGCCCAGTAGCACAAATAAACCACGGGTACTGGCAATAATGGCTTTATGAGAAAGCGGAATGTATTGTAATGCCAAATAACCTGCAATAACGGTTAGAAAAGGACCTAAAAGTGATCCTATGAAAATATTTTTTAATGCATTGTATGATATCGACCATGATTCTTGCATATAAATTAATGCTAGTATTGAAAAAATAAGGAGAAACAAACTTCTGTTAATGGTTAATATAATAGGGTGTATTTTTTTTATCTTCTTTTTAATAATTACCGCATTAATTGCACTCAATATACTTGAATACAACACATATTGAGCACCATTTATAAACATTTCGTTTATACTTGTATTCCCTCTATAACTAATAACAAATGCCCCTGATAATGCCAAAATTATACCCCAAAATTCCAACGTATTAAATCGCTCCTTGAGGATAAAAAAACTCAGTGTAATAATAAATGCTGGTGAAATATTTCCTATGAAAGAAACTATGGTTGGATTAGGAATAGTATGAATCGCTTTAAAGAAAAAGTAAGTGCCTACAACTTCTAACACTCCTAAAAAAAATAAAATAAAATGGCAGCGACTAGATAGTGTTTTAAAATTATTAAATGCCTTCCGATACCAGGCAAAAAGTAAAATCCACAACAATCCAAAGCCAAACCAAAAGACTCCAAACTGAGGTAAACTCACTTCATTAAGAGCAACTTTACTAAAAATATATACATTAGAAACAGCTACGACCGATACTAATGCCAGTAAAAACCCTTTTACAGAATTGGTAATTTTCATTTAGCAAAGATACTCTTTAACAGTGTTATTCAAAGTAACAATTATTGCCACTAATATTATTTTACATAGCTTAAGACTTACTTTGTTGATGTTTGCCAAATATGGCAAATAACAAAATTTTTCAAAAGTAAACTCTAAAATTACTCCCTAATCATGGGCATGGTTGAACACCTTAATAAACCTTCTTGTTTGGCAATTTCTGCATAAGGTATTTCTTCTACAGTAAAATTTTGTGCTCTTAACCATGTATTTAATCTTGTAAAATTACGTTCTGAGACCACAACCTTTTCTGAGATAGAAAACACATTACTATTCATATTATACATTTCATCTTTCGTAATTTCGAACGTATTTTCTTTACCAAAATAATTAACCAACCATTGGTACTCTTCTTCTACTAGAAATCCGTTTTTATGAAGAATTGCCTTGTCTTTACCAATAGGCTGAAAACAACAATCTAAGTGTAATGCATTTTCTCTTGCATTTGTATTCGATTTTCTCAATTCAAAAGATTTGACAATTTTAGTTGGAAATAAATCTCTTAAAAATTCAACTGCTGCTGCATTGGTACGTGCTGTAATGAAGTCAGCATAATCATCTCCAGTATAAGTACCTACAAAAATATAATCTCCCCAAGGCATTACATCACCACCTTCAATATGTACTTCTACAGGAGGGATAATTCTATTTTCTTTAGAAACCTGCATATAAATATGATCAATAGCATCTAATTCTTGAAGTCTATTGGGTAGAATATTTGAGCTTATCATTTTGTCTTGAATTACAAAAGCAATATCTCTAGTAAAAATCTGATTTACATCTTTAAGGACTTTAGGGCGATAGACTTTAACATCATATTTTTCTAAAATCTTAGCAAAAGCCTCCATTTCAAGTGTCATATCTTCTTCTTTCGGATATGTACCTGCCAAAATATGCTCTCTTGATTTTGGGTCGTAGGCTTCGTCAAGTAAAGGAATTGGCCCATTACTTTCAGCAGTACCCAACAAAACAGCTTTCAAAGTTGAAGTCTCGTTTTGTATATTAAGTTTTAGCATAAAATTTCATTGTCTTATTAAAAGCAAAAATACATTATAAAATGAAAAAAGCTTCATAATTTTAAAATCATGAAGCTTAGCTCTAACGATACTTGAAATTACCTTTTATTCAATGGTAAAAATGCTCTTTCTGTTTCCCCAATATATAATTGACGAGGACGACCAATAGGTTCTTTACGCAAACGCATTTCTCTCCATTGAGCTATCCACCCTGGCAAACGACCTATAGCAAACATAACTGTAAACATTTCTACTGGTATACCCAAAGCTCTATAAATAATCCCTGAGTAGAAATCTACATTAGGAAATAATTTTCTATCCACAAAGTAGGGATCACTCAATGCTACTTCTTCTAAATGCTTAGCCACTTTTAATAAGGGATCATTAACTTCTAACTCTTTTAAAACAGCATCAGCACTTTTCTTGATAATTATTGCTCTAGGATCAAAGTTTTTATAAACTCGATGTCCGAATCCCATTAATCTAAATGGGTCATTTTTATCTTTAGCTTTATTAATAAATTTTTCAACATCACCTCCATCAGCAATTATGGCTTCTAACATTTCAATTACTGCTTGATTTGCTCCACCGTGTAATGGTCCCCAAAGAGCAGAGACACCAGCAGAAATTGAGGCAAACAACCCAGCATGAGAAGAACCTACTATACGTACTGTAGAAGTTGAACAGTTTTGTTCATGATCAACATGTAAAATAAGCAAATTATCTAAAGCATCAGCGATTACTTTATTTGTAGTGTATCGTTCATTACGATTGGTAAACATCATTTGCAATATATTCTCAATGAAGTCAAAATCATCATGAGCATAGTTCATGGGTTTTCCTAGATTCTTACTATGTGCCCAAGCAGCAATTACAGGAATTTTTGCCATCGTTTTACATATCGCTTGATATACACCATATTCATCATTAATATCAACAGATTTTGGATTAAAAGCTGTTAATGCTCCTGTTAAAGAAGAAAGAATCCCCATAGGGTGAGCATTTTTAGGAAAACCATCTAAAATATCTTTCATCTCTTCATTAAGCATGGTATACGACTTAATGGTAGTTTCAAACTTTTTGAATTCTTCTTTTGTAGGTAGCTCTCCAAAAATCACCAAATAGGCAACTTCTAAAAAATTTGCTTTTTCTGCTAGTTCATCAATTGAATACCCTCTATAACGTAAAATTCCTTTTTCACCATCCAAAAATGTAATGGCACTTTCACAAGATCCTGTATTTTTATAACCAGGATCAAGTGTTATAATACCACCCGTAGCTGTACGAAGTGTTTTTAAGTTGATTGCAATTTCATTTTCTGTACCTTTAACTAACGGAAAATCATACTTTTTCCCATTAATTTCTAACGTTGCTATATCTGACATAATATGTGAATTTTTATTAAAAATTGAATGATGCTAATTTACATAATTTCAATCAAATGTTAGATATGATTTTCCACAAATAAAATAGCGATTACTAGATATCTAGCAGTCGCTATTTTACATAAAAAATTACAAACTATAATTTACATTTCCTATTTTAAAAAATATTCAATGTAAAAAAGAATAATGTTTATTCTATGAGACTGGAGTTAATTCTTCAGCTGTAATGCCAACCATTTTTTCTAGCATTTCAGTAGTAATAGATTTAGGTCTTTCTAAAGAATAACCCAAGGCTCTATCCCAAATAATATTAGATAGTACACCAAATGATCTTCCTATGGCAAATAGCACAGTATAAAAATCATATTGTGTAACACCATAGTGCCATTGAACAACTCCTGACTGAGCATCTACATTAGGCCAAGGGTTTTTAGCTTTACCATGTTCTCTTAAAATATCTGGTACAACTTTATATAATGCATCTACATATTTAAAAATTTCATCATCTGGCATATGCTTTAAGCAAAATT
>Ga0209633_10004389_pt1 | contig 12688 bp, 16 predicted proteins | sample Cruoilmetagenom1_FD_187290 | JGI IMG/M metagenome (GOLD analysis project Ga0209633, IMG submission 187290) | Oil polluted marine microbial communities from Coal Oil Point, Santa Barbara, California, USA - Sample 1 (SPAdes) (version 2) | ecosystem: Environmental > Aquatic > Marine > Oil seeps ... | reverse complement strand
TGATGATTTTGGTGGCTAATTGAATATAGTCAGTAAGCCTGTTAAAAGAGCGATTTTTTTAACAGGCTTTTTTGTGTTATTTTTTTTAAATTTAGGTTGTACCGAGCAACAACCGGAGTATGTCTCACTCAGTGGAAACACTATGGGGACGAGGTATCACGTTAAAGTTTCTACAGATGCAAATAGTATAAGTGGATCCTTGCAACAGGATATTGACAATAAGTTGACTGGTATTAATCAAATATTTTCCACTTATATTGATTCATCTGAAGTATCAACGTTTAATCAAAACACTCAAACTGACTGGAAAAATCAATCGATAGATTTTATAAAAGTTCTTGATGAATCATTGGCTATCAGTGAATTAACTGATGGAGCTTATGACGTAACCGTTAGTCCTCTGGTTGATATCTGGGGGTTTGGTCCAACATTTACAGCCGATAATGTTCCAAGTGATGATGAGATTAATCAGGCACTTAAGACGGTAGGCTACCAATTTCTTAATTTGGATGCTAATGGTAATAGACTGAAAAAGAAAAAGTCGATGATCAATATTGATTTTTCTTCAATCGCAAAAGGTTATGGCGTCGACCAGATTGCTGAGCTTCTTGAAGCAAAGGGGTATCATCATTATATGGTTGAAATAGGTGGTGAAATGCGTGTGAGTGGCAATAATCCGCAGGGTGGTAAATGGCGAATCGCCGTTGAAAAACCTGATGCGGGAAAACGAAGTGTCCAACAAATTTTAACGGTATCAAATATTGCTATTGCAACGTCAGGTGATTATCGTAATTTCTTTGAGAAAGATGGTGTGCGCTACTCACATACAATCGATCCAAGAACAGGGCGTCCTGTTGTGCAAACGCTTGTCTCAACAACAGTTTTAGCGCAAAATTGTATGACAGCTGATGCATGGGCGACTGCCTTTATGGTATTAGGTGAAAAGAAAGGCTATGACATTGCTATCAAAAACAAGGTGGCTGTCTTGTTTTTATTCAAAAACGGGGATAAGCTCGAAGAATTATCGACGCCCTTGTTTAAAAAATTAATAAAGGATTAACTAAATTGACGACGTTTTTAATTACATTTGTTGTACTTTTATTGGTCATTGTTGCAATGGCTGTTGGTGTCATTTTTAGTAATAGACGCATCAAAGGAAGTTGTGGCGGACTGAATAATGTAGATGGGTTGGAAGGGGATTGTGTGCTTTGCAGTAATAAGGCATGTGAAAAGAAGGTGGCACAATCAGCTAATTAAATATGTTTGGTATAACTTATCGTTGTTTGATTTTTATACCCTTTGTCAGTAAATAATAGTGGAGAGAAGATGTTAAAGTCAGTTTTAATTAAAGACTATATGGCGACTAAATTAATAACGTTCACACCTGAAATGGAAATTTCTGAAGCAGTAAAAACACTTAATAAACAACGTTTTTCAGGTGCTCCTGTTGTCAATGATCATGGCAGTTTAGTCGGTATGCTTTCTGAAAAAGATTGTCTTAAGATTGCTCTTCAATCTTCATATTACGAAGACCTTGTGAGCGCCAAGGTTGCTGATTACATGACAGCGACAGTTGAAACGGTGGCTGAGAGCGAGAGTGTACTTGTCATTGCTGAAAAGTTTATTGGGTCAAGTTTTAAAAGGTTTCCTGTTTTAAATGAAGAGGGTCAGCTTGTTGGTCAAATAAGCCGAAGTGATGTTTTACGAGCTTTAGAGTTACTCTGGTAGTTTTTGGCATTGGCCTTTTTCAGATAGAGTGTCGTTGGAAATTAGTTTTGTTAATAAGCTTGAGCTAGTCAGTCCTTCAGTTCTAACAGTTGGCGCTTCTGAGTCCTTGCATGGTCGCTTTAGCTTAATTATGTATGACCAATCTATTATTTCAATTGGTTTTGGCGATATTAATAGTTTGATTCAGCCGTCTATAAAAATTATTGATGTCATTCATGTTGATAATGCAGCTGCCCGTCTAGCGAATGATTTGATTGATGGTTTATTAGAGGGTTATCAGTTTTTAGCTTACGGAGCTGAATTTCAATTATCGGTTTGGACGTTGTTTTTATTAATTAAAAGAGGCGAAACTTGTCACTATATCGATATTGCTAACAAACTAAACAAATCAACGGCAGCATGTGCTGTTGGAAATGCAATAGCCCAAAACCCTTTAGCAGTTGTCATTCTCTGTCACCGAGTTATGCCGTATTCCTTAAAGTTAGGTGGCTACCGATGGGGGCAGCGCATTAAGAAATTACTTTTAAACATAGAGTCTGGAGGGATATATGGCTGAGACTTTATATTGGTACGACTTTGAGACGACCGGTATTAATCCTGCCCGAGATAGGGTCGTTCAATTTGCAGGTATCAGAACAGATTTGGATTTTAATCCAATTGCAGCACCGGACGTTTTTTATTGCAAATTACATAATGATGTTTTGCCACATCCTGAGGCGTGTTTAATTACAGGAATTAGTCCACAATTAACGATTGAAAAAGGTTTGTTAGAGAGTGAGTTTATCAAGAAAATTCACCAGCAATTTATAGTGCCACAAACTTGTGTTGTTGGTTATAACAGTATTCGCTTTGATGATGAGTTTACACGTAATTTACTGTATAGAAATTTCTATGATCCTTATGCACGTGAATGGAAATCGGGAAATTCACGTTGGGACTTGATCGATGTCGTTAGGATGACACAAGCATTAAGACCAGAAGGGATAAACTGGCCTATTGGAGATAAAGGTGCGGTAAGTTTTAAGCTTGAATTGTTAACTAAAGCCAACGGCATTGCTCATGAAGCCGCACACGATGCGTTATCGGATGTATATGCTACTATCGGTATTGCAAAATTAATTAAACAAAAGCAACCTAAGCTTTATTCATGGGCTTATGAATTGCGCCAGAAAAATAAAGCGGCTGCTTGTCTTGATTTAGTTAATAAAAAATCATTGGTTCATGTGTCTAGTAAATACCCCGCTAGTCAAGATTGTCTAGCTATAGTAATGCCGCTAGCACAACACCCTGTTAACAAAAATAGCATCATTGTTTATGATTTACGGGTGGACCCAACAGCATTGATAAAGTGCTCTGCGGAAGAAATTTATCAGCGGCTATACACGCCTAAGGACAAACTTATTAAGGGTGAAGAAAGAATTCCATTAAAACTTGTGCATATCAACAAATCACCTATGCTTGCACCCTTAAATACATTAAGTGCTAATGCATTAGAAAAACTGACCATCAGTTTGCAACAATGTGAAAAGAATCGTTTAGCTATTCTTGGTGCAGGTATTGAGAGTAAGTTGATGGAGGTGTATTCAATTAATAATTTTGAGCCTGAAACTGACCCAGATTTAATGTTGTATGGAGGAGGTTTTTTTAGTCCTGCCGATAACCGACATATGGAGAAAATTCGTCACTGTCAATTGGATCAGTTAGCAGCACTAGATTTACCTTTTGAAGACGAACGGTTACCTGAGATGCTGTTTCGTTATCGAGCAAGAAATTATCCAAGTACATTAAATCAAAACGAACGCTCTCGTTGGCAGTCTAATAGACGGGAACGACTTAGCAGTGACAAGGGTGGGTTAAATTTTGAAGAGTATTTTAAGTGTCTAGATGAGCTTGTTATGCAAGATGATTGGACAGATGAACAGCAAGTTTTGCTAAATGACCTTGTCACTTATGGTCAGGAATTGAACGAAAGCGTGGCTATGGCTGAATGAGTCATAAGTGTCATCAATTAGCTGATATTTTGTTACGAATTGAAGCTGAGATGCGGATAAATAGTTTATGGGCGAATGAACCTCCAAGTTTTCATGCTTTAGACAGTATCCAGCCTTTTTGTATTGATACGCTTAGTTTTCAGCAGTGGTTACAATTTGTTTTTTTACCAAAGATGAAAAGGGTGCTTGAAGAAGGGCTGCAGTTTCCAAGCTCTTGTGATATTGCGCCGATGGCGAGTGAAAGTTTTAAACAAAATATAGAACAGACTGATACGTTGTTAGAATTATTGATAGAATGCGATCAAATAATTTCGTATTAAAATAAATAGGAACAAAAATGGCAGAAACAGTTGATGAATTGACCGTTAGTTACACAGACGGTGGGGTTGAGACGGTAAAAGAGTTGGATAAGGTCGTACTGACAAAAGGTGCTTGGGCAACTCTGATTTATAAATACCAAGACTGGAATCGTACAAAAAATGAATATGGTCCTGAAAAATATACTATCCGTCGTTATCAGAAACGCGATGGAGAATATCAGCAGAAGTCAAAATTTAATATCTCTAGTGCTGCTCAAGCTGAAGGTATCATTACAGCCTTGCAAGGTTGGATTGATAAGGCATAATTAGTTTTATTAAAAGTTGATGTAAGACAAGCATGTAGTCAAAAGCCAACTATTAAATAGTTGGCTTTTTTATGACCGACAAGAACTCTGTTTTAACAGATAACCGTTTTATGATTGTATTAGTAAATGAATATAGATTGATGCACCGTAGCCTAATGCAATCAATGGAGACCACTTAAGATGGCCTATAAATGAATAATGACCTTTTGATTGTCCCATCAAGGCGACTCCCGCTGCAGATCCAATAGCAAGTAAAGATCCACCAACACCAGAAGTCAGTGTTACTAATAACCATTGGGTCATATCCATAGGAGGCTGCATTTCTAAGACGGCAAACATAACGGGGATATTATCAACAACTGCGGATAATACGCCAATGAATACATTGGCTGAAGTCGGTGAAAGGTTGCTGTAAATAGCTAGTGATGCCCATTCTAAATAACCTAAGACTGCGAGTCCTCCGATACAGAAAATAACACCGTAAAAGAAAAATAATGTATCCCATTCTGCATCTTTTATATTTACAAACACATCATAGTCAGCATCATCTTGGCCTGTTTTCTTTAACCAAATACTTAATATCATAAGTAAAACTAGACCCATCATCATGCCCATAAAAGGTGGAATATATAAAACTTGTTCGCTGACAACGGCTATAGCAATAGTAGCAAAAAATAGGATGCTGATAATGAAGGCTCCTTTTTTTAATTCAACGGGCTCTTCAATGTCGGAAACAGGGGTAAGAGAGGGGATAAAAAAGCTTAACAGGGCAGCAGGTACAAAAAAATTAATCATAGCTGGGAGGAGTAAGTCAAAAAATCCAAAAAACTCGATTTTTCCTGACTGCCACATCATTAGTGTTGTTACATCACCAAACGGACTAAACACTCCACCTGCATTTGCAGCCACGACAATGTTGATAAAGCTTAGTTGAATAAATTTACTGTTTCCCTTAGCACATGCTAGAACAACTGCCCCCATGACCATTGCTGTCGTGAGGTTGTTGGCAATAGCAGACATAAAAAAGGCGATTAGACCGGTCAGCCAAAAAATTTTACGGTAGCTTAAACCCCATAGAGACAGGGTGTAGCGAATTTTTTCAAATACATTTCTTTCTACTAAGGCGTTGGTATAGGTCATAGATACTAATAAAAAAAGTAGTAACTCGCCATAATCAGTTAAGTTACTCTTAATGAGTTCTTGAACCTCTATTTTGCTGTAACCATGGTGGTAAATAGCCAAATAAGCAACTGAAAACCAAATAATACCGGATGCCAAAATGACGGGTTTTGATTTTCGGATGTGCGTGTACTCTTCGGATGCGACAATCAAATAAGCTAAGACAAAAACCGCAAGAGATATCAACGCAAGTATAGAATGAGTTTCATGTAAGTTCATATTGTTTTAAAAAATCCATTTGGTAGAGAAGACTAAGTGGGGAATTTTACGCTCTTTATAGTCAAAAAAGCAGATTGACAACTAAGATTTTATTGCTTAACAGAATAATATGTTGGCTGCCTGTTTTAATTACATCTAGTGAATATTTTTTTATTGGTGTATTCTGTGGGTTGGTAAATGTAATAAAAATTTAAGGATTTAGTGCAGCATGAATACAGATTTATTATTCGGGATAATCATTGGTTTTATTGTCGCTTTTTTAATGATGCAGATTATTTCGCGCACTAAAGGAAAGACAGCAGTCACTGTTAAAGAGCTTGAAGAAAAGCATGAGGTGTATCGTAAACAAGTGGATGATCATTTTGTCAATACAGCGGTATTATTTAAGGGACTAACAGATCAATACCGTGATGTTTATAGGCATATTGCAGAAGGTGCTGATGAATTATGTTCTGATGAGGTAAAGTCTGCACAGATTGATTTAACTGATACCGTTTTGTTGGGCCAGAAGGTGGATGCTACTGCCCCAAAAGAAGAGGTTGCAGAGCTAACCAACGATGATTCGGAACGTCAGAACGTTGTAGGTGAACAAGTATCTATGGATAAGAATGTTGATGATATTCCTTTGGCCAGTGAAGTTGAAATGTCAGCTGAGATGGCTGATGAAATTAAAAACAAGGCGAGAACCAAAGTATAGATTTAATTTGATTGTGTATGCGATGAGCACATTGTACGTCTAAAGTAGGGCATCTCCTATCTCCCAATCCCCCCGTTTTTTTTGACTTGGTTTTAATGTGAGAAATTTTTAAAAATGACAAATTCTGTTAAAGCAGATTTATTGCTTGTGCTCGTCACATTATTGGCCGCGATTAGTTGGGTATTTTCAAAAGAAGCAGTTTTGTTAATGCCGCCATTATTATTTGTTGCGACACGATTTTTATTGGCGGGTGGTTTGTTGTCTTGCCTAGCTTATAGGCAATTAAAGAACTTAAGCTGGAATCAATATCGACAAGCTATAATTGTGGGAAGTATTTTTGCAGTGGGTACCTTATTTTGGATAATGGGTCTTTACTCAGGTGTGCAGATTGGAATAGGTGCATTTTTAACCAGTTTGTCCATTGTTCTTGTACCTGTTATGTCTCGTCTTTTTTTTAAAGAGCCTCAGCCTTTGTCCACGTGGCTAGCGTTAGCGATTGCGACAATAGGGCTGGCTTTTTTATCTTTACAAGGTGCAAAAGATGCTGAGTGGGGGCACGTTCTATTTCTGTTATGTGCGGTGTTTTTCTCCTTATTTTTTATACTTAACATGCGAGCGGCTAATCATAGGGAAGGCAATGAATTGCTGGATGACGTGCGTGTCAGTGAGAAAGTACCTGCATTACCACTAACAGCAATAAGCCTAACATTAGTCGGACTAATTGCTGGGGGGCTTTCATTCTTTTTTGAGAATTGGTTGTTAGTGTCTGAGCAATTCTCAATGGTGATGCTCGGCTGGGTGTTAGCCAGTGCACTAATAGGAACTGCCTTACGTTTTTTTATTCAGACACATGCCCAAAGCCTTTCAAGTCAGAGCCACGGCATTGTTATTATGGTTGTTGAACCGGTTTGGACAGCCTTGCTCGGAGCATTTTGGTTTGCTGAAACAATGACATTTTTACAAGGTTTTGGTTGTGCTTTAATTTTTATCTCTTTGCTAATTAATCGTTGGGGCAATATAAAAGGTTTGTTTAAAGCTACACAAGTAGGCAGATAGACCTAAATGATGTATTTCAGGCATTTATGAAAGATTATTTAGCTGGAATGATGAAGGCGAGGCTATAAAATATACTGAGATGGCTATAGAATAGATAGCCATATTCTTAACTAATCAGTATTTTTATGATCATAAAACCAAAAATTCGTGGATTTATTTGTACTACTGCGCATCCTGTGGGTTGTTCTACTAATGTCCAGCAACAAATCAAACTGACTCAACAGCAAGGTACTATTGAGAATGGGCCAAAGAAAGTATTAATTATTGGCTCATCCAGTGGCTATGGTTTGGCGTCACGTATTACATCTGCATTCGGCTCGGGTGCTGCAACTATCGGTGTGTTTTTTGAAAAGCCAGGCACTGAAAAGAAGACCGGTTCAGCAGGTTGGTACAATACAGTTGCGTTTGATGCATGTGCTAAAGAAGCAGGGCTTTATGCTAAACATATTAATGGTGATGCCTTCTCTAATGAGGCAAAGCAAAAAGCTATTGAATTGATTCAGCAGGATTTAGGACAAGTTGATTTAGTTATCTATTCATTGGCATCTCCGGTACGTAAATTACCTGAAACGGGTGAAGTTGTTCGTTCTTGCTTAAAACCTATTGGCGAGGTCTATCGTTCGACAGCCATTGATACTAATAAAGATATGATTATTGAAGCAGAAATAGAAGCTGCTACCCAACAAGAAGTAAACGATACTGTCACAGTGATGGGGGGACAGGATTGGGAATTATGGATGAAAGCTCTGGGTGAGGCAGGTGTTTTAGCTCAAGGGTGTCAATCTATTGCCTATAGTTATATTGGTACTGATATAACCTGGCCAATCTATTGGGACGGTGCATTAGGAAAAGCAAAAATGGATTTGGATCGAGCAGCCGGAGATATCGATAAGAAATTGACTGATATTCAAGGCAGTGCGAATGTTGCGGTTTTAAAGTCAGTAGTAACGCAAGCTAGTTCTGCGATTCCTGTTATGCCTTTGTATATTTCCATGGCGTTCAAAATAATGAAGGAAAAAGGGATTCATGAAGGCTGTATCGAGCAAATCAATCGTTTATTTAGAACACAGTTATATGCTGTTGATAAACTTAGTAAGCATGTAGATGATGCAAACCGAATCCGTTTAGATGATTGGGAGTTGCGTGATGAAGTTCAGCAAGAATGTCGTGAAATTTGGCCTAAAGTAACGACAGAAAACCTCTTCGAATTAACCGATTATGCTGGTTATAAAGAGGAGTTTCTTAATCTTTTTGGGTTTAGTTTTCCAGAAGTCGACTATGAAAAAGACGTGAGTGCTGACTTGACTATGGACGTTGAAAATATTTAGAACTGTCACAAATATGAATGATCAAACCCACCGCTTTAATAGTGGGTTTGATAATTTAATGGTATCGATATGACTAAAGAAAAGAAAAAAAAGAAAAAGAAGAAAGACGCTCATATCATTGTTTTAGGCAATGAAAAAGGAGGAACAGGAAAGTCTACCTTGGCAATGCATATTGTTGTTGGACTGTTAGAGGCCGGTAAAAAGGTTGCTGTGATAGATCTAGATGCACGGCAAAAAAGTGTGGCGCGTTACCTACAAAATAGACAAGCTTTTATGGATGCAGGTGGGGCAGAGGTGAAATTACCTAAGCTTTCTGTCGTTCGGCAATCTGAAAAGGGTGTTATTAAAAACCGAGAACAGGATGATCAGGAAAATTTACAAAACGTATTAAATGAATATCGTCATGATGTTGATTTTATCGTGATTGATTGCCCTGGAAATGATACGTACCTTTCCCGGTTAGCACACGCTTTAGCGGATACCTTAGTGACTCCTTTAAATGACAGCTTTATTGATTTAGACCTGATCGGAGAAGTATCAGCAACTAATTTTCAGGTTGAAAGGCTGAGTTATTATAGCGAAATGGTTTGGGATAGCCGGAAGTTTCGTTCTGCTAGTGGTAAGCCTCCAATGGATTGGGTGGTGACTCGGACTCGCCTGGCTTCGTTAGATTCAAGAAATAATAAACGTGTGCATACCGCCTTAGAAGCTTTGCAAAAAAGAATTATGTTTCGCTATGTACCTGGTTTATATGAGCGAGTTATCTATAAAGAATTATTTCCCAGTGGTCTCACGATCCTAGATCTTGAAAAAGTAAATAGTTTGTCACACGTCGCGGCAAGAGAGGAAGTGCGCTCGTTAGTTAATAATCTACGATTGCTTTAAAAATCAGCTGTGTTAAATGATGAGCAACAACGAGAGATTATATTAAAAAGTATTTATTATATTCGCCGTGCAGAAGAAATTTTCAACCAACGTTATCCTTTAATCCCTATTCGTTTTGATCTTAAAGGACATACAGTTGGTATGTATAAAAAATGGCAGCATAAGCAAGAAATTCGCTATAACGCGCTTTTTTTTGAAAAATATTATGACGAAAACTTATCGACAACTGTGCCGCATGAAGTTGCTCATTACGTGGTTGATATGCAGTTTAGTAACAACAGAGTTCGTCCACATGGCGCAGAGTGGAAAGCATTGATGGCCGAATTTGGTGCTGATGCTAGTCGAACTGCAAAGTTTGATATGAGTGATATTCCTAAACGACGCTATTCAACCATTAGTTATCAGTGCTCATGTCGAGTTCATGCCTTAGGCATCCGTCGGCATAATAAAGTGATTCAGCAAAAGGCCCGTTATATTTGTCGCCATTGTGGCGAGAGTTTAAGTCTTGTATGAGTTGGTTTGTCTATATTATTAAAGCCAGTGACGACAGCTATTACACCGGTATTACAACGGATCTTAAACGGCGTTTCAAACAACATAGCAACGGGTCAGGTGCTAAGTATTTCAAAGGTAGAAAGCCGGTTGGTATTGTGTATTCAGAGGCAAGCCATGATAGAAGTAGCGCAAGTGTCAGAGAAGCGGCAATAAAAAAATTGACACGTTTGGAAAAAGAACGTTTAGTAATGCACAATATTGAGTAAGAGTCATTAATATCAATTCACTTCCATTCCATGGGTTGTCTAACGGGCCTGTTTGGATATTGACGACAGCTCAAGTTCATAGCTTGAATTAACGGGTGAAACCCCCATACTGTTAGTATCTAAATTTGTTGCGAGTTTTACACTATGTCAAATTCATTAAAAGTAGTCTGTCCTCATTGTGATGCTGTTAATAAAATACCTGCTGAGAAGCTGGGGGCTGGAGGATCTTGTGGTAAATGTAAGAAAAAACTATTTGCAGGTAAGCCAGCGACATTAACAGCAGCTAATGCACAGCGACATATTGAGCAAAGTGATATTCCAGTCGTTATTGATTGCTGGGCTAGTTGGTGTGGGCCTTGTCAGTCGTTTGCTCCGACTTTTAATCAAACAGCCCAAGTAATAGAGCCTAAGGCCCGGTTTGCCAAGTTGAACACTGAAAAAGAACAAGGTTTAGCGGGGCGTTTCCAAATACGAAGTATTCCAACGTTGATGATTATGAAAAATGGTAAAGAAGTTGCTAGGCAAGCTGGGGCAATGAGTCAAACCCAATTTGAAGCATGGTTAAGGCCTTTTCTATAAAAATTCGTTGTCCATATTGATTTTGATAAGCTTATACAATAATACTAAGTAAGGAATAGTTCATCATGTTTTTTGATAAATCTATATTACCAACAAAGGAGCAAGCTCTGCCTGGGCGCGCTGATTTGACGCCGGTTCCACCAGCGCATTATGTCAATAATCACCCTTTACAAGCTCCTTTTCTCGACGGTTTTAAAATAGCTGTTTTTGGTTTGGGTTGTTTTTGGGGGGCAGAACGTAAATTCTGGCAACTTAACGGTGTTTACTCAACTGCTGTAGGGTATACAGGTGGTTTTACACCTAATCCGACGTATGAGGAGGTGTGTTCTGGGCAAACGGGGCATAATGAAGTCGTGATGGTTGTCTATGACCCCTCTGTTATTACATTTAAAACGTTGTTAATCACTTTTTGGGAATCACATAACCCCACTCAAGGTATGCAACAAGGTAATGATAAAGGCACGCAATATCGCTCAGGGGTTTACTGCTCAGCTGAGGATGAACTAAAGTTAGCTAGAAAGACTCGAGATGTTTACCAGAAACAGTTAACGCACACTGGTTTTGCCAAAGTAACCACCGAAATATTACCACTTGAAACGTTTTATTATGCGGAAGCTTATCACCAACAATATTTAGCAAAGAACCCAGACGGATACTGTGGCTTAGGCGGAACAAATATTGATTATGCTGAGTGAAAACTCAAGAGTAAAGTGATTTATTAACCCTCCAAGGGTAACTATGATATAGCACTTGGGCTGTGTTGATGTTCAACCCAATAGATGATGCTTATACAGGGCTTGCCAGCTTAGGTAGCTCCCAGTGGATGGGTGTTTTTCCGTGCTGTGAAAGATATTGATTGGTTTTACTAAAATGTTTACAGCCTAAAAATCCACGGTGAGCTGATAGTGGGGAAGGGTGAGGTGCTTTTAAGACAAGATTGCGATGTGTATCTACAAAGTCACCTTTTTTTTGTGCGTAACTGCCCCAAAGTAAATAAACAACGTGTTCATTTTGTTCGTTGACGGTCTGTATTATTTTATCAGTAAATGTTTCCCAGCCCTTATTTCGGTGAGCGTTAGGCTTTGAATATTCAACCGTTAGAACGCTATTCAGAAGTAAAACACCTTGTTTGGCCCAACTTTCTAAACAGCCATGTGAGGCGCGCGGAATATTCAAATCACTGGCTAATTCTTTATAGATATTAACCAGGGAGGGTGGAACTTTTACATCAGGTTGTACTGAAAAACATAATCCATGTGCTTGATGGGGTTGGTGGTACGGGTCTTGGCCAATAATCACTACTTTTACTTCTGGTAAGGGTGTTTTTTCCAGAGCATGGAACCAGTTTTCGGATCGGGGGTAAATAATTTTATGTTCATTTTTTTCCATACGCAGAAATTCTTTTAATACCAACATATAAGGTTGGTTAAATTCATTGTCCAAATAAGGTTTCCAACTTTTTGCGTTCGATAAGATCATGGTTTTATATGTTAACGTTTGTTTTAGTTGGGTTTTACTCGTCTAAGGATTCAGCCAGTTGCTGGGCTCGTTCGGTGAGTTGTCGAGAGTTTTCTAGACCATCAATAAAGCGTTTTGGAATACCACTGATGCCCACTTGAGCACCAACGAGTGCGCCTGTG
>Ga0209633_10004388_pt1 | contig 12690 bp, 11 predicted proteins | sample Cruoilmetagenom1_FD_187290 | JGI IMG/M metagenome (GOLD analysis project Ga0209633, IMG submission 187290) | Oil polluted marine microbial communities from Coal Oil Point, Santa Barbara, California, USA - Sample 1 (SPAdes) (version 2) | ecosystem: Environmental > Aquatic > Marine > Oil seeps ... | reverse complement strand
GGCCATTTTTTCCCGGAACCGCGTTGCATTTCGCTTATGTACGGCAAGTACACTACGCTCAATGCGCCTTGTTCCGAAAAAAAATGGCCTCCGTCGCGGGGGCGTCATTAGGGTTAACAGGCCCTAGTCATTATCGATTTCATTCAACATGTCCTGATAGCTGCGTAAGCGTCGTGAAGAAATCCTCCCTTCTTCGCAGGCTTTTTTGATAGCGCATTCCGGTTCATTTATGTGACGGCAATTATGGAAGCGACATTGTCCCAGATACGGCTTGAATTCTGCAAAGCCGGAAGCAATGGTTTGTTCGCTGATATGCCACAATGCAAAGTCTCTTATACCGGGCGAATCGATGATATCTCCGATAAAAGGAAGGTGATAAAGCGTGGATGAAGAGGTGGTGTGCTTGCCATGATTAGCCTGGCTCAGTGCGCCAACGCGAAGATCAAGGTCGGGGAGTAATTCGTTTATCAATGAGGATTTTCCAACCCCTGACTGTCCTACCAGAATACTGCGTTTTCCTTTCAGAATATTTCGCAAGGCATCCATTCCTGATGAGGATTTGACGCTGGTATATAACACGGGATAACCGATAGCCTGATAGGAGGCCATCTGCTTTTCGATGATAGCCAGCGTGGACTTTGTCAGTATGTCGGTTTTGTTGATGACAATAATACCTTCGAGTGACAGTGATTCTAATACCACCAGGTAGCGGTCGAGTAAGTGTTCGCTGAGTTCCGGTTCGGGTGCCGCGACGATGACTATCTGGTCAATGTTGGCAGCAAATGGTTTTGGTTTGCGACGAAAATCCGGTCGTGCCAGTACACTGCTGCGTTCCTTGACAGCGAGCACGACATCCTGATGAGTGTCCTGGTTTTGCTGGTACACGACCTTGTCGCCGCTGACAATTGATCCGAGGTTTTGCCTGATAGTACAGGCCAATAATTGTCCGTCTGCGGTTTCAACGATGGCCTGTTTTCCGTGATGTTGTATGACCAGCCCCTCATGATGAGGCGTTTCAGAGCTTTGAGCGGTCGTGCTCTTGCTAATATTTTTCCGGGTCCTGTCCTGTTGTTCGCGTATACGTTTTTGCTGTTGCTTGTTTAATTTGCGTTGAGCCATTAGCGAGGGTTCACGATATGAGTTGCTCGATCTTTGCTGCACATATGAAATCGTTATCCGAGAGTCCACCAATGGAGTGGGTACTATAGCGAACCAGGCAATGTTTATAACCCACTAGCAATTCCGGGTGGTGATCCTGTTGGTGTGCAATCCACGCCAGGGCGTTGACAAATGCCATGGTTTCATAAAAATCCTTGAACTGAAAATCGAAGGCCAGGTCTTGGTCTTTATCCAGTTGCCATGGCTGTTGCAGTTCGGCGATGAGGGTGTCTATTTGTTGTGAATTTAACGGTTCCTGATTGATGACTGGAGCACAGTTTTTATCCTTCAGTAACATAGGCATCAACTCGCGACCTGCACCTGTTTCTTGAGATGCTCAATCCTGACAGGGGCGGGAGGATGTGAATCATAAAAACTTGAATAGATCGGGTCAGGCGTCAGCGTGCTGGCATTTTCCTCGTACATCTTGACGAGTGCTGTGATCAGGCAGTCAGCGTTACGTTGTTGTGATGCATAAGCGTCAGCCTCAAATTCATGTTTACGCGACAACATTGACATCAACGGGGTCATGAAGAAGCCGACAACGGGAGCCAGCATCATAAACAGCATCAGTGCCATATAGGTAGATGCCTGGCTGACACCCAGGCCAGTATAAAACCAGCTTTGCCCAATCAACCAGCCCAGTATCGCCAGACTGGCCAGGCTGATGGCGCCCATGCTGATCAGACGTTTGCGGATATGATGCATTCTGAAGTGACCCAGTTCGTGCGCCAGAACCGCTTCGATCTCATTGGCTTCCAGCTGTTTTATCAAGGTGTCAAAAAACACGATCTGTTTTTTGCTGCCAATACCACTGAAGTAGGCATTACCATGAGCAGAACGGCGCGAACCATCCATAACGAAAATGCCATTACTCTTGAAACCGCACTGCACCAGTAATTGTTCTATATTATCTTTCAATTCCCCGTTTTCCAGAGGTTTGAACTTGTTGAAGAGGGGCGCGATGAAAGCAGGGTAGGCCCACATCATAAACAGGCTGAAACTGAACCAGACAGCCCAAACATAAAGCCACCATAGATCACCGGATACTTCCATGATCCACAGGACAACCCATAATAATGGCGCGCCAATGACTAAAGTCAGCAGCATGCCTTTAAACAGGTCGGCAATAAATGTTGCCATGTTTGTCTTGTTGAAGCCAAAACGTTCCTCGATGACGAAGGTTCTATAGGCTGAAAATGGCAAATCCAGTAGTGACATGATCAGCATCACACTCAGCATGAAACCTATGCCTGTCCAGATGGCACTCCATTCCAGGCTACGCCAGGCCTGGTCCATCAGTTCCAGCCCTCCTCCCAGTGTCCAGGCCAGTAGCAGTACGGAACCGACGATGGTATCGATGCGTCCAAAGCGCGTTCTGGTCATCGTATAATCGGCCGCCTTTTGATGAGCCTCGAGAGGGATCTGTCCGGCAAATTCATCAGGTACTTGCGCACGGTTCTTGTTGACATGACGGATGTGGCGGTTAGCCAACCACAGTTGGACGGCGAGGGTCAGTAAGACCAGAAGGATAAAAAGGTTGCTTAATGTGTTCATAGTTTCCATTCGTGGGAGAAAATTCTGTTAACATTCTTATGTACTTGATCATGTTATGTTAATGTAACTGATGATGAATCACCACGATTTCAAGTTATTTTAGCAAATTTATTCAATATAACCCCATTTAGGATGTGTTATGACACAAGACCCGAACAATTTGATCTGGATAGACCTGGAAATGACCGGGCTGGATACTCAAAATGACTCGATTATCGAGATAGCCACCATCGTCACAGATGCGCAATTGAATATACTGGCAGAAGGTCCGGTCATGGCCATTCATCAAGATGACGAAATTTTGAATGCAATGGATGAGTGGAACACGAACCAGCATGGAAAGTCAGGGTTGATAGAACGCGTACGAAAAAGTACGTTCAGTGAGCTGGATGCTGAACGCCAGACGATCGATTTTCTTGAGCCGTATGTCCCGCAGGGTAAATCGCCTATCTGTGGTAATAGCATCTGTCAGGATAGGCGTTTTCTGGCACGTTGCATGCCTGATCTTGAAGAATATTTTCATTACAGAAACCTGGACGTTAGCACCATCAAGGAACTGGCGGCGCGCTGGTGTCCTGAGATTTTAAGCGGATTGAAAAAAGAGGGCTCGCATCTGGCCATGGATGATATACGAGACTCGATTGCAGAACTGAAGTATTACCGTGAACATTTCTTTAAATAAAATTTATTCCGTTTTAAAAAAAAGGCCTGCTGATCTGCAGGCCTTTTTTATGATGCCGATTATCTCTCGACAGGTGTATCGGTGCGATTGCCCCATTCAGACCAGGCACCCGGATATCCTTTGATATTGTGATAGCCAAGATGCTTGAGCAATATGTAAGTATGTGAAGATCGATGATGCGTCTGGCAATAGAGAATGACTTCTTTATCGTCAGTGATACCCAGGTCATTCAACATTTGTTCGAGTTGAGCATCGGGCAGTAACCTCAAATTACGCCCCTGGTCCATGGTCAACATCCAGTCGAGATTGATCGCGTGAGGAATATGACCGCCTCTATTGGCAAAACATTTTTCACCGCTGTATTCCTGAACTGTGCGCGAGTCGAGCAGGACGAGGTCAGGTTTTTCCAGGTTTTCGAGAACATACTGCATATCAACGATAGCTGTGCTGCCCGCATGGGCATCATACTGCCCCTGGGTTATTGCTACCGTTTGATTATCCAGCGGGTGCCCCTCATTTGACCAGGCATGCAAGCCACCATTCAGTAGCGAGAAATGTTGGTGGCCAAGAACCTCCAGAGTCCATAGCAGGCGGCAGGCCTTACCACCACCTTCGTCATCATAAGCGACCACATGAGTATCGTTTGACATGCCTATCGAGGAGAGTACCTGGCTCAGGGTGGCGTTGTCAGGTAGTAAACCCATCACTGGTTTCTCGATACGGACAATCCGCGGATACTGCAGATGCACAGCGCCGGGGATATGTGCCTGTTGATAGGTTTCATCTTTGCTCAGGTCGACGATGAGCAGGTTTTTATCGCCCAGATGTTTTTCCAGCTCTGAAGGTTCAAGGATTAGAGGTAAGGTAGAATTAGGCATAATAGTCCTGGTGCTTGTGTATAAAGACGGCGGTTTAGTTGAGTATTTTACTCATCTATGAGGTGATAAACAATCGAGATAACAATAAAAAGGCAGGTCGAATTGAAAACCTAGATAGTATCCCTCCGTAAGAGAGACCTATCTACCCCTGGTTTTACTGGTATCCTTAAGTAATGACATCCGGCTCGCTACGTTCAAAGCGTTGCATGATCTGGGTAAGGCTCGCTGCAATTTTGATTAATCCTTTAAGCGCCTCTTGTGTGTCCATGTCCTGTTTGCTGCTGTCTGCTTCGTATTTTTCTATATAAATGCGCAAAGTGGCACCGACGGTACCAGTGCCGGACAAGCGCAACACAATGCGGGAACCCTCTGTGAACAGGATACGAATTCCTTGCTGAGAACTGACCGAGTGATCGACCGGATCGGTATATTCAAAATCATCGCATTCACTCACTTCATAGTCAGGAAAGGCGCTTTCTTTTATTTCACCCAGACTGGAACGCAGATGTTGCATCAGTTCATTCGCTTTCTTGCTGTCGAGTTCTTCATAGTCATGGCGGGTATAGTAGTTTCTGCCAAATTTTCGCCAATGATCATGAACCACTTCCTTGACCGATTGACGCCTGGCCGCGAGAAGATTCAACCAGAATAACACAGCCCATATGCCATCTTTCTCACGGACGTGGTCCGAACCAGTGCCAAAACTTTCCTCACCACAGAATGTGATTTTGCCTGCATCCAGCAAATTACCAAAGAATTTCCATCCAGTCGGTGTTTCAAAACAGGGTATTTGCATTTGTTCAGCCACTCGATCAATGGCCTGGCTGGTCGGCATGGAGCGGGCAACCCCTTTGATGCCATTGGCATAGCCTGGTACGACATCTGCATTAGCAGCGATAATGGCGAGACTGTCGCTGGGCGAGACGTAACAGTGGCGACCAAGAATCATGTTACGGTCGCCATCGCCATCGGAAGCGGCACCGAAATCGGGGCCTTTATCCTTGAACAGGGCATCGACCAGTTTTTTGGCATGTACCAGGTTAGGGTCAGGGTGATCGCCGCCAAAGTCAGGCAGGGGTTTTCCACGTATCACGGTTTTCTCAGGTGCGCCAAGGCGGTTCTCCAGGATTTCCTTTGCATAGGGGCCGGTGACAGCACTCATGGCGTCGAACATCATGGTGAAATTGCCATCGGCAAGATGAGATCTGATCAAGGGGAAGTCGAACAGGCTTTCCATCAAGTCCGCATAGTCACTGACCGAGTCGATAACATCAATCCGGGTTTTGCCAATCATATACTGACCACACTCATCAAGATTAATATCTGCGGCATCGACTATCAGATAACGAAAAATGTTCTTGCTATACGTGTATATTTTATTGGTAATTTTTTCAGGCGCGGGACCCCCGTTAGCCGTATTGAATTTGATGCCGAAATCACCATCAGCACCACCGGGGTTATGACTGGCCGAGAGAATAATACCGCCGATCGCATTGTATTTGCGGATGATGGCAGAAGCCGCCGGAGTAGACAGGATGCCATTTTGTCCTACAATAACCCTGCCGAATTCATTGGCAGCGGCCATCCTGAGAATGATCTGTATCGCCTGCAGATTGTAGTATCGTCCATCACCACCCACTACTAGCGTGGCACCTTTACGCTCGGGGATAGAGTCGAAAATAGCCTGGACAAAATTTTCCAGATAGGCCTTGTTTTTTTTGAAAGTTTTTACTTTCTTGCGCAGCCCGGAGGTGCCTGGTTTCTGGTCTGTATAAGCGCTGGTGGGTACTGAGGTAATTTGCATGAAAAAAACGTCCTTCAAAGATGAAATACTGAAAATGCCAAAGCTTTTCTCGGTTTATCCAATCAGTATGATATGATTTATGCATGAATGCAGTAAAGCGGAATCAGCTAAAAAAAATACTTGACCAGCGAAATTTTGCCGGCCTCATGGATATTTATGAGCGTAATTTCCATTTGCTGGGTAAATTGGTGCCAGATCTCAATAATATCCCGGATTCACTGGTTTCCAGTGTAAAGGGTTCACTGGATCTGCATCTCACGGTGACAGAAAGATGCAAATATACAACGACCCTGTTACTGACTTATTACTTTTCATTACCTGGTAATGACAGGGTCGCCGACCCGGGTGTTAGCATTAAAATTTACCACGATGCCAGACAGGCAGAGGCACTTGCCTGTATGAAAACCGGTTTTATGCCAGTCGAGCACAGCCATACTAACAAAAAACCCTATGTCGATTGTCGCTGGGACAGCAATATGTTTATCGAGAAATGGTTAAGTTTTTCATTGCAACAAGGGCATGTTTTCGGTGTCGAAAGTATTCATGCCAGAAACACTGAGAATCTATCCTCACAACTCGAGAACGTCTAGGAAGCAAAAAGGAAACGTTATGAATCTTATCAAGAATGTAACTCTGATTTTGATAGTTTTTTATGCAGGAGTGACCCATGCCTCATCATTTATGGTGGATACGGATTGGCTGAAGAAGCATATGAATGATGCCGATGTTGTCCTTGTCGATATGAGCAGTGACAGCACCCAGTATCAACGTTTTCATATCCCGGGCGCGCTCTATTTAGGTTATGGCAATCTGGTACAAAAACGAAAGAAAGACAAGGTTTCACTTAGAATTTCTGATGAAAAGTTGTATAAGCTTCTTGGTATTCTGGGGATCAGTCGCGACTCACACATTGTTGTCTACGACGACATGGGTGGTCTTAATGCCGGGCGTTTCTACTGGGATCTGGAGCGCATAGGTCATCCCAAGGTATCTGTTGTTGATGGTGGCCTGGTTAAGTGGATTCTTGAAGGTAATAAAGTTGATAATAAAGAAGTAACCAGAAAGCCAGTGAGTTATGTTGGTGGAGGCAAGATATTCAATAATGAGATTGATCTGGCAGGCGTAAAAAAGGGTCGTGAATCAGGCCAGTACACCTTTCTCGATGTACGCAGCAAGGAAGAATATGTCGGCTATCCTAAATACAAAAGAACAGGTCATATTCCAGGAGCACGTTTTTGGCCGTGGGATGATAATGTCGCCTTCCAGAAGGGCTTCGTGCTCAAGTCGGGTGATCAGATCCAGCAAAGTCTTAACAAACTGGGTGTTAAAGATAAAAAAGAACCACTCATCCTGTATTGTCGTTCCGGCCATCGAGCCTCACAGGCTTATTTGACCCTGAAGCATCTGGGCTATGAGAATATCAAGCTATATGATGGCTCGATGGCGGAGTACATGCGGGATAAAAGTGCACCTGTCAGGCAGGGTATCAACCCCTGAATATCAATACAAACTATACAAATAGTAGGCTCTAGTTAATGATTTGTTAAAAAACGTAAATTATGTAAGTAATTGATATTACTTACATAATAGCGCTATTTGACTATTAAAACATATTTTTTGTAAAGTTTGACAATTTGTCACATCTGTAATCTTGACTGCTTCATTTAGGTAATCAATACTTCAAGTAAGAAACTAAATATCACTACGATAAATGTGTATATGTGCATACATGTATTGAGTATGCAGGAGAGCGAAAATGAAGTTATCTACCAAGGCAAGATACGCGATTACAGCGATGATGGAGCTGGCTTTGAATGAGAATAAAAAGCCAATTACATTAGCGGACATTTCCGAGTACCAAAAAATATCATTATCATATCTGGAACAACTCTTTGCAAAACTCCGCGCCAAAGGTCTGGTACGTGGCGTCAGGGGGCCTGGTGGTGGATATCACCTGGCTAAAACGGCAGCTGATCTCAGTATTGCCAGTATTGTTGCTGCCATCAATGATGAAAAATCGAAGCATGATGTCGATATGGTAATAGAGCAAGGGTCCGAGCAGGAGGTACTGGAATCCATGTGGGATAACCTGAGTCAGAAAATGTATGATTTTCTGGAGGGTATTTCTCTACAGGACTTGGTCGACGACTACAATAACAAGGATAACAATTCTGAAATGAATGTTATCGAGGCACCGACTGCCCATATCAGTTCTTTCTAAACAGTCAGTGTATGAACTTATGGCTATGTGGTCAGTCACATAGCCATATGAACTACATTTTACTGGGTAGAGATGAAACTAAATAATAGCAACCGTCAGCACGTACTTTTACTGGTATTACTCCTGTTTTTTTCTGGTACTCATGCCAGTTCCGATAGTGGAACAATACAGCATTTGTTATCACAACCAGTGGCACCTTCTGGCGTTGTTTTTGAAATTGTCACAGCCGATAAAGCTGCCTTGCAGTGGGCAATCCCGAGAATACAGCAATATACCGCTTCCCTGCGTGAAAAATTCCCGGGACTGGAGATAGCGATTGTCTCTCATGGCAGAGAGCAATTTGTCCTTCAGGAAAAAAATTCAGAGGAATATGAAGAAGTACATAAGGCAGTCAAGGAGCTATCCGCCAAGGGAGATGTTCCAGTGCATATTTGTCAGACTTTTGCTGCCTGGAATAATGTCACGCCAGAAGAATTTCCGGACTACGTGTCAGTTTCGACAACTGGACCGCAGCAGGTAAGGGATTATGTTGAGCTTGGATACACGCTCATAAAGCTAAGAAAAAATTAATCAGAGCCGCCCTAATTATTAGCTCTTACTGTGCGTAATTGCATGCTGATGATCAGAAAAACCCCTGTTAATAGATAATTGATCAAACTGCCACTATCCAGCGGGTTAATGATTTGCTTGCCTGAGGAAATGGCATCTATGGCCTGATAATAAGGAAGCAGAATACTGAGTGTCAGCAGTAGTATGTTTATACCACCTTCCACAATGCCCAGAATGGGTTTGAGCGCATCCCATCGCCACATTAAAATTCCAACACCGAAGCAAAATAGATAGTAAGCCAGTTTCCAGGCAATATTTTGATCCAGGAATGAAATGCGTATATCCCAGCCAAAAGCAAAATCGAGCAGAAAAAAGAGTGGGGAAGCCAGGTAAAACCACATAATTATTTGCCGAATTTGCATTACAATTTTTTCTACCCGTCGTTTTTGTTAATTATCGTTCGAAATTATTCACAAATAACCACCAATGCCTGGGTGCCATAGTACATTTTCTGAAGTGATTAGTGATATTAAATACACATTTTAAAGCTTTACATCGATAAAATAAGCACATCATTGGACAATGAGCTTAATAAGACTAGCATTTATGCTATAAAATCATCTACAATAAGCGATTATTGGATGCCGTAAAATAATACTAACGGTGCCAATGTTAAAGGGAACCGCTGTTAGTAAGGATGCTGATGCACGCAAGACGTTTAGAATTCTCCCCATTTTCTGATCATGCAATCCAAGTCTGGCTAGGCTTGGTATCTCTGTGTCTGTCACTAATAGCGCTATTTTTTAATGCCAGTCTTCAGGTTGTGTTCCATAGCTTTATAGCGATGTGTAACCTGATGAATTGTAAAATGCTTTAGTGAATGCATAGGTGTAATTTTACATATAATTAACAATTGTCAGGTGAAATTTATTGCTTTTGATTACCCTTATTCGATAAGGTGGATTTCGAAAAATAAATAAAAAAAGCGCGACACAGCAAAAGTGTTAACACCCGGTTTAGTGTTTATACGCCAGGGTCGCCGTAAAACCAGGATGGATCATGAATAATAATATTATTAATAAGTTGATTGTTTTTATTGTTTGTTCATTGGCGGCCTCGCCATATGTGTTTGCCGAAGGTAGTTTTCAAACAGGCTTGAATCAGCCATTGAGAGATTATGATGCAAGCAATGAGCGACTGTTTGTCGATATATTATCCTCAGGTGAAGTGATCAATGTACATCTGTGCGGGGATAAAGATTCAGACGACGTCAGCATTAAAATATATGATCCTTCTAACAATCTAGTCCTGGATACATCAAGAACTGAAAGTACTATAGCATGCAATGACGCCTTAAATGCACCACTAAGCAATGCAATCAAGTATACAACATTAACAACAGGTGCTTACGCACTGGAGTTGAATAATAACGGATCGAGTGGTGACACATTAAATCTTCGTCGGTTTGATGTAACAGTAACACCGGACTTAGTTACCGACCCTGATCCAGGAGTTGCAGGCGGGAGGCTTTGGTCTAATTTATGGTCGTTCGATACGGGTTCGTTTTCGGAAGTGGCGGGGACTGATGCCGACTATTATCCACTGGTTCCCGGAGGCCGAACCAACACCCACTATGTGTGGAAACTGGATTTGAATAAATTCTCAGGGAATGTTTACGAAATCATTGCCAACGACCTGGGTGTTGATGCTCCGCGTTCAGGATACAGTACATTAGTAGCTGGCAATACCGCGGCACCCAAATTTCCTATATATCTGACATACCCTATTGTTGCAAAACCAAGACCCACCGATCCGCCAGTCATCAATTCATTTCGTTTCATTGATGATGCAGGGCAGGACTATGCGATATCACCTTCTGTGACATCGGGTGTACAGGATAGTGGTAATTTTGAGTTCACATCAGATATTAATGGTACTTATTCGATCATTATAGATACCAATAATGATGGCGCTTACGATGCCGATGATGTGCAACTGCTGGGCAATGCAGTCGCTGGCAGTAACCAGGTCGCCTGGGATGGCAGGGATGCCAGTGGCAATACTATTTCGACAGGCACCTATAGTGCTAAATTAAGTCTGCGTATGGGGGAATATCATTTTATCGGACGCGACGTTGAAACGAGTGGTGGTCCTTCAGCTGATGGTTTGACTATCTATCTGGCTGACAGTAACGCCAGTGCTGTTGATACCAATGTTTATTGGGATGACAAGACCTTGTTAGGGGGTACGTCTACTTTACCGACGGGTGCCGTGTCATCCAGCATGGCTGGAAAACATACATGGGGAAATTTTTCCAGTTCGAGTATCGGTAATGTCAGTTTTATAGATACGTATGTATATGGCTTGAGTTCTACTGCCACCGCACTGGTAGCCATCAGTACCTCAGATGTGCCACTCGCAGGTGTCGATGGAACGTTAGCAGTAAGCCCGCTCAGAAGTAATCCTGGAGACACTCTCACGGCCACTGTCGCCGATGCCGATTTAAACTTGAATCCGGGGGTTGCTGAATCAATTATCATACGTGTACTGAATAACAGAAGTTCTGAAGTTGAGCAAATCTCCCTGACCGAGACAGGTAGTAATACTGGTATTTTTAGTGGAACTGCCAGTACCGCTGAGAATGCAACGGCTGGAATCAATAACGATGGATCCATAAATTCCATTGTTAATGATGTGCTGACATTCACCTACCAGGATCAGCTTGATTCTGTTGGTGGCAGTACTGCCAGAATGGTGTTGCATTCCGTTGGCATAGCGGATACCGGTACCAGTACTATCAGTGCCCTGCCTGACAGTATAATCGCTGATGGTATTACAACGAGTGCAGTCACCATTCAATTAAAGGATGCCAGTGGTAATAACCTGACGACGGGTGGCGATACGGTAATCCTATCGACGACGGCAGGTACGCTGGGCGCCGTGACCGATAATAATAATGGCACTTATAACGCGACATTAACCAGTTCGACTACCATCGAAATGGCCACAATTAGTGGCACCCTGAATGGTGGGGGGAATGTGATTGTCGATACGGCCACAGTGACATTCACCGCGAGCGTAGCATCGACTGCGACGAGTACGTTGATGGCTTCGCCAGGTAGTATCGTCGCTAATGGTTTATCGACGACTACGGTGACCGTCCAGCTGAAAGATGCCAGTGGTAACAACCTGACGACAGGTGGTGACACGGTGGTCCTGTCAACAACTGCAGGGACGTTGGGTGCCGTGACCGATAATAATAATGGCACTTATAGCGCAACATTAACCAGTTCGGCAGTTATCGTTACGGCGACCATCAGTGGCACCCTGAATGGTGGAGGCAATACTATTGTCGACACCGCTACAGTGGCATTTACTGCCGGTGCCGCATCGACTACTACCAGTACGTTAACAGCTTCACCCGCGAGTATAACGGCCAATGGCAGTAGCACCAGTACCATCACGGTACAGGCCAAAGATGCCAATGGCGATAATCTGGGTACAGGTGGTGATACAGTGGTGCTGTCAACGACAGCGGGCACGTTGGGTGCCGTGACCGATAATAATAATGGCACTTATACTGCTATATTGACCAGTTCGACTAGCGTTGAAACGGCGACCATCAGTGGCACTATGAATGGGGCAGGCAATACGATAGTTGATACCGCGACAGTCACTTTTGCTGGTACGACGGCATCAACAGCGACGAGTATGTTGACAGCTTCTCCAGTGAGTATAGCGGCAGACGGTATCAGTACCAGTGCCATCACGGTACAGGCCAGGGATGCCAATGGCAATAATTTGAGTACTGGCGGTGACACGGTGGTGTTATCAACGACAG
>Ga0209633_10004387_pt1 | contig 12691 bp, 12 predicted proteins | sample Cruoilmetagenom1_FD_187290 | JGI IMG/M metagenome (GOLD analysis project Ga0209633, IMG submission 187290) | Oil polluted marine microbial communities from Coal Oil Point, Santa Barbara, California, USA - Sample 1 (SPAdes) (version 2) | ecosystem: Environmental > Aquatic > Marine > Oil seeps ... | reverse complement strand
CTTGAAACATCCCTCTACTATAGTATATTTACAGCCCATAAATTCTAGCAGTTATTCACGATAAAAAAGGATAGTATCTAACGACATGGAATGGCTCTTCGGCGGCAATCTCTCACTAGTCATATTCTTCCCTCTTTTAGGGATTCCGATCATTCTTTTCCTCTCTTATTTATATGAGAATTCGGAGGAATCGCTCAAGATTGGAGCTTTAGTTGTAACTCTTATAGAATTTCTTATCTCTATTCCATTATTCACCAATTTTGACTCTATTCCATTATTCACCAATTTTGAAACAGGCTCTGCAGCGATGCAGTTTGTGCAAAAAGTCCCTTGGATTGAGAGTCTCGGAATAAGCTATCATGTCGGGCTTGACGGTATAAGCCTGTTCTTAGTGCTACTGACCACATTTATAATGCCGATTACACTTCTGGGATCATGGCGGTCTATTCATAAAGGCATGCGTGAGTTCCTGATATTCATGCTTGTTCTCCAGACCGCACTAATAGGCACCTTTGTTGCTCTGGATATGATTCTCTTCTTTGTTTTCTGGGAAGCAGTGCTTATCCCGATGTATTTCATTGTAGGTATCTGGGGTACTGAGAGAAGAATTTATGCTGCGATAAAGTTTTTTATCTACACAGCTTTCGGAAGCGCTCTGATGCTGATTGCAATACTGTTTCTTTTCTATTTACACATTGAGCAGTTTGGCACAGCGTCAATGGATGTGATGGATTTCTATAAGCTAAGTATTCCGTTTGATGGAATTTTAAGTCCTCAGGGTCTAGCCTTTCTAGCATTCTTTCTGGCTTTCGCTATTAAAGTACCCATGTTTCCCTTCCACACATGGCTGCCTGATGCACACGTTGAGGCTCCAACCGCGGGAAGTGTTATTTTAGCCGGAGTGCTTCTCAAAATGGGCACATACGGGTTTCTTAGATTTTTAATGCCATTCTTCCCAGATGCCTTTATGGCTTATTTACCAATACTTATAGCACTTGCTATCATAGGGATTATTTACGGCGCTATGGTGGCCTTTGCTCAGAAAGACCTTAAAAAACTTGTTGCTTACTCTAGCGTAAGCCACTTGGGATTGGTAATGCTCGGGATATTCGTTTTAAACATTCAAGGTGTTCAGGGCGGAATTTATCAAATGATAAACCACGGGATTTCGACAGGCGCTCTCTTTATTTTAGTCGGTATGGTTTATGACAGACGCCATACTAAAAAGATTGCCGACTTTGGCGGAATAGCGAAAGTGATGCCTATTTTTGCCGCATTTTTTATGCTTTCAACACTTGCATCTATCGGGCTTCCCCTCTTAAACGGTTTTGTAGGTGAGTTTCTAATATTGTTAGGAGTTTTTGAGTTCAATTGGATATATGCAGTGCTTGGCGCTACCGGAATCATTCTCGGAGCCATTTATATGTTATGGGCATACCAGAGAGTATTTTTAGGACCTCTAAATAACGCTGCTAACAAGGCACTTCAGGATATAAACCTAAGAGAGATAATAGTGGTTCTTCCGCTCGCTATAATGATGTTCTTTATGGGTATTTACCCTAAGCCGTTTCTAGAAAAGATTGAGCCTTCGGTAGAAGCTTTGCTTAAATCTAAATTTAGCGTTATGGCTCCGGCATCTAAGCCTGGAGACGATCAGAATCCTGATGATGGATTCCGTCTAGTATTTCCTGAATAATCTCCTCAGGCTTTACCCCTTCAGCTTCAGCTCTAAAATTTAGTACGACTCTATGTTTTAGCACTGCTGGTGCAATTGCTTTTACATCCTCTGTCGTAGGAGTGTATCTTCCATTTAATACGGCTCTCGCTTTACTTCCGAATATTAGATATTGAGAAGCTCTCGGTCCAACTCCCCAAGCAAGACCATTCTTCACAGATTCGGTTGTGCTGGGATCATCTGGTCTGGTTGCTCTTGCTACTTTTACCGCAAATGAGGCTACGTGGTCTGAGACAGGTACTCTATGAACAAGGTTTTGAAACTCCATAATCTTATTAGAATCTAAAATCTTTCTCAGTTCAGGTTGATATGTCCCTGTGGTGGTTTTGACTATTTCAAGCTCTTCATCATAGGAAGGGTAGGAGACGTCAATTTGAAACATAAACCTGTCAAGCTCAGCCTCAGGCAGTGGATATGTGCCTTCCTGTTCAATTGGGTTTTGTGTAGCGAATACTAAAAATGGTGGAGCGATGAGATAAGTTTCTCCACCCACAGTTACTTTCTTTTCCTGCATTGCCTGAAGTAAAGCGGCTTGGGTTTTAGGAGAAGCTCTGTTTATTTCATCAGCAAGTAAAATGTTGCAAAATATCGGCCCATGAATAAATCTAAAATACCTCTTTTCAGATGTATCATCTTTTTCAAGAACTTCTGATCCGGTAATATCTGAGGGCATTAGGTCGGGTGTGAACTGTACTCGATTAAACTTAAGGCTTAAGACATCAGCAAGGGTGCTGACGAGAAGAGTTTTTGCCAGTCCAGGAACTCCGACAAAAAGAGAGTGTCCGGAGGACATTAGTGATATTAAGAGCAGCTCGATTACTTTTTCCTGACCTACAATCACCTTTCCTATTTCAGATATGATTTCATTTTTTATGCGAAAGAGCTCTTCAACTTTCTGAATGTCTTCTCTATTGTTTTCCATTATTTTGTTTCCTCATTGAGTAATAATTTTAGAAATTTTTCTTCTCTTTGTTTCAATTCAGTCTGTCCCTGTTTATCATACAGGACGATTAGCGAAGCATGAACCTCCGGGTCGTAAGGGTTAATAGCTATTGCAGTTAAATATGCTTCTTGGGCTTTGTTAAGATTGCCCTCATCTAAATAAATTCTTCCCAATATCATATGTATATCTGTATGGCTTGGATAAAATTCAATTATGGGATATAGGACTTCTCTCGCTCTTTCTGACTCTCCTATTATGTTTAGTGCGTAGGCAAGCCTGCTCGATATTATGGGGGAGTACGGATCCAGCTCAAGCGCTTTTTCATACTCGTAACTTGCAGGGCTTAACCTTCCTCTTTGTTTTAGAAGGTCTCCTAATCTTGTGTAGTCTCTTGCTCTGTTGTTGTCTATATCAATCAAGTCCTCGCTACCATCAATGGACTTTTTTTCGGTGTTTTTTATTCTAACACCTTTTACACTGACGCCGGGTATTTTTTCCTCAAGATTTTTGGACCTTAAGTCTTTTTCCCAAGATTCATAAAATAGAGGGAAATCTAGATTGGTGACAGATTTTATTGCAGCTTGATAATCATCAGTTTCTTTAATAGATGAGATGAGATCAATAAGCGCATTCTGTCCCCAGTTGTCTACTAGATGGCTTATCATTGTGCCGGACTGTGCGAATGCTAGCTGAGCTTCCCGCGCGCTTTCGAGCATTGCTAGAGACGGGTGCATCTTTTCAATGGGCACAAGTCCATCTTTTTGTAGAGCCTCTGATAATATAGTTTCATAAAATGGGCTAATAACATTAGTGTCTTTCTCTTTCCATCTTTTCTCCTCGTACTTGGCAATACCCTCATGGAGCCAAACAGGAACTTTGTTTTCACTTTTTAGAAAAACTAGATAATGGACGTATTCGTGTGCTAAAGTGTCAGCCCAAGTATATCCTTTGGGTAACAATCTAGGCGAAAGAATCATGATCCTGTTAAATTTGCATATGCCCACAACCCCCGTTTTTTCTACATTCTCAGCCGGCAGGGTGGATGCCAATGTAAAGCTCTTCATATCTGGGTAGATCTCAATTATTACAGGGTCCTTTGGATATTCCTCTAGATCGAGACCTATCTCAAACCGTGATTTTCCCAGGACATCTCTTGCGTATTCAGCAAGTATGAGGTCTTTTGGGTGAGCATAGCGAATTACAAAGTTCTCAGTTCTGATTTCTTTAAACTCAGGTGCTAAATCAGATGCTGCCACTATGAAATTTAGAAAATCAGCCTCATCTCCCAACTCTTTGCTTGAAAGTGCCTTTTCTCCGTATTCTTTTGCGCTTATGTAATTCCCTTTATAAAAATCTACAAGAGATTTTAGATAGGAAGATCGAAAGTCCTCCTCGTCAGTATCAGCTTTTTCAAGAGCCCGATCAATAGATTCCGAAGCATCTCTTATTTGCCATGTCTTGATCCCGCTCTCAACACTATCTAATAACTCGTCAATTTCAGATGAATGCGAGCACCATGTGTATGTAATTAGATAAAAGGCTATGGTTAAGAACAAATATAGAGTTGATTTCCGTTTCATTTAATAATCCTATCGTAATATTTTTTGTTTAACTCTATGTACCCTTTTGGAGATCCACCCTTCATCGCTTCTAAAATTCTTTGTTTATACTCCTTTCCAACCTGTGATTCATCGATCTGAGGAATCTCGACATATCGTTTATCAGTGCCTTGAGGGCTTTGTCCAGATTGTCTTTGGCCCAACATCATTGGGGCTGAGGAACCATTGCCCTTAGCACTCATTCTCATTTGCTGAAGCATATCCTGAGCTTGCTGTTTTGCATCCCTCAGAGCTTTTAAGGCCTCTTGTTGATTAGATATAGCTTTTGAGACTTGCCTGCCACGGAGATCCTGAGAGGCGTTTCCCATAAAATTTTCTGCCTCTCCTAATTTTTCCCCCAGACCAGGGGCAACAAAGAACCCGCTTCCAAGTTCTGATAGCTCTTCATTGAGATCGCCTGTTTGACCTTGTATCTCATCTTGTCTTCCCGCCATCTCGCCGAATTCTCCTTGATTACCTTTTTGTACTCCAAATCGTTCCAAATCATTTCGTATCTCGTTGGCGAGTTTACTAGCACTATAAATTTCCTCAGACGCTTTTCCTAAATTCCCAAAATTTAGATTGCTCATTTCACTAAGCCCCTTAGTGCTTTCTTGAATGCTCCTTGCATTTTTAGCTGCTTCATTGAAATCCATAGCTTTTAACCAATTGCTTAGTTGCTGAGTTTTTTCTATCATCTTCTCAATTAGATAAGCCCCTTCAGAGTTGTTTTCAAGGGGCGACTTCTTTGATACTTTTGCTCTTGCTTCCTTGAGATTCTGAGTCAGCCTCTCGGCTTTTTTCATTTCCTTCTCTATAAATTCTCGGAGGTTCTCTCCCTGTAAATTTGGATTTTCCAATAAAGATTTCTTTAGCTCCTCTGTATTGTCTTTGAGAGAAGATTCTTCTCTCTCGATGTTCTCAAGCCGGGACACCAGTTCGTTTAATTTAGACATCTCTTGCGCCATCATAGAAGATCCAAAGGACTGCATGCCGTTTTCTAGAGAAGCTATCATATTCTGAAGGCTCTGAGACATACTTGCCAACATATCAAGCGCTTGCTCTATCTTGCCTTCTTGGGCGAGTTTAGAGATTTGATTCAATTGTTTTTGCATGTTCAACGCTTCAAATGCATCCTGATTTAAAAAGCCCTCTTGTATATCCCCGCTGAGTCCATCCATTTTTTTGGCTAGCTGTGACATAAGTTGCTTAATCTGGTTTAACTTTTCCTGAATCCGATCGCTGATCTCTGCATTGCCGCCATCTTGTAATTCATTTAAGAGTTCGGATAACTCGCTATATTGATTAAGCAAATCATTGCTTGAGCGTAGTGAATCAATTAATTTGTCACCCTTGAGCATCGAATCTATGAGCAAGATGTCATCCTCAAATTCGGGGATTTCCCTTTTCATAAGCCTTTGTAATCTGCCGACGTCTATTTTTGCAAAAGACTCGATCAGATATTTCCTCTCATCCAAAAGAGAGTTTAGTCTTATCTCCATATTAGTTAATCCCACAAAAAATGTGTAATCCGAATATTCATCTTCCGCCATACTCGATAAAGTAATATCCAAAGTACTAACTGCATTCTCAATTTTTTGTGTCAGCTTTTTTTGTTTCTTTAGTATTTCTTCAGTGTCTATAACTCGCGTTCTAGATCCCGAGTTCTGAGCGTTCTTGTTATTATCATTTTGATAAACCAAATTAATTTCATCGCCGAGTATGTCTATTAGTTCTTCCATCAATTGCTCGGCATAGTTAAGGGTCTCTTTATGTTTAGAGCGGGCGTCTTTGAGTTTTATCGTGATAGGGTTGGATACACCTACTTTTGGTCCTGCAATAGTGTCATTATCGTATGCAAAAACTCTGAGCTTTATGGTATCGCCATCTCCGGGATTTATCCCACTTGGTCCCCATGTGAGCCTGCCTTTAATAACATTTGTGTCAGATTCTTTCTTTATTGTTATAGGTAATTCAGACTGTGTTTTTTGATTCTCCCAGGCAAGAGTCAATTTCGAAATATTAAAATCATCTTCTGCTTCATAGAAAATTTCCATATTTTCTTCTGAACCTAATTCTACTGTTTTGCCTGACGGACTGCTTATCTGAACTTCAGGCACCCTATCTTCTTGGGCGATTATCATAAAAGATTCTGATGTTAGGCCTGTGGAGCTTTCTGTAATTACATAACTGCCATTGTTAAGAATAGTGAAACCGGATTTGATTTTCCCATCACTTGTTATTACGGGAACGGGAGCCCCATTTTCAACAAATAGAGAGCCTTCTTTAAAAGTACTTAGTGGTTTTGCTTCAAATTGAACCTCTGTGCCCTTCATAGCTTTCACATCACCGGAGCTTCCTTTAATTAATTGAGGCTCTTGTTTTGTATATTCCGGATATTTAAGTGTTATCTGGATATCAGCAAGCTTTAGATGCGGACCCGATGTTGAGGGGATTATGCTGGAGCTAAAAAAGTAGCTGGGAAAACTTCCCGGAATAAAAATTACGGCAAGTGCAGCGAATAGGATTCCACCTGCAAGCAGAACAAAATATTTTCTGAGATTACTAATTGGGTAGAGAGAAGAGAGGTTAAAAGATTCGAGTTTATGTGTAGTTTTTGAAATATGCGCAAAAGCAAGATCCTCAGATGTACCTAATGCCTTAGATTTTGTTAAACTATCAGTTAATTCAACGGCATTTAGAGTGTCTTCACCTAGTCCAGGAGATAAGTTCTCAAGTTCTTCCAACAGACTGTTTGTAATGGTCTTTCTGTATATAGGTGCAATAACCAATTTAAATACAGCTAAGATTAATAATAAGAGGGTCAAAATCTTTAAAAAAGCATAATAATAAGGATTAGAGGATATTAAAGAAATGATTGTAACTAAACCAATAGTTATAAAAAAGAATATAGCTATTATGGATGAGCCCTTTAAAAGAAGATACTTGTTCTTTTGATTCTTAAGACCCTTTATTATATTTGCCAGTCTGCTTAATGAGTCAAGGCTGTTCATTCATATAAAATATTACCTCACACACCTGTATATTGGAAGTTGTACAGTGTGCTAACTATGCTATCCTATTTGGCTTTAAAGGTGTTTTGAACTTATGGGATTTAAGAAACTATTAACAAAGAAGATGGAATTCTCAGCTTCACACCGTTATTGGAACGAGGGGTGGAGTGAAGAGAAGAATATTTCTGTTTTTGGCAAATCTGCCGGTCCTCATGGCCATGGTCATAACTATAACCTTGAGGTGACTGTTGAGGGAGAAGTTGATGCTGAAACAGGCATGATAATTAACCTCTATGAGCTGAAGTCGGTGATGTCTGAAGTGCTTTTAGACTTTGATCACAAACACTTAAATGAAGATAATCCCCATTTTAAAGATATTGTTCCGACAACTGAAAATATAGCCCGGGTGCTTTGGGATTTGCTTGAGGAAAAACTTGTAGATAATCCAAAGTGCTCATTATATAGGGTAAGACTCTATGAAACGCAGGATTTGTATGTTGATTACTGGAGAAAATAATCATTAAAGAATATGTAAGCCTTACAAAAACTTATAGGTTCTCAGCGGGGCACAGACTATTTATTAAGGCTTTGTCTGATGAGGAGAATTTTGAGATATTTGATACATGCTCAAATCCTAATGGTCATGGCCATGATTATGCTATACAGGTAAAGCTTAATGGTGAAATAGATCCAGAGTCGGGGATGATTTACAGTCTTCAGGACCTTGATAATATTATGAACCCTGTAATAGAGGAGCTTGATCATAAGAGGCTTGATATTGAAATCTCATATTTCGAGAACGAACAGCCAACAGGTGAAAATATCGCAAAATATATATGGAATAAGATTAAACCTAGTCTCAATAGTAAATTGATACATCTCAAACTGAGTGAGACTTCAAGAAGTTATTTTGAATGCTATGAGGAGGATAACTACCCCTATGAGCGTTAAGAAAGCAATTAAAGAGATTTTGCTTGAGATAGGCGAAGATCCAAAAAGAGAAGGGCTCAAGGACACTCCTGATAGAATGGAGAAGATGTTTAAAGAAATAACTGCTGGATATCATATGGATCCAAAAGAAGTAATAAACGAAGCGATCTTTCATATAAAATATGATGAGATGGTTGTTGTAAAGGACATAGAATTCTATAGTCTCTGTGAACATCATATGCTTCCATTTTTTGGTAAATGCAATATTGCGTATATACCCAATGGTAAAGTGGTTGGGCTTAGCAAAATACCTAGAATTGTCGAGGTGTTTTCTCGTAGGCTTCAAGTTCAGGAAAGAATGACAGTGCAAATAGCAGATTTTCTTAAGAAGGAACTCGATCCTCAAGGCGTTGCTGTAGTTGTGGAGGCCTATCACTTATGCATGGCAATGAGAGGGATAAAGAAATCTGGCGCAAATATGCTTACCAGCTCGATGCGCGGTGTTTTCAAAGAAGATGAAAGGACCAGAGGCGAGTTCTTAAGCTTTATAGGCAGGGATTTGAAGTAAAACTGTTTTATATTAACTTCAGTCCAGAAGATGATTTTTTATCTACTCAGGATATAATGTTTGCTATTAGATTAAGGATAAAAAAGTATAAATGCTTAGAACCGTAGTTTTAGGAATTAGTCATAAGACAGCGCCAATAGAAGTGAGAGAGTTATTCTCTTTCTCTAAGGAGAGCGTGGAGTTAGGCCTAAGGGCACTTCAAAATAAAGATCATGTTGAAGAATGCGCAATTATTTCGACATGTAACCGAGTAGAGATATATGCTGTTTCTGAGAATGTTGAATTATGCCTCGAGAATATAAAATCATTTCTATCTGAGTTTCATGATGTGCCTCAAGAAACTTTAGAGCCCCATATTTATTATTCAATAGGCAACATGGCAGTTAGACATCTATTTAATGTTGCCTCAAGTATTGATTCCATGGTCGTTGGTGAGCCACAAGTGTTGGGTCAAGTGAAGGAATCTTATAAAATCGCCGCTGCTCAAAAAACCGCAGGATTAATTCTGAATAGGCTTTTCCATACTTCATTTTTCGTAGCAAAAAAAATTAGGACTGAGACAGGTATCGGATCGCATGCTGTCTCGATCAGTTATGTTGCCGTTGAGCTTGCCAAAAGAATATTTGACGATCTCTCTAGAAGATCAGTAATGTTAATAGGGGCAGGCGATATGGCGGAGATTGCGGCGCAACACTTAATTAGGGCAGGGATAAGTGATTTGTTTATAGCAAGTCGTAAATTTGAGAATGCGGTTGAATTATCAAACAAATTAAATGGGCGATCTATAAGTTTTGATGAAGTTTTTTATCATTTAAAAGACGTAGACATTGTAATAGCTGCTACTGGTTCTCAAGACTTTATTGTGAAACCAAATCATGTTAAAGAAGCGCTTAAACTCAGAAATAATGATCCTATGTTTTTAATAGATATAGCGGTTCCAAGAGACATTGATCCGAGAATTGAAGATATCCCTGATGTTTATCTTTATGATATAGATGATCTGAAAAACGTTTCAGAAGAAAACATAAAAACCCGAAAAGAAAGCCTCGATAAAGCTGGGGAGATTATACTTGAGGTAGAAAAATCATTTAATGCTTGGCTAAGTGGTCTGAAAGCAGTGCCGGCTATTATAGATCTTAAAAAAAGATTTGAAATAATAAAAGATATCGAACTTGAAAAAGCACTAGATAAGCTTGACGGTATCTCGGAAGAGGACAAGTATATAATTGAGCTTATGGCCTCAAGGATTATAGGCAAAATACTCCACAATCCACTTACAAATCTAAAGAAGGAGTCTTCCACATCTATGGGTGCATTATACGTGGATTCGATTAAAAGACTTTTTGAACTTGAAAAAGAACTCCTACTCCTAGAAGAAGAGGAAGATGAAGCATTCTTTCAGGATAGGAACTAGGGGCAGTAAGCTTGCACTCTGGCAAGCCAACCATGTTCGTAACCTCCTTTCAGCAAGTAATCCCGAATTAGAAATTGAAATACAAATAATAAAGACCACTGGTGATGCTATTCTGAACTCTCCTCTGTCAGAAATAGGGGGCAAAGGTGTATTTGTTAAAGAAATAGAAGAAGCACTACTATCCAAAAATATAGACATTGCTGTCCATAGTATGAAGGATGTTCCCACCGTACTTCCCGCAGGACTAACCATAGGAGCCGTGGTGGAAAGACATGATCCAAGAGATGCATTCATATCAAATAAAGGTCTAACTTTAACAAAACTCTCAGAGGGAAGCAGAGTGGGTACAGGGAGTTTAAGAAGGGCATCCCAGCGGTACAGGGAGTTTAAGAAGGGCATCCCAGCTTCTTCATCATTACCCGGGCATTAAAATAGTTTCTATTAGGGGTAATGTTGATACTAGAATAAGAAAGTTGAAAGAAGATGGTGAATTTGATGCAATTGTATTGGCTGTAGCAGGTCTTGAAAGGATGGGGCTTGGAGAGGAAATAACTGAAATTATTTCTACGGACATTATGCTGCCGGCACCTGGGCAAGGGATTGTTGCAATAGAGTGTAGAGGGGACGATGAAGAAACTGCAAATGTTCTTAGGAAAATTAACCATACTGAAACAGAGATAGCTGCAACTTCTGAGAGAGCTTTTCTTTACAGGCTAGGAGGAGATTGTAATGTGCCTGTAGGTTGCAATGCAACTCTAAGTGGCAATATGATAAATTTAAGCGGAATCATTTCTTCTCCAGATGGTAAGGTGCTAATAAAAAAAGATGCAAGCGACTCAATTGAGTACGCCGGGCAGCTTGGGGGACGACTTGCCGAAATGATTTTAGAAGCTGGGGGTAATAGAATTCTAGAGCAACTAACTTCTTCTTGAGTATTATCTTCCTAATAATTTTGCAATAAGACTTTATTTCATTACACTTTGATAATAATATTTTAGCCTAAAAGGAGTGGGGTCTTGTTGCCACAAAATCCTTCCCAAACTTATTTTGCGTTTCTTGATGTTGAAACTACTGGTCTTGATCCGGTTTCTGGAGATAAAATCTGTGAAATTGCTGTTATTAAGACTGTTGGCGGCCAGATCGCAGATGAGTTTGTGACCCTTGTTAATCCTGGACGCAATATTCCCGAGCGAGCAGTCTCGATCCACGGTATAACTCAAACAATGGTCAATCAAGCACCATTATTTAGAGAAATAGCAAATTATCTCCTCGATTTTCTAAATGATACTGTAATTGTTGCTCATAACGCAAAGTTCGACCTTGGATTTCTGAGAATTGAACTCAACAATTTAAATTTAGCTCTACCGGAAAGTCAGGTAATAGATACACTTGGTATAGCCAGAAGATATTACGAGTTCCCAAGTAACAGCCTGGGAGATATTGCGCGATATATTGGCCTCCCGATTGATGAGCAGCACCGCGCTTTAGCAGATGTAAGAACCACAAAAGATATATTTGAATTCTTCCTAAAGGATTTAGACAGAAGGGGTATTAGATTAAAAAGACTAAAAGACATACTTAAACTTCAGGGACAATCAGTTGAGCTAAAAACTTCAAATGAATTAGTATTGCCTACTGAGATTGAGCAGGCTCTGAGGGACAAGAGCAAGATTGAGATTAAATACCTGTCTGCGTATAAAGAGGAAACATCTACTAGAGTAATTGAGCCTTTAGAAATAAGTGTTAGTAAAGCCAACACTTACATACTCGCTTACTGTCATCTTAGGAAAGAAAGATGCACATTTAGATTGGATAGAATTCTTGGAATTAAGGCTTTAGCTTAAAGAAGTTTAGTTTAAATTAAACTTCTTGCTCTGTATTCTTGGTGGTTTCAGCACCGTTAGATTCTTCTGAACTTGTATCCTTTTCAGCGGGAGCAGCTTTGTCAGATGTGTCATCTGAGGAAAGATCTTTCACAGCGTCAGAATCCGGTATTTTCCCCATTTCCAGGTTTAGATCAATGATTTCTGCTTCTAGCCTCTTTGATTCAGCAATAAGTTTTTGGTTTTCAATTTTTAGATCGTTAATGTTAGCTTTAAGGTTCGCAATGTATTTGTCCAAAGCTTCGCTGTTTTGTTTGATCTTATCAAGCTCTTCTTGAGTTTGTTCAAGGCTTGATTTTGTGGTTTCAAACTCATCATTTTTTGCCTTGTTTTCACATCCTGCCAGGAATGAAATTGACATCATTAGTGTAATAACTAAGAATAATCCGCTTAACTTTTTCATGTTTATTGTACTCCTCCTAATTGATTCTCTTATTGCTAATTTAATCTATATTTATTGAGAGTGCTTGTCAATAATATTTATTAAACTATTGCAACTTATATATAAAACTTGACAGTTCTTTGATCTTGCCATACGATATAGCCCTCAATCTGACGCGGGGTGGAGCAGCTTGGTAGCTCGTCGGGCTCATAACCCGAAGGTCG
>Ga0209633_10004386_pt1 | contig 12694 bp, 14 predicted proteins | sample Cruoilmetagenom1_FD_187290 | JGI IMG/M metagenome (GOLD analysis project Ga0209633, IMG submission 187290) | Oil polluted marine microbial communities from Coal Oil Point, Santa Barbara, California, USA - Sample 1 (SPAdes) (version 2) | ecosystem: Environmental > Aquatic > Marine > Oil seeps ... | reverse complement strand
TTCAATCCTATTATATGGTAGGCCTAAAACTAAACTGGAATATCTTTGATTGGAGTGCCTCTAAAAAGCAAAGAAAATCGTTACAAATAAATAAAGACATTATTGATAATCAGCAAGAAATATTCGTGCTCAACACAAACATTGAACTCAACCAACAACAATCAGAAATAAATAAAATATCAGCATTTATTCAGTCTGATGAGACAATAATTGACTTGCGAAAAAAGATTTTAAATTCTGCCGATTCTCAATTAAAAAATGGGGTTATTACATCATCTGCATATATTACAGAGCTGACTAATTTATATGAAGCTGAAAATGATTTGAGCACACATAAAATTCAATTGCTACTAGCAAAAGCAAACTATAAAACAACTAAAGGGAATTGACATAGAGAATAGAGAAAAACAATAAATATACACATGAAAATCAATAAAATCATATTAGGATTATTAATTGCTGCAAGTATGCTTATTTCTTGTAATAAAAATAATGAGAAAGCGGATGGTTATGGAAATTTTGAAGCTACAGAAACTACTATTTCAGCAGAAAGTAACGGAAAACTTTTGCAATTCACTATTGAAGAGGGTCAAACCATAAAAAAAGAAATTGTTGTTGGTTATATTGACACTATCCAACTTGCTCTAAAAAAAGAACAATTATATGTGTCTAAAAGCGTAATAGCGTCAAAATCCAGAGGTGTTTTATCACAAATAAGTGTATTAAAATCACAGCAAAAGACGGCTAATATATCTAAGAACAGAATAGAAAATTTAATCAAGGAAAATGCGGGAACTCAAAAACAACTCGATGATATTGATGGTAAAATAGATGTAATACATCAACAAATTAGAAGTATAGAAATTCAAAATGCACCCATTGTAAATGAACTAAAAAGTATTGATGTACAAATACAACAAATTGATGATCAGCTACAAAAGAGTAAAATAATAAATCCGGTAAATGGAACAGTATTGGTAAAGTACGTTGAACCTAATGAAATTACTTCTTTTGGAAGGCCTCTATATAAAATTGCCGATTTAAGTTCTATGCAGTTACGTGTTTATATAAGCGAAACACAACTAGCAACTATAAAAATAGGGCAAGAAGTAACTATTAAAATTGATGCTGCAGAAGGCATGAAAAACTATAATGGTATCGTTACTTGGATAGCTTCTGAGGCAGAATTTACACCTAAAATTATTCAAACAAAAGAAGAACGTGTAAACTTAGTTTATGCAGTAAAAATAGATGTAAAAAATGATGGAAGCCTAAAAATAGGAATGCCCGCAGAAATGTGGATTAAAAATGAGTAATGCATAAGTTAATAAATATAAAACAACAAACAGGAATCTCGCTAAAAGCAAGTCGATAGTTCGGCTTAGCAAGCCTTAAATGTCTATTCCGACAATTAAATTTAAAATAAAAAATATGAAATGAGCCATAATAATTCTTAATAGCAATCGAAATATTCATTGGCGAATTCCATCTTACAATTAAAAAACAAATAAATATAAACAGATGAAACACCTTATTAAAGTAATCTCAGTTATGGCTATTCTCATATTTACAATTTCATGTAAAAACAAGATCGAGAACAAAGATTCAAAAACAGAAAAAAGTACAGAAATTAAACTACCAGAAGAGCAACACCATGAAACAGGTGAGGTACTACTAAATGATGGTAAAAAATGGGAAGCAAACCTTGAAACTACGGAAGGTATTAAAAAAATGCAAGAGTTAATGAGCGATTTTACAGATAAAGAATCAACTCTTGGTTATGCATCCTTAAAAGAAAATCTTGAAACAGAGTTTACAGCTATTTTTGAAAAGTGTACCATGAAAGGAGAATCTCACAATCAGCTGCACAACTACCTAAAACCTATGTTGGGCTTATTTGACGGTTTAGAATCCTCTAACCTTGAAATGTGCAAAAAAAGTTATAATACAATGGATAAACACTTATCACAATATATCAACTATTTTGAATAACTATAGATGAAAGTATTAAAAAAAATAGCAGCAACTCTTGCCTTATTTATTGGCCTAATGTCTGTATTTGCTGGCTCAAAAGTACTGCTGGGTATTGACGCAAAAGATTACAACATTCTAACTTGGTTAGTTTCTTACAATGTTATTTTTGGTGTACTCTCCATTTTTGGAGCCTATCTAATTTGGCAAAGTAAAACAATAGCTAAAAACCTAACGCTTTTTATTTTAGCCATGCATTTTATGGTTTTTATTTATTTAAAATTCTTTAGTACTACTGTAGCTACTGAAAGTATTGGAGCCATGTTATTTAGAACGGGTATTTGGATAGTAATTGCTTTGTTATCCATAGTAATTCCTAAGTATTTTAATAAACAACAAAAAAAATTGTGAGTATTAAAATTGAACATATTAGCAAATCATTTAAAGACGTTTCTGCCTTAAAAGACATTTCTTTTGAAGTAGAAGAAGGTGAATTATTTGGTTTAATTGGTCCCGATGGTGCTGGAAAAACCACATTATTCAGAATTCTAACCACCCTTTTAATTGCAGATGAAGGCATGGCAACTGTGGCTGGTTATGATGCCATTAAAAACTATAAAGACATTAGAAATCATGTTGGCTATATGCCAGGACGTTTCTCTTTGTATCAGGATTTAACCGTTGAAGAAAATTTGGAATTCTTTGCTACGATATTTGGAACTACAGTTGAAGAAAATTACGATTTGATTAAAGATATTTATATTCAAATTGAACCTTTTAAAAAGCGAAGAGCCGGAAAATTATCTGGCGGAATGAAACAAAAATTAGCCTTGTCTTGTGCCTTGATTCACAAACCCAAAGTACTATTTTTAGATGAGCCAACCACTGGTGTTGACCCTGTTTCTCGTAAAGAATTTTGGGAAATGCTCAAACGTCTTCAACAAAAAGGAATTACCATTTTAGTGTCTACACCTTATATGGATGAGGCCGCTTTATGCGATAGAATCGCCTTAATACAAGATGGCAAAATACTTGAGGTAGATTCACCTCAAGAAATCATTAATCATTATCCTAAAAAAATATACAACATCAAGGCAGATAAGATGTATGAACTCATCTTATATCTAAATGAGTATGAGCATAATCATAGCGTTTATCCTTTCGGGGAATATGTACATTACACAGATAAAAGAAGTGATTTTAATCCAACTGAATTGATTCAATTTTTAGAAGATAAAGGATTAAAAAACATTAGCATACAGCCAACAGAAACTACTATTGAAGATACCTTTATGGAATTGGCTAGATAATTTAAGTTTCCTTCCCTTTGGACGACATTACGATAGTAATGGGCGAAACGAAGTGAAGGCAAAAGGATGGGAACATGAAACAAACAAACGTCATTAAAGCAGAAGTATTAACCAAAATGTTTGGTGATTTTTCTGCTGTGGATGCCATTAGTTTTGAAGTAAAAAAAGGAGAGATCTTTGGTTTTTTAGGTGCAAATGGAGCCGGTAAAACAACAGCAATGAAAATGTTGATTGGCATCTCTACTCCTACTTCGGGTAATGCCCAAGTAGCAGGGTTTGATGTGTATAAAAACCCCGAGGATATCAAAAAAAACATTGGTTATATGAGCCAAAAATTTGCTTTATATGACGATTTAACCGTGAAAGAAAATATTACTTTTTTTGGAGGAATTTATGGTTTATCTCGAAATCAAATCAAAGAAAAAAGATGTCAATTGGTTGAAGAGTTGGGTTTACAAGAAGTGGTAAATGAATTGGTAAGCTCCTTACCTTTGGGTTGGAAGCAAAAATTAGCATTTTCGGTAGCTTTATTACATGATCCTAAAATTATATTCTTAGATGAACCAACAGGTGGAGTTGATCCAATAACCCGACGTCAATTTTGGGAAATGATCTATAAAACAGCTCACAACGGAACCACCGTTTTTGTAACCACTCATTATATGGATGAGGCCGAATATTGCGATCGTGTTTCTATTATGGTAGACGGTAAAATTGAAGCTTTAGATACACCTAAAGAACTAAAAAAACTATTTAAAGTAGATAGTATGAATGATGTATTTTTAAAATTAGCTAGAGGGTAATTATTGAAAAAGATGTTAGAAAAAAGAGAAAAGAAAAGAGATAATTAACAATTAAAAAGAAACTCCCTTCCCTTTGGGAAGGGTTGAGGATGGGATGAAAAGATTTATAGGATTTATAAAAAAAGAATTTTACCATATCTTTAGAGATAGACGATCATTGTTTATCCTTTTTGGTATGCCTATAGCTCAAATTATGCTTTTTGGATTTGCCATTACCAATGAAATCAACAATGTTGATATTGCTATTCTAGACAAATCAAAAGATGTTACTACGAAAGAAATTATCAATAAAATTTCTTCATCAAAATACTTTAGCAATCGTGAAGCTATTGAAAATGAAGCTGAAATAGCATCCGTTTTTAAAAAAGGAAAGGTAAAAGCAGTATTGATTTTTGAGAATGATTTTAGTAAAAATTTGATCAAAGAAAATAATGCTACCGTTCAAATAATTACTGATGCTACAGATCCAAATACAGCAAATACCATTAGTAATTATACCAATTCTATTTTACAGAAATATCAACAAGAGCTTAATAAAGATATACAAATGGTCTATCAAATTATGCCGCAAACAAAAATGGTTTACAATCCAGAACTAAAGAGTGTATTTATGTTTGTTCCAGGAGTAATGACTATTATTTTAATGTTGGTTTCTGCCATGATGACCTCTATCTCAATCACTCGAGAAAAAGAACTAGGCACTATGGAGATTTTATTAGTATCACCATTAAAACCATTTCAGGTAATTATTGGTAAGGTTGTACCCTATATTTTCTTATCCGTTATTAACGCTATCGTTATTATCGTATTGAGCATTTTTATTTTTAAAATGCCTGTGCAAGGAAGTCTATTCTTATTAGGAGCAGAAAGTACTCTATTTATTATCAATGCTCTATCATTAGGGATTTTAATTTCAACAATTTCCGAGACACAACAAACGGCAATGATGATTTCATTAATGGGATTAATGCTCCCTGTAATTTTATTATCGGGTTTTATTTTTCCAATTAGTAGTATGCCCAGCATTTTACAAATATTAAGTAACATCATACCTGCAAAATGGTTTATTATCATTTTAAAAGGAATTATGCTTAAAGGTGTAGGCATTTCATTGGTATGGAAAGAAACAATGATTTTATTGGGTATGACAGTATTTTTTATTGTGTTGAGTATAAAAAAATATAAGATTAGGTTGGAATAAATCCCCACCCTAACCCTCCCCAGAGGGGAGGGGATTTATGGCGTATAAAAAAATGGTAAATTTAGTAATCAATTTCCCCCTTTGGGGGAATTAAAAGGGGCACATGAAGATAATAGGATACATCATCCAAAAAGAATTTAAACAGATCTTTAGAAATAAAGCAATGCTACCGCTTATTTTTATATTGCCTTTAATTCAGCTTATCATTCTTTCTAATGCCGCAACATTTGAAGTGAAAAATATAAAATTCTCTTATATAGATCAAGATAAAACTTCATTTTCTAGAGCCCTAATTGATAAATTTGAAGCTTCAACTTATTTTAACGTTATTGCATATTTTTCTTCAAGTAAAATTGCCAATTCAGCCATGTTAAAAGGAGAGGTTGATGTCATTTTAGAAATTCCCCAATATTTTGAAAGAGATTTATTAAGGGATAAAAAAACAAATCTTTCTATAATAATAAATGCAATTGATGGTGCAGCCGCAGGTGTCGAAAATGTATATATCAATCAAATAGTACAAGGTTTTAATAAAAATGCAAGGGTAAATTTAATGCAACCATCAGATCAAATAAATATACCTAAAAACATAACTAGCATTCCTTCCTTTTGGTATAATAAAACACTGAATTACAAAACATTTATGGTTCCAGGTATTTTGGTTCTATTAGTTACTATGATAACCTTATTCTTATCGGGGATGAATATTGTACGTGAAAAAGAAATTGGTACCTTAGAGCAAATGAACGTAACCCCCATAAAGAAACATCAGTTTATTATCGGTAAATTATTTCCGTTTTGGGTATTAGGCATGCTGTTATTGACCATTGGACTAATCATTGCAAAACTATTATTTAACGTACCTATGGTGGGAAGTATTACATTGATGTATCTATATACCTCAATTTACATTTTAGCAATCCTTGGTATTGGATTGTTTATCTCTAATTTTACTGATACCCAACAACAAGCCATGTTTATCGCCTGGTTTTTTGTAGTAATATTTATTTTGATGAGTGGACTCTTTACCCCTATTGAAAGTATGCCTGAATGGGCACAAGTTTTAACAGAGTTCAATCCGATAAAATTCTATGTAGAAGTAATGCGAATGGTTATGTTAAAAGGATCTAGTTTTACTGATATTTTACCTCAATTCGGCAAAACACTCCTTTATGCAGTTATCATGAATGGTTTAGCGGTTTGGAGTTATAAAAAAGTAAATTAATGAAAAAAAAACAACTACCGCTTACAAACTGATGAATCACTCTTTTTAAGAGGTTCACTTTCTAGAGCTAAGGAGTTGTTTTTTTCATTCAGAGTTTTTTTTAGTTTTATAAAAGGATTTAGAAAAATGCACTTTATTGGCCCATGTGTTACTGTTTTTGGCTCAGCTCGTTTTACTAAAGATTCTGAGCATTATAAAAATGCAGTAAAAATTGGTGAAGCATTATCAAAAATTGGTTTTACAATTATGACAGGTGGTGGCCCAGGAATTATGGAAGCTGCTAATAAAGGAGCTTATGAAGCTGGTGGATATTCTGTAGGTTGTAATATTATCCTTCCGTTTGAGCAAAACCTAACCCCTATCTTCATAAATGGATAGATATTCGCTATTTTTTTGTCCGGAAGTTTTTATTGATGAAATATTCTTTTGCTTTTGTAGTGATGCCAGGTGGAATGGGAACTTTAGATGAATTGTTTGAAGCCCTTACCTTGATACAAACCAAAATGATTAAAAATTTTCCTATTGTAATTTTTGATTCTAAATATCACAAAGAATTATGTCAGCACATTCAGGTAATGGCTAAAAATGAAAGTATTAGTCAAGAAGATATGAAATTATTATTTGTAACCGATTCTGTTGAAGATTTAATAACACATATTGAAACTCATGCTATTAAAAAATTTGGATTGATAAAAAAACGAAATCCAAAATGGTGGTTTGCCGAAAACAATTAAATAATAAAATGAAACATATGCTCAAAAAAGTATCCATACTGATAATCGGAGTTATTTTAATGTCTTTTAATATTCAAAACAACTACGAAGCCTATTCTTTAACTATAACTGTTAAAGACTTGCGAAATTCAAAAGGTGTCGTTCAATTTGCCATATATAATAAAGATGGTTCTATTCCTGATGAAAAATTCAAGAAATATTACAAAAAAGATATTGCAACTATTAACGATCATTCTGCAACTATAACTTTTAATGATTTACCCAAAGGAAAATACGCTGTAAATATTCTACACGATGAAAATAAAAATGGAAAAATTGATAAAAATTTCATATTACCAAAAGAAGGGATAGGGTTTTCAAATTATGAATCAATAGGCATGAGCAATCGTCCTAAGTTTTCTAAAGCAAGTTTTGAGTTAAACACAAATACCACAAAAGTTATAAAAGTAATTTATATGTAATGGATGTAAAAATTAATTTCAAAAAAAGCACGTACAAGTATTTCTATGCTTCCTTTTTGATATGCTTCCTTTTTGGTTATGCCTATTCACAAAAAAACAACGATAGTCTTCCACTACTTGATATATCAAAAATAGCCTTGGTTAACCAAACGGATAGTTATGTTACTTTTCCTACTGATATTGGAAATATTGCACCATTGATGTTTGAAGCTAATATCAGTCCGAGCTTTATCATAAGGCAAAGAAAAGATTCAAGATTAATGGCCGCACTTACAGCTCAAGTGATTATTAGAATGTATAACGAAGCATCTTTTCCTGTACAAACCCCGAGTTATATACCCCAAGTTTCCTTTTATTATGTAATGGGTAACAAACAATCAAAAACTCACAATACTCTTTTTGGAAGAATTGCCCATCACTCTAATGGTCAAGATGGAAATTTTTATGATGAAAATGGGCTTATTAATCTACTATCAGGAAATTTTGCTACTAATTTTTTTGAAATAGGTGTAATAAAAACATCACATAGCAGCTCATTAAATGCTGTCAAATTCTTCAAAAGCTCTATTGAAGTTCATCCCAAAAGTTGGATGTTAGAAGAATTGCAAGGTCAATATAGCGGACTCAGGTGGCATAATACATTCACTGCTTTTAAACTACCGTTTATCAAATTTGATAAAGATAGTAATCCGAACTTTTCTTTAAAAGTAGAAACATCTTTAATGCTTGATAATTACAATAACTTAAACACTTTTGATTTAAATCGATTGAATGCTAGTTTAACGTTTTATTACCATCCAAAATTTTTAGAAGATATTGGATTATTTGTTCAGTTTTATCATGGTATGGATTATTATAACATCTATTTTCAAGAAGAATTAGATGTTATCCGATTTGGAATTATGACTGAAATATTGAGATTTTAAAAAGCAACAACATGGATGAATCTTTAATTTTTATTAGAAAATCTTCTGGCGAATTAGAACAATTCTCATTTGAGAAATTAAAAAAATCACTTCAAAGAAGTGGAGCATCAAATGAAATGATTTATTTGATTATCAAGATGCTAAGACCACAACTTTACGACGGAATGAGCTCTAAAGAAATTTACAAAAAAGCATTCCGTTTATTAAAAAAATCAAACCGAACTTGTGCTTCAAAATACAGTTTAAAAAGAGCAATTTTTGACTTAGGGCCAACAGGTTATCCGTTTGAACGGTTAGTTGGTGCAATACTAAAACAAAAAGGGTATAAAACACAAGTAAGTGTGCTTTTACAAGGTGAATGTGTTACCCATGAGATTGATGTGTTGGCGGAAAAAGAAGGAAATACATTTACTATAGAGTGTAAGTTTCATTCAAATATTAAAACAGTATGTAATGTAAAAATTCCTTTGTATATAAATTCTAGATTTTTAGATGTTCAGAAGAAATGGAATGCAGACCCTAACAAAACAGCTTTTTTAAAACAAGGATGGATAGTAACCAATACTCGGTTTACAGAAGATGCAATCAATTATGGAAAATGTGCAGGATTGATTTTATTAAGTTGGGATTATCCAAAAAATAACGGTATTAGCGAAAACATAGATCACTACGGACTTTACCCTATTACCACATTAACCTCACTTACAAAAAACGAAAAAAAACTACTCATTGAGAATGATATTATTCTAACTCAAGAACTTTTATTAGTTGCTCACAAACTAAAAAAACTTCATTTTTCTGCAACTAAAATTGAAAAAGTCATCACTGAAGCACAAAAATTATGCAAGATGTAACTAATTAAACTTTGATATTATAATTTTAGCAATTTATTAATCATATCTAAAATAGTTATCACTAGTAGGGTAATCAACTTGATTATTTATTTCTTCTAAATAAAAGATAACTGTTTCAGCATCTGTTTGTGGCTGAACTGATCCATTATTGGGAAAATATGCATCATAAACGGCTGGTATATAATCGTTCATTCCAACAGTCAAGATTGTATTGTCAGAGATTATATTTCCATCAAGATCTTTTACATTGAATACGTTATTTATATTTTCAAATTTAACTCCTGAATAATAAAATCCAGCACCAGAACCAATCAAAAAATTCTTTATCTCTGCTACTGTCATTTCATAAATCATCATAGGATTATTAAAGGGTAATATTTCAAAAATATCTCTTTTTAAAATATCTCCATTATCCAAACTAGATCTTACGCCACCAGTATTTTGGAATGTTAAATCTACTCCCAACTTAACTCTAAGTGCTTCAGCAACAAAACATCCTACTTGAGGTCTGTCATGATATAAATGTGAGAAACCAATTATTTCATTAAAGAATGGGGAGTCATTATATTCATCAATACTATTTTTTAATTCTGCGTCAAATTCTGTTCTACTCGACAGATCAATTAGTTCGTACTCAATTGATTCAATGTTTTTGTCTGAAATTGTCAATTCTATTTTTCCCAGGTTCGTTAAATATCCACCAGCTTGAAAAATGGGAATATTATTTACAACATCATTTATTCTAGAATGTGAATGTCCGCCAATAATTAGGTCAAAATAAGGGAATTGTTCAGCCAATTGATAATCACCTAGTTTACCATTATTTTTACTAAAACCAATATGTGTTAAGGCAATGTATAGATCAGAATTTTCTTGTTCCTTAATATTAGAATATTGTGAAACTACACTTTCTGGTCTTTTGAAAGTGAGATTTTGAACACGCCAAGGATGGGTGGAAGGAATAGTAGCATCTTCTTTACCATCTGTTTCTATCAGGCCCAAAAAAGTAACCTTCAGATTATCTACACTTAAAGTTGTATACTCAAAAGGTTGTTGAATTACAGAGTTACTCATATCTACATTAGCACAAACCCATTTGAAATTAGCTTGATTCATTCTATTTTTTAAATTGGTTTCACCATAATCAAATTCATGGTTGCCAACAACTGATATATCAAATCCAACATTATTCATTAGGTCAATAATCGGAAATCCTTTTTCAGGATAATTATCTACAACAGGATTTCCTGAAAATATATCGCCCCCACTGGTAACAATTACATTTGTCTCCTGCCTTTTTTGATCAATAATATATTTTACTTTAGATAAATTATCTATTTGCCCATGTATATCATTAACAATAAAAATTGTGAGATTCTTTGTGATTGGTTCAACAATAATATCCCCACTACTAACATTCTCTTTTGAGCATGAAATCAATGATAATAAAACCAAATATATAATTAGAGGAAATTTTCTCATAACTTAAGTGTCTACACCGATAAAATTAATGATAATTTTAATCATACCGATTAATTTATTTATAAAAATAGTACACATAACATAAAGGAAATTTGAATTTAAAATAAAAACAATTTTGAGCATAAAAAGATGCTGTGATTTTAATTTACTTTATTAAACTAAATTTAAACTTATTAAGCAGTAGTTTTGTAGTTTTGTATTTAGTGCCGATCCCGATAGCTATTGGGACTATCGGTAGATTCTATAAAAGATATGCTTGATATTCAAAAAATAAGAGAAGATTTTCCTATTCTTAAACGGGAAGTAAATGGTAAACCATTGGTTTATTTTGACAATGCCGCCACATCACAAACACCTCAAGTTGTTATTGACGCCATTGTAGATTATTACTCTGGTTACAATGCTAATATACACAGAGGCGTACATACGCTAAGTCAAGAAGCAACCGATGCCTATGAACAGGCACGTAAAAAAATTCATACTCATTTTAATGCTAAACAAGAACATGAAATAATTTTTACATCAGGTACTACACATAGTATAAATATGGTGGCTACCGGATTTACCTCTTTTATCAATAAAGGCGATGAAGTATTAGTTTCTGCTCTTGAACACCATTCTAATATTGTACCATGGCAAATGCTATGCCAGCGAACGGGTGCTGTATTAAAAGTAATTCCGATTAATGAAGAAGGTGAATTATTAATGGATGAATATGAAAATTTGCTTTCTGACAAAACAAAACTGGTTTTTGTCAATCATATTTCTAATGCTTTAGGCACTATCAATCCTATCAAAACAATTATTGAGTTAGCTCATAAAATTGGTGCTGCAGTATTAATTGATGGTGCTCAAGCCACACCACACATCAAAACAGATGTACAGACTTTAGATGTGGATTTTTATGTAGCTTCTGCTCATAAAATGTGTGGCCCAACAGGAGTAGGTATTCTTTATGGAAAAGAAGACTGGCTCAATAAATTACCTCCGTACCAGGGCGGTGGAGAAATGATCAAGGAGGTTACTTTCGAAAAATCTACTTATGCAGACCTACCTCATAAATTTGAAGCGGGTACACCGAACATTGCCGGAGTTATCGCTTTTGGTGTTGCAATTGATTATATGAACAGTATTGGTTTTGACAATATTGCAGCCTATGAAAAAGAACTGTTAGCTTACGGAACCAAAAAATTATTAACCATTGACGGTTTGAAAATCTATGGTACTTCATCAGAAAAAACTTCGGTTATTTCATTTAATATAGATGGATTACATCCGTACGATATTGGTACCATTATAGATAAATTAGGTATAGCTGTACGTACAGGTCATCATTGTGCACAGCCTATTATGGATTTCTATAATATTCCAGGTACGGTGCGGGCATCATTTTCTTTTTACAATACCAAAGAAGAAATTGATAAATTAGTCGAGGCGGTGAAACGTGCAAAAAAAATGTTATCTTAAAAATATTAGTATGAAAACAATCATTTCAATTTTAATTTTACCTTTACTTTTAAGTTCTTGTAGCCAAAATAAAATTATTTATGTGGCCGATGGATTTGCTAGCGGTGAAGGAATTTCTTCTAAAAAACATTTGAAGATAAAAGAAAATTTAGAGGATGAGTGGACCTTATTTTATGATTCTATAGAAGGTTTTGATTATCAAGAAGGCAATAGTTATACCATTGAAGTGAATATTAATAAAATTAAAGATCAACCTAAAG
>Ga0209633_10004383_pt1 | contig 12695 bp, 4 predicted proteins | sample Cruoilmetagenom1_FD_187290 | JGI IMG/M metagenome (GOLD analysis project Ga0209633, IMG submission 187290) | Oil polluted marine microbial communities from Coal Oil Point, Santa Barbara, California, USA - Sample 1 (SPAdes) (version 2) | ecosystem: Environmental > Aquatic > Marine > Oil seeps ... | reverse complement strand
CTGAAAAAGCTGCTCCGGGAGTAGCTCAGGATGCTCCGAAGGATGCAGAAGAGCAGGCAGGAGAAGCCAAAGAAGCCAAAGAAGAATCACCTCAGGACACTCCTGAAGTAAAGGAGGTTCCTGAAGAGGCTGAAGCTAAGCCTGAAGAGTCGGTACAGGAGCCTGAACAGGCTGAAGATAAAAACGAAAAGGCTGCACAGGAAACTGAGGCATCATCCGAAAAGACTACAGAAGCCGTAGAAGATGCTAAAGCGGCGGCGCCTGAAGCCCCGGAAGAGGTTTCTGAGCCTAAAGAAGAGGTTCCGGAAACAAAAGAAGCAGCCAAAGCAGAGCCTGAACAGGCAGAGGAAGCTTCAGAAGAAAGTGAAGAAGAAAAATAAAAGTTGTTAATAGATAGAATGGTTGTAGATAAAATTATTGATTCATATAGGTTAAGGAGGTTTTTATAAAATGCCCGAAGTTACCAGAACTGATGTATTAACTTATCTTGAGAAGGCGAGTATGCTTGAAATCTCAGAGTTGATAAAAGAGATCGAAGATAAATTCGATGTTAAAGCGGCTGCACCTCAAGCGGTGATGGCTGCCGCACCCGGAGCTGCTGCAGGCGGTGATGCTGCTGCGGATGCAGGTGAGAAAACAGATTTCAGTGTTGTCTTAAAGGCTTTCGGCAGCAACAAGATACAGGTCATTAAAGCTGTTAGAGAAGTCACGTCACTTGGACTTAAGGAAGCTAAAGAGCTCGTTGAAGCTGCTCCAAAGCCTATTAAAGAAGGTGTAGACAAGGAAGAAGCTGGCAGTATTAAGGCAAAGCTTGAAGAAGCAGGCGCAGAAGTAGAGGTCAAGTAGAAGTTTTACATTATTGACTTGGTTTTGCAGGGTCGGTCAGATGAAGCCGCAGTTATTTTCTATGGTGTCGTCTGAGACCTCGGTCTTTAATAAAGCGTCCTATGGTGTACATGTATCTTTTCTCTAAGACTGCTTAAAAACAATTTTTTGAGTTGTGCGTATCCCTATTCTAAAGGATGCGTTCTGCGTATTGTTGTAAAGAATTTCAGCATGAAGTTATTTGACTGGAAAATAGAAAAACAAAATACGGGGGTAATTTAATTTGAGCCTAGACGGTCTAGAATCTTATAAACTGAGGAAGAGTTTTTCTAAATTACCATCGATTCTCGAAATACCTCATCTACTTGAAGTTCAGGTCAAGTCTTACTTTGACTTTCTTCAAAGCGATAAGAGTATAGAGGAGAGACAGGACGTAGGTCTTCATAACGCATTTAAAACCGTATTCCCAATAGAAGATTACAATGAAAAAGCATCGCTTGAGTACATAAGCTACCGTATGGACAAGCCTAAGTACGAAGCGGTTGAGTGCAGGCTTAAGGGCTATACATATGTAGCTCCACTGTACGTTACGTTTAGGCTTGTAATATGGGATACGGAGTCAGGTGATGAGCGTACCATAAGAGACGTAAAAGAGCAGGAAGTGTATTTCGGAGAGATACCTCTTATGACTCCGAACGGCTCTTTTATAGTAAACGGTACTGAGAGAGTAATCGTCAATCAGCTCCACCGCTCCCCGGGAGTTTTCTTCGATCATGTAAAGAATAAAGATAATAGCGCCGGAAGAAGCTCTTTTTCTGCGAGGATAGTTCCTCATGACGGCAGATGGATCGATTTTGAGTTTGATTCAAAAGACCTTCTCCATGTGCGGATAGATAGAAAGAAAAAGTTCCTTGTCACAGTGCTTCTCAAAGCGCTCGGGTTTGATAATAAGGGGATCATGTCCTATTTCTACCCAGTCGAATCCGTATATATAGACGGAAAGAATGTGCAAAAGGATGTGAACTTTGATGTGCTTTCCTATCAAAAATCAACTGCCGATATAAAAGACCCTAAAACGGGCGATGTAGTAGTCAAAAAAGGCAGAAGATTTGTAAGAAATACTATTGAAAGATTAAAGCAAGCTAAATTAGAAAAAATTGATATAGACCCCTCTGAGCTTATCGATAGATGCGCCGCTGACGATATCGTGGATCCATCGTCCGGAGAGGTAATTGTCGGTTTTAACGAGATTATTTCAGAGGATAAGTTAGAAGAAATCTTAAATAGCGATGTGGCGGAGTTTAAAACTTTCTACATTGATAATATCTCTGTAGTGATGGCGCTCAGAAGTACTGTCTTAGCCGATAAAGTTAACACGCGGGAAGAGGCAATCACGGAGATTTATAAAAAATTCCGACCGACCGATCCGCCTACGTCAAGTGTTGCTGAGACGTTTTTCAATAACATGTTCTTTAACCCTGATACTTACAGACTTTCTCAGGTAGGGCGTCTTAAAATAAATTATAAGCTCAATCATGATATTTCTGAAGAAGTAAACACGCTCACGAAAGAAGACATTGTGGGTACAGTGGGCTATCTCCTGGGATTAAGGGGAGGAAGAGGAAGCACCGACGACATCGACCACCTGGGTAACAGGAGGGTCCGTACGGTAGGGGAGCTCATTGAAGACCGTTTTTATCACGGACTGGAAAGGCTCGCCCGCTCTGTTAAGGAAAAAATGGGCTATCAGGCTGTCGAGAACCTGATGCCGAGCGAGCTTTTAATACCCAAAACCGTTATAGCGGTGGTTAAGGAGTTCTTTGCTACAGGACAGCTTTCGCAGTTCATGGACCAAACAAACCCGCTCTCTGAAATTACACATAAGAGAAGGCTCAGCGCACTAGGACCGGGTGGTCTTACCAGAGAAAGGGCAGGATTTGAAGTCAGGGACGTTCACTCTTCACATTACGGCAGAATCTGCCCGATCGAAACCCCTGAAGGTCCCAACATCGGTCTTATCTCAAGCCTTAGCACGTACGGTAAGATCAATGATTTCGGATTTATTCAAACCCCCTACAGGGTGGTTAAAGACGCTAGAGTCACAGATGAAATAGTACTACTTAACGCGCTTGCCGAAGAGAAGTATATTATTGCTCAGGCAAACGCTCCTCTGGATGATAAGAACAATTTCACTTCAGAATTCGTCTCTGCAAGACACCAGGGTGAGTTTATGATGGTAGAGCGCGAAAAGCTCGACCTCATGGACGTATCCCCGGCTCAGCTCGTATCTGTGTCGGCTTCACTCATTCCGTTTCTCGAGCACGACGACGCCAACCGAGCACTAATGGGCTCAAACATGCAACGCCAGGCTGTACCGCTAATCCGTACAAGCTCTCCTCTTGTGGGTACAGGGCTTGAGAGCACTGTTGCCAAGGACTCGGGGGTTGCAGTAATTGCAAAGCGAGACGGAGTAATCGAGTACGTAGATTCCTCAAGAATTGTTGTAAGCTCCAATGAAAACGGAGGCGACACCGAAGCGGGCGTCGATATGTACAATCTCCTTAAATTTCAAAAATCCAACCAGAGTACATGCTGGAACCAGAAACCGATCGTTTCTAAAGGGCAGCCGATCAGCTCGGGTCAGGTAATTGCGGACGGACCCTCAACCGATTTCGGTGAGCTTGCGCTCGGACAGAACGTTCTAGTAGCGTTTATGCCCTGGGGCGGATATAACTTTGAAGACGCGATATTAATGAGCGAAAGGCTCGTAAAAGAAGACAGGTTTACGTCCATACATATAGAGGAAGTCGAATGTATTGCGCGTGAGACCAAGCTTGGTCGTGAGGAAATTACGCGAGACATACCAAATGTCAGCGAAGATGCCCTCAGAAACCTTGACGAAAGCGGTATAATTAGAGTAGGCGCCGAGGTTAAATCGGGCGACATCCTGGTAGGCAAAATCTCCCCCAAGGGCGAGACGCAGCTATCCCCTGAAGAGCGACTTCTAAGAGCTATCTTCGGAGATAAAGCAGGTGACGTAAAGGACACCTCGCTCAGGGCATCCCCTGGAGTGTACGGCACCGTTATTGACGTGAAAATGCTGATTTCCCGGGTTGTGGATAAGGACGAGCGGGCAAAGAGCATTGAAGACTTCGATGTAACCCGTCTCAAGCAGGACCTGGAAGATGAAATAAAAATACTAAAAGATGACGCCTACGAGCGTATTAAATCCCTTGTGTTAAACAAGACCGCTTCTGCGAAACTCACGGTTTCCAGAAAAACCGTGTTCAAGAAGGGTGATAAGATCGTTGAGGATGTGCTTAAGACTGTTCCCTTTGAGAAGTTCGCCGATCTGAGTGTAGAGAAAGGTGACGCAATAGAGGCCGAGATAAAGCGCCTTATTGAGAGGACACTCGAGCAAATAGAATTAACAAATGTGGTTTACGATCAGAGGATATCCAAGCTCACAAAACCAGATGAGCTGCCGCCGGGAGTGCTGAAGGTGGTTAAGGTCAACATAGCTGTAAAACGTAAGCTCCAGGTAGGCGATAAAATGGCGGGACGCCATGGAAACAAAGGAGTTATTTCCAAGATTCTCTCAGAAGAGGACATGCCCTATCTGCCAAACGGAAGTCCCGTGGACATGATACTTAATCCCCTCGGCGTACCTTCGCGAATGAACGTAGGTCAGGTACTTGAAACACACCTTGGGTGGGCTTCAAAAGAGCTTGGAAATCAAATAAATGAATTTATTGAAAGAGAGTTCAGTCCTAAGGCACTGAAGGATAAGCTAAAAGCTATATATAAAGAAGAAACTCCAAAGAAGCTTATAGACAATCTGGACGATGACGAGGTCTTGGACATTGCCAGAAGACTCGGAAGCGGTATTCCGGTCAAGTCTCCCGTGTTTGACGGAGCCTCTGAAGCGGAGATCAAACAATTACTCAGAGATACAGGTCTACCAGAAGACGGTAAAACAATTCTCTTTAACGGTGAGTCTGGCGAGCCCTTTGACCAGAAAGTTACCGTAGGGGTTATGTACATGCTCAAGCTCCACCACCTTGTTGAGGAAAAGATTCACGCAAGGGCAATAGGCCCGTATTCGCTTGTAACTCAGCAGCCGCTCGGAGGTAAGGCCCATTTCGGAGGTCAGAGGCTTGGAGAGATGGAGGTCTGGGCGCTTGAGGCATACGGCGCGGCATATACGCTTCAGGAATTTTTAACTGTAAAATCCGATGATGTCATAGGAAGAACGAGAATATTTGATTCGATAGTAAAGGGTGATATGAATTTTGAGCCCGGGCTTCCGGAATCCTTTAAGGTTCTTCAAAAAGAGCTCCAGGCACTATCGCTGGACATTGATCTTCTTGAGGAAAAGGAAGTAGGAACGGATTAAAAATCTAGTTTGCGAGGGAGAGAAAAAGTGGACGTAGATACTCTATTTGAAAAGCCAAAAAATCCGTCTGAGTATTCGGCAGTAAAAATATCAATTGCTTCTCCTGAGAAGATTAAAGGTTGGTCTCACGGAGAAGTAAGAAAGCCGGAAACGATCAACTACAGGACGTTCAAGCCCGAAAGGAGCGGACTCTTTTGCGCCAAGATATTTGGGCCGGTAAAGGATTACGAATGCACCTGCGGTAAATATAAGAGACTAAAGCACAGGGGGATAACCTGTGAGAAGTGCGGCGTTGAAGTAATATCTTCAAAAGTCAGACGCGACAGAATGGCCCATATAGAGCTTTCCTCTCCGGTAGCGCATATTTGGTTCCTAAGAAGTATCCCTTCAAGGATCGGTATGCTTCTCGACATGACTCTTAAGGACCTGGAAAAAGTTCTTTACTTCGAATCCTATGTAGTGCTAGATCCGGGAGGTACAGCTCTTAAATTCGCCGAAGTTCTAAGCGAGGATAAATATAGAAAGGCTGTAGAAGAGTACGGACACAGCTTCAAAGTTGGTATGGGCGCCGAAACAATTAGGGAAATGCTTAAGAAAATCGATCTCGTAGAGCTCTCAGAGCAGCTGAGACACGAGATGAAAAACACTACCTCACCCATCAAAAGAGCAAGAATAGCCAAGAGGCTCAGAATAGGAGAAGCGTTTAGAAAATCTAAGAATCGTCCCGAGTGGATGATATTGACCAGAATCCCTGTGCTTCCTCCTGACCTGAGACCGCTTGTTCCTCTGGACGGAGGCCGCTTTGCTACCTCCGATTTAAATGATCTCTACCGACGTGTAATAAACAGAAATAATCGTCTTCAAAAATTACTTGAGCTTGGGGCTCCCGATATTATCGTAAGGAACGAAAAACGTATGCTCCAGGAATCTGTGGACGCGCTTTTGGAAAACGGCCGCAGGGGAAGACCCGTGCTCGGTCATAACCACAGACCCCTTAAGAGCCTGAGCGATATCATCAAAGGTAAGCAGGGTAGGTTCAGGCAAAACCTTTTAGGTAAAAGGGTCGATTACTCGGGACGTTCCGTTATTACGGTAGGCCCCGAGCTTAAGCTACATCAGTGCGGAATACCTAAGCAGATGGGTCTTGAGCTTTTCAGACCTTTTATATACCATAAATTAGAGTTGTGGGGAGCTGCCGCGACTATAAAAATTGCTAAAAAGCTGGTCGAGCAGGAAGCCCCGATTGTATGGGATGCACTGGATGAGGTCATCAAAGAGCACCCGGTTCTATTAAACCGAGCTCCGACACTTCACCGCCTGAGCATCCAGGCTTTCGAGCCTATATTAATTGAAGATAAAGCCATACAGATTCACCCGCTTGTTTGCCCGGCTTACAATGCGGACTTTGACGGTGATCAGATGGCTGTTCATGTTCCTCTGTCAATCGAGGCGCAGACCGAGTGCAGGGCGCTCGTTATGTCTACCAACAATATTCTTTCCCCTGCTCACGGTAAGCCCATCATCCTTCCGACACAAGATATAGTGCTCGGAATCTACTACATGACCCGAGACATGGCTGTAGAGAAAGGCGACGGCAAGATATTCTCGAGCATGGATGAAGTTCAGATGGCTTATGATTCGGATGAGATCGGTATACACGCCAAGATCAAAGTACGTATCAACGAAAAAATATATGAAACTACAGCAGGCAGAGTTCTCTTATATGAAATAATGCCCAAGAATATCCCCTTTGAGCTGGTTAACAGGGTTATGACAAAGAGGGCAGTCGAGGAGCTTGTAGACAACTGCTTCAGGGTAGCCGGTCGTAAAAGCACAGTGCTTCTCGCAGACCGTATGAGAACTCTCGGATTTAAGTACTCGACAAAAGCAGGGATATCAATATCCATTGACGATATGAGTATCCCCGAGAAGAAAGGTGAGCTTCTGCAAAAGGCTCAGGATGAAGTTGTAAAGGTACAAAACCAATATTCTCAAGGTCTTATCACAGACGGCGAGCGGTACAACAAAGTGATCGACATATGGGCGCGTACAAGTGATGAAGTAGCCCAGCAGATGATGAAAGACATTTCTTTTGAAGAGATGATCGATTCTGAAGGTAAGACAAAGAAAGGAACAAGCTCAAACCCTATATACATGATGATCGATTCAGGTGCCAGAGGCAGCCAGACACAGGTAAGGCAGCTTGCAGGTATGAGGGGACTTATGGCTAAACCCTCAGGTGAGATTATTGAGACCCCGATCACATCGAACTTCCGTGAAGGTCTTACGGTGCTACAGTACTTTATTTCCACTCACGGAGCCAGAAAAGGTTTGGCTGACACAGCGCTTAAAACGGCAAACGCAGGTTACCTTACCAGAAGACTTATAGATGTCGCTCAGGATGTGATGATAAAAGAGTATGACTGCGGCACGACTGAAGGTATCACGGTTAGCGACCTCGTTGAAGGCGGGGAAGTCATAGAGAGAGTAGGTGAGAGAGTCCTAGGCAGAGTAACGCTTGAGGATATAACTGATCCCGTAAGCGGAGATATCATTGTAAGGACCAACCAGGAGATAGATGAGCATGCGGCTTCCAGAATAGATGAAGCAGGTGGTATAACCGAAATCAGGATCCGCTCGGTGCTCACCTGTGAGACCAGAATCGGAGTCTGTGTACTTTGCTACGGTAGAAACCTGGCGACGGGTAAGCTCGTAAACATCGGTGAGGCCGTTGGTATTATTGCAGCACAGTCCATCGGAGAGCCCGGAACCCAGCTAACTATGAGAACCTTCCACATTGGTGGTGCAGCTTCACAGAGGGCGGCCGAGAGTACTCTAGAGAGTACTCATAAGGGCGTTGTCCAGTTCCAGAACGTAAAAACGGTATCCAGTAAGGACGGCGAAATTGTGAGTAACCGTACAGGTATTTTGATTATTGTAGATGATAAAGGATACGAAAGAGAAAGATACCCGCTTGCTTTAGGCGCGAAGCTTAAAATTGCGGAAGGTGATAAGGTAAAAGAAGGTCAGCTAATGGCTGAGTGGGACCCTTACACAACTCCGTTCATTGCTGAATTCGACGGCACAATCGGCTTCGTTGACTTAGAGCAGGGCGTTAGTTTAAAAGAACAGGTTGATGAAGTAACAGGTATTTATAAAAAAGTTGTTATAGAAACCAAGAACCTTGAAATGCACCCCGGCATAGTCATTAGAACAAATGATGGGAAGAACATTCAGTATTCTCTTCCGATCGGTGCAATTATTGAAAAGAACGAAGGCGACCCCGTAAACGCAGGCGACATTGTGGCCAAGATTGCAAGAGCCACGGCTAAAACCAAGGACATCACGGGCGGGCTGCCCAGAGTGGCAGAGCTTTTTGAAGCCAGGTTGCCCAAAGACCCGGCGGTTGTAACTGAAATCGACGGTATTGTAAGCTACGGTAAAGACCTTAAAGGAAAGCGAAGAGTGGTCGTAACTCCCGAGATCGGTGAGCCCAAAGAATACCTCGCGCCAAGAGGTAAGCACGTACTCGTAAGAGAGGGCGAGCAGGTAAGCTCGGGCGACCAGCTTGTTGACGGCTCGATAAATCCTCACGATATTTTAAGTATCAGGGGAGAAAGAGCGCTGACCCGTTACCTGGTTGATGAAATCCAGGAGGTTTACAGGCTTCAGGGCGTGAAGATAAATGATAAACACATAGAAGCAATCGTAAGGCAGATGCTCAAGCGTGTCAGGATCAAAGACCCGGGGGATACCATTCTTCTAGTTGGAGAAGCTATTGAAAAACATATCTTCTTCGAAGAGAATGAAAGGATATTAGCCCAGGGAGGAAGACCGGCATCAGCTGAGCCGCTCCTCTTAGGTATAACGAGAGCTTCTCTAAGCACAGACAGCTGGCTTTCAGCGGCATCTTTCCAGGAAACAACCAGAGTGTTGACAGAGGCCGCATGCGAGGGCAAGGCAGATAATCTCAGAGGGCTCAAGGAAAATGTTATTATGGGCAGACTGATACCTGCCGGTACGGGGCTTCCGATATACAGGAACATCGATGTTGAAGTGCCCGTTCTTGAAGTACCCGTTCCGACCACAGCTTCTGTGGATGAAGAATAACAATAAAATTATGGGATTAGAGCCGTAATACTTTGGCTCTAATCCCCTTACTTTCAGTATTACACCTCATATCCAGACATGACTTCCGAAAATAAAACCGACATGGACAAGGCTTATAACCCCAAAAATGTTGAAGAAAGGTGGTATGAGGAATGGATCAAGAGGGGATACTATAAGGCCTCTACCGGGTCCGAGAAAACTCCATTTACCATAGTAATACCCCCTCCTAATGTGACGGGCTCGCTCCATATCGGCCACGCTCTGGATTACACCATACAGGATATTTTAATACGGTATAAGCGTATGAAAGGTTTTGACGCCCTTTGGGTGCCGGGGACGGACCATGCAGGTATAGCGACTCAGATGGTCGTTGAGCGCGAGCTTGAGAAAGAAGGCGCGTCGCGGACCGAGATGGGTAGAGATAAATTTCTAAGTAGAGTCTGGGAGTGGAAAGAAGAATCCGGAGGTAGGATTAGCACTCAGCTCAGACGGCTAGGCGCAATGCCAGATTGGGATAAAGAGAGATTCACGATGGATGAAGGGCTCTCAAAGGCGGTCAGGCAAGTTTTTGTGGAGCTTTACCACAAAAAGCTTATATATAAGGACAAGCGCCTCGTTAACTGGGACCCCAAGCTCAGGACCGCTGTTTCGGATCTCGAAGTTGAGCAGCGTGAATCAAAGGGTCATCTATGGCACTTCAAATATCCCGTCGCAGGCTCTGAAGGGCAATTTATTACGGTTGCCACCACAAGGCCCGAAACTATGCTCGGAGACACGGCAGTTGCCGTTCATCCGGATGACGAAAGGTATAAAAACCTTGTGGGAAAAAACGCGATATTACCGTTAGTAGAGAGAGAAATACCTATAGTTGCAGACGAATACAGTGATCCTGAAAAGGGTAGTGGGGCTGTTAAGATCACCCCCGCCCATGACTTTAACGACTTTGAGGTGGGTTTGAGGCATCAGCTTCAAATCATTAATATTTTAGATGACACCGCACACTTAAATGAAAATGTGCCTGAAACTTACAGGGGAATGGAAAGGTTTGAGGCCAGAAAACGCATCATAGAAGATATGGAAGCACTCGGGCTCCTCGAGACTATAGAAGATACTGATCATACCGTTCCCTACGGAGACCGCTCTGGAGTTGTTATCGAGCCGTGGCTTACCGACCAGTGGTATGTAGACGCAAAGAAACTGGCAGTCCCGGCGATAGAAGCCGTAGAGAAGGGAGATATAAAATTTGTTCCAAAATACTGGGAGAACACATACTTTGAATGGCTCCGCAATATCGAGCCCTGGTGCATCTCGCGCCAGCTCTGGTGGGGACACCAGATACCGGCCTGGTACGGATCTGATGGAGAAGTTTTCGTCGCTATTTCAGAAGAAGAAGCGCTAAAATTGGCAAAAGAGCATTACGGTGAAGATGTAGAGCTTACTCAAGACTCAGATGTGCTGGACACATGGTTTTCTTCAGGGCTCTGGCCCTTTTCCACTCTCGGCTGGCCCGAGGATACTCCCGAGCTTAAAAAGTATTACCCTACAAACGTGCTCGTAACTGCCTATGACATCATCTTTTTCTGGGTGGCCCGCATGATCATGCAGGGAATTAAATTTATGGATGAGGTCCCATTCAAAGACGTTTACATTCACGGCCTCATAAGAGACGAGAAAGGCCTCAAGATGAGTAAAACGAGGGGTAATGTTATAGACCCTCTCGGTGTTATAGAGGAAAACGGGGCCGATGCGCTCAGGTTTGCTCTGGCCGCACTTTGCACTCAGGGAAGAGACATGAAGCTCTCTATGTCGGTGATCCAGGGGTACAGAAACTTTATCAACAAGCTCTGGAACGCATCCAGGTTTCTCATTATGAACTTGGACGGATATGACCCTAGTTTCACACCCACAGTTGAAGAGCTGTCCACATACGATAAATGGATACTTACCGAGCTTAACCGCACGATTAAAGTAGTAGAGGAATCTTTTGAAGAATACGAGTTCGACAAGGCCGCAAGCGCTATATATCAATTTTTCTGGGCTGAGTACTGCGACTGGTACATAGAAGCCGTGAAGCCCGCGCTCTACGGTGATGACGAACGTGAAAAACAAAAGACAAGAAGCGTACTCGTACAGGTGCTTACAAGCTCACTGCAGCTGCTCCACCCGATATCGCCTTTTATAACCGAAGAGCTTACCGGTAAACTCAGGGAATTCGGTGTTGAGTTAAAAACCCCGGACGGAGAAAAATCCGATAGCATCGTACTTAGCGCGTTTCCCAATTTACAAGACGTACCCGTATTTAATGAAGCTCATAAAGAGTTCGAATTTATAAAATCAATAGTTGTTGGTGTTAGGAACTTAAGGGCAGTGATCGGTCTTCACCCTTCTGAAAAGGTAAGTGTTACTCTTATCCCCGAGAGCCCCGAAATTGGAGCACAAATTGAATCTAACCGAGATTTTATCCTTAACTCCGCATCTTTGACAGGTCTTGAAATTATAGGCAGCGGCAAACCCGATAAGGCTGTTGCCCAGGTGGTCCCTGGAGTAGAGCTATTCATACCTGTCGAAGGCTTGATAGATGTGGATAAAGAATCCGAGAGGATAAAAAAAGAGATTGGCAAGATTGCAAAGGATCTTGAGCGTACGGAAAAGAAGCTTGGAAACTCGGAATTCCTAGATCGGGCGCCTGAAGAGGTAGTACAAAAAGAAAAAGAGAAGTTTGATGAGCTTTCCTTCCAGATTAAAAAGATGGATGATGTGCTTAAAAAGCTAATTGAAATATCTTAGCAGTTTTTCTCACGTATCATGTCATAAGATATTATTCTCGAAAGGTTCGGCTAAAGCTTTGAGTCTTCAGGTATCAAGTGGGTCATAATAACAAGTATAGTAAAGTAGCAGGCTGGAGATAAATTAACCGCTCACTCCCCAAAAAGCTTGAGCTGATTAATCTTAGATTTATGGTCCGTAAGCTCGACCGGATATTTCCCCGTAAAACATGCGTTACAAAAGTGCTCTTTACCGTTTACGTCCTTTGAGCCGTTGACAGCTTTCATAACGCCTTCCATGCTCAAATACCCAAGCGAATCAGATGTTATATACTTTCTTATCTCATCGGCATTGAGTGAATTTGCAATAAGCTCTTCACGGACAGGAGTGTCTATACCGTAATAACAAGAGAACTTTGTCGGCGGCGAGCTAATCCTCATATGGATCTCTTTTGCCCCTGCAGCGCGTATCATCTTCACAATCTTTCTGCTCGTAGTTCCCCTTACGATGGAATCATCAACAATTACAACTCTCTTCCCGTCAAGCACTTCTCTTATAGCGTTTAATTTAAGCTTAACGCCAAAATTCCTGATCGACT
>Ga0209633_10004381_pt1 | contig 12697 bp, 8 predicted proteins | sample Cruoilmetagenom1_FD_187290 | JGI IMG/M metagenome (GOLD analysis project Ga0209633, IMG submission 187290) | Oil polluted marine microbial communities from Coal Oil Point, Santa Barbara, California, USA - Sample 1 (SPAdes) (version 2) | ecosystem: Environmental > Aquatic > Marine > Oil seeps ... | reverse complement strand
GTCACGCGAGGAATGGCTGACCGCCTATGTCATGGATTTCCTGATCCAGGCCAAGCGGCTCAAATACCCAGTGCCCGAACATGCCGAAGAACAGGGGCTCAAATTCCTCGCCCGCCAAGTCGCCGATCCCGACTTCCAGCCCTGGCAACTGCCGGCGAAGGCATACGCCTTCTATGTGCTGGCCCAGGCCGGCAAGGCGCGCATCGGCGATCTGCGCTACTTCCACGACACCTATCTGAAGCAGATGCCGACGGCGCTTTCGATGGCGCAGACCGGCGCCGCGCTGGCGCTCGCGGGCGACAGCGAGCGCGCGGCAGCCGCCTTCCAGGCTGCCTTCATCTTCAAGTCACGGCCGAAGAAACTGTGGCGCAACTGGGCCTATTGGGATTACGGCTCGAACCTGCGCGACCGTTCGGGCCTGGTCTATCTCGCCGACGCCAGCAAACAGGCGGCCACGCGCCTGCCGGCGGCGGTCGCCGATCTGGTCCAGCTTTCGCGGGACGACAACAATACCTCGACCCAGGAGCAAGCTTGGCTGCTGCTGGCCGCCAAGCAGCTGATCGGCGCGGCGACCTCGATGACGCTCGACGTCGCGGGCCAGCGGATGACACGGAAACGCCCGCTCTTCATGCTGCGCAAGGCTTCGGCCCTGGGCGGCGCGGGACTGACCGTGCGCAACCGCGGCAGCAAGCCAATCTGGCATTCGGCGACCGTCAGCGGCGTGCCCAAGGCGGACCAGCCGAAAGCGAGCCAGGGCTTTACCATCAAGCGCGCTTATTATTCGCTCGACGGCAAGCGCGCGGATCTCGCCAAGCTGCGCCAAGGCGACGTGCTGGTCGCGGTGATCAGCGGCGAGGCGGTTTCCGGCGTGCGGCATCAGGCGCTCGTCGTCGACCTGCTGCCGGCCGGCTTCGAGATCGAGAATGCGCGGTTGCGTGGCCGCAAATCGACCAAGGAGCTCAAATGGCTGCCCAAGCTCACCCGCGCGCTCCACGTCCAGCCGCGCGACGACCGCTTCGTCGCCGCGCTCAACCTCAGCGGGGGCGGCAAGCGGGCCTTCACCCTCGCCTATCTCGTCCGCGCAGTGACGCCCGGCACCTTCCGCCTGCCCGCGGCGTTCGTGGAGGATATGTACAAGCCGCGCTTCTATGGCCGCGACGCGATGGGTTCGGTCACCATCGCCGCGGTGCGCTAGGCGCGCGGTTGTCGCGTCGTTGGCAGCGATGAGCGAGCGGAAAGAACACCCCCCTCCGCGCCCCTCCCCCTCGAGGGGGGCGGGAGCCGATCCGCGCGCGGCCACCGCGGCGTCCCCTCCCCCCTTGAGGGGGAGGGCTAGGGAGGGAGGAACACGCCAAGGGCGTGAAAATAGGCCCCGCTACTGGGCGCGCATGCAACGCATCGCGGCATATTTCAGCGGCGGTCTGCTGGTGCTGGCGGTAATCGTGCTGATCGCCGACCGCATCGCGCCGCCCGATCTCAAACCGCTGGCCAAGAGCTCGACCTTCGTCGTCGACAAGGACGGCAAGCTGCTGCGCGCCTTCACCAACCGCGATGGTGTCTGGCGGCTGCCGGCGACCGCTTCCCAAGTCGACCCGCTCTATCTGCGCATGCTGATGGCCTACGAGGACCGCCGGTTCACCACGCATTACGGGGTCGATCCGCGCGCCATCGGGCGGGCGATTTGGTCCGCGGTTCGCAAAGGCCGCCTCGTCTCCGGCGCCTCGACGCTCACCATGCAAACCGCGCGTCTGCTGGAACCGCGGCGACGCACGCCGGCGGCCAAGCTTGCCGAAATGGCGCGCGCCTTCCAGCTTGAAGCGCGGCTCTCCAAAGATGACATCCTCGCTGCCTATCTCACGCTGGCGCCTTACGGCGGCAATATCGAGGGCGTGCGCGCGGCCTCGCTCGTCTACTTCGGCAAAGAGCCCAAGCGCCTCACCCCGGCGGAGGCGGCGCTTCTCGTCATTCTGCCGCAATCGCCGACCGCGACACGCCCCGACCGCCACCCGCGAGCGGCCCGGCGCGCGCGCGACAAGGTGCTGAGGGTGATGGCCGGCCGCGGCGTGCTGAGCGGCCGCCAGTTGCGCGAGGCGCTCGAAAGCCCGGTGCCGGGGCGCCGCCGCGCCATGCCCTTCGATGCGCCGCATCTGGCGCGGACCCTGGCCGCCGCACAGACAACCGGCGAGCGCGAGGCGGGCAAGCCGAGCCGGCGCGTCATCCGCACGACCATCGATGGCACGCTGCAGCGCGCTTTGCAGCGTCTTGTCCGCCACGCCGCCACGCGGCTTGATACCCAGGCGACTGTCGCGGTGCTGGTGGTGGAGAATGCGGGCGGACGCATCCGCGCTTATGTCGGTTCCTCCAACTTCTTCGACAGCCGGCGCGCGGGGCAGATCGACATGATCCGTGCGATCCGCTCGCCGGGCTCGACGCTCAAACCCTTCGTCTACGGCATGGGCTTCGAGGACCGCATCATCCATCCCCAGACGATCATCGCCGACGTGCCGACGCGCTTCGACGACTACCAACCGGAGAATTTCCGCCGCGTCTATCATGGCGAGGTGACGGTGCGCGAGGCGCTTCAACAATCCTTCAATGTGCCCGCCGTTGTGGTGCTCGACGCGGTCGGCCCGGTGCGGCTGGCGAGCCGGCTGCGCCAGGCCGGCGCGCGCCTGGCGTTCGACCGCCAACGGCCCACGCCCGGCCTGCCGTTGGCCCTCGGCGGGGTCGGGCTCACGCTGCGCGATCTGGTCGGCCTTTATGTCGGGCTCGCCAATGGGGGCCGGGTGACGCGCCTGACGGTGCGCCCGGTTGAGAAAGAGGCGCCCGATGCCGGCCGGCGCATCGTCAGCACGGCCGCCGCCTGGCAGATTGCCCGCATCCTTGAGGGCGCGCCGCCGCCGGACGATTTCGTCGCCAACGCCAACACCAAAGGCGCGCGCAAGATCGCCTACAAGACCGGCACCTCCTATGGCTTCCGCGACGCCTGGTCGGTGGGCTACGACGCGGCGCACACGATCGGCGTGTGGGTTGGCAGACCGGACGGCACACCCAACCCCGGTCACTTCGGCCGCAAGACCGCAGCGCCGATCCTCTTCCGCGCCTTCGGCCTGCTGCCCAAGGGTGACGGCCCGATGCCGGGACCGGCGCCCGCCGGGGTCAGGCTGGCCGACGCCGGCGCGCTGCCGCCCCATCTCCAGCGTTTCGGCAAGGCGGCGCGCCAGGGCGGGCTGCTGACCGCGATCCGTCCACTGACGATCGCCTTCCCGCCCGATGGCGCGGTCGTCGAGCTTAGGCGCATTCGCGCCGGTAAGACCGCCGGCAAGACTTTTGAGCGGCTGCCGCTGGCCGCCGAAGGCGGGCGAAAACCGCTCAAATGGCTGGTCAACGGCCGGCCGATCGAAAGCCGTCCGCATCGCCGGCAAACCCGCTGGACGCCCGACGGCGAGGGCTTTGTGCGCATCACCGTGATCGACGCCGACGGCCGGGCCGCCAGCGCGGTCACCAGGCTGCGCTGACGCCTCCGGCACCGCGCGTGCTATCACCGAACGGCGCGGGCAGCCACCCTTGAACCGCCCGACCGCCCCCAGTACATTGCGCCGCACAATTTCTATTGCGCTGCAAAACTGGGGGATTGCCGATGGATGCCAAAACCGAGCCGCAGGGCGATGCCCCGCTCGAACCGCTCGCGCCGATCGACCCGGATCTCGAGGCCGCGCTGCACGGTCATTATTTCGAGGACCTCGATGTCGGCATGAGCGCCGTTTATGCGCGGACCGTCACCGATGCGGATATCGTCATGTTCTCGGGCATCTCCGGCGATACCAACCCCATCCACCTCGCCGCGACCTTCGCCGACGGCTCGATGTTCGGCGGCCGCGTCGCCCACGGCATGCTGACAGCGAGCTTCTTCTCCGCCGTCATCGGCACCAAGCTGCCGGGCCCGGGCTGCGTCTATATGAGCCAGAGCCTGCGCTGGAATGCGCCCGTCCGCGCCGGGGATACCGTCGTGACCCGCGCGGTAATTACCGAGATCGACACCGAAAAGCAGCGCGCCAAGCTGGATACCGTTTGCACCGTCGACGGGGAAGTGGTGCTCGAGGGCGAAGCGCTGGTCAAAGTGCCGTCCCGTGTGGTCGCAGATTGAGCTGACGAAACCCGTCCACGGCGCGCAAATTTCTTGCCGCAGGCCCGCGAGCCGTTAACCTGTCGCCCGTTTGTTTGACCGGCGCCGGATCGCTATGGTCCGGCGGTATTCGTTGAGGGCTTGGACGGAATTCCAACTTGGACGGCATTCCCCACTTGGACGGCATTTGAATGCGTATCCTCCGCCACACCACCGGCCTCAGTGACCGGGACAAGGGCTCGGTCGTTGCGATCGGCAACTTTGACGGCGTTCATCGCGGCCATCGCGCCGTGATCGACACCGCCAGCCGCATCGCGCGTGAAACCGGGACCGACCAGGCGGTGTTGACTTTCGAGCCCCATCCGCGCTCGGTCTTCCAGCCCGATGTCGCGCCCTTCCGGGTAACCCCATTTCGCTCCAAGGCGCGTCAGATCGAGCTGCTTGGCGTCGATCTTTTGTTCGCGCTCCATTTCGACCTTGAGTTTTCCCACCATTCCGCCGAGGACTTCGTGCGCAACGTGCTGGACGAGGGCATCGCGGCCTCCCATGTCGTGGTCGGCGCCGACTTCGTCTTCGGCAACCGCCGCCGCGGCACACCGGATTTTCTCGCCAGCGAAGCCAAGAACCACGATTTCGACGTGACCTTTATCGAGCCTGTGCTCGGCCCTGACGGGCTCGCCTATTCCTCCACCCGCATCCGCGAGCTCCTTGGCTCAGGCAAGCCGGCCGAGGCGGCCCAGCTTCTCGGCCGCTTCTGGGAAATCGAGGGCCGGGTCGAGACGGGGGACCAGCGTGGCCGGACCATAGGATTTCCGACCGCCAATCTGGCGCTCGACGACTATCTCAGGCCGGCGACCGGCGTCTATGCCATGCGTGCTGGGCTCGACCGGCCAGCTGGGCCCGGCAATCTGGGGGACAGCGGCGTCGACACCGTCTGGTTCGACGGCGTTGCAAACCTGGGCCGACGCCCCACATTCGGAGGCGATGATCTGCTGCTCGAGGCACATCTCTTCAACTTCGATGAAGACATCTACGGGCAGAACCTGCGGGTCGCGCTGATCGAGTATCTGCGTCCCGAAACGCGGTTTGACGGGATCGACGCCTTGCGGGCGCAGATCGCCGAGGATGCGACCCGCGCGCGCGAGCTGCTCGCCACGCACGGGGCCGCGCCGGCCGGCGGCGAGCGAGTGGAGCGATGAGCACGGACTATAAATCGACGGTCTTCCTGCCCAAGACCGACTTCCCGATGCGCGGCGGCCTGCCCAAGCGCGAGCCGGAGTTGCTCCAGCGCTGGGAGGAGCTCGGCCTGTTCGAGCGGCTGCGCGAAGAAAGCAAGGGCCGCGAGAAGTTCATCCTGCATGACGGCCCGCCCTACGCCAACGGGCATCTGCATATCGGCCATGCGCTCAACAAGATCCTCAAGGACGTCATCAACCGCTCGCAGCAGATGCTGGGCAAGGACGCAAACTACGTACCCGGCTGGGACTGCCACGGCCTGCCGATCGAATGGAAGATCGAGGAGCAGTACCGCGCCAAGGGCAAGGACAAGGACGAGGTGCCGATCCTGGAATTCCGGCGCGAATGCCGCGAATTCGCCGAAAAATGGGTCGCCATCCAGTCGGAGGAGTTCCAGCGGCTCGGCGTGGTCGGCAACTGGGACGATCCGTATCTCACCATGGCGCTGGAATCCGAGGCGCGCATCGCTGCCGAGCTGATGAAGTTCGCTGAGAACGGCCGCCTGTTCCGGGGCTCCAAGCCGGTGATGTGGTCGGTGGTGGAAAAGACCGCGCTGGCCGAGGCCGAGATCGAATACCACGACCATGTCTCGACAACGATCTGGGTGAAGTTTCCGGTGATCGCGGCCGCGGGCGATCTAGCCGGCGCCGATGTCCTGATATGGACGACGACGCCCTGGACGATCCCGGCCAACCGGGCCATCGCCTATTCGACGAAAATTCCCTATGGCCTCTATGAAGTAACCCAGGCGACCGAGGACAATTGGGCGAAGGTGGGCGACAAGCTGATCATCGCCGATGCGCTTGCCGGACAGGTGATGGAGGCGGCGCGGGTCGAAGCCTTCGAGCGCAGAGCCGCGGTCGATCCGGCGCAGGTTTCGCTGTGCGCCCATCCCTTCCGCGATATCGAGGGCGGCGAGGGCTACTGGGACTACGACGTGCCGCTGCTGCCGGCCGATTACGTGACCGACGATGCGGGCACCGGCTTCGTGCATACCGCGCCGGGCCACGGCGCCGACGACTATGTGACGTTCGTGAACAACCGCGAAGTGTTCGCGCAAGTCGGGCTGACCGAGGTGCCGCATACCGTCGGCGAGGCGGGCGAATATTTTGACCATGTGCCGCTGCTCGCCGGCAACCGCGTCTACACTCACAAAGGCAAAGAGGGCGACGCCAACAAGGCGGTGATCGACCTTCTGGTCCAGAGCGGCGCGCTGCTGGCGCGCGGGCGGCTGAAGCACTCCTATCCCCATTCGTGGCGCTCCAAAGCGCCGCTCATCTTCCGCAACACGCCCCAATGGTTCATCTCGATGGGCGACGAAAAGGGCGAAGACGGGCTGCGTGCGATCGCGCTCAAGGCCATCGAGGAGACGCGCTTCGTTCCGAGTACCGGCAAGACGCGGATTCGCGGCATGGTCGAGAGCGGGCCCGACTGGGTGATCTCGCGCCAGCGCGCCTGGGGCGTGCCGATCGCGGTCTTCGTGGGCAAAGCCACCGGTGACGTGTTGGTCGACGCGGATGTGAATGCGCGCATCTTCGAGGCTTTCGTCGAAGAAGGCGCCGATGCCTGGTTCGCCGATGGCGCCGCCGCGCGGTTCCTTGACGACGACTACGATCCCGAGGAATGGGAGAAGGTCGACGATATCCTCGACGTCTGGTTCGAATCCGGCTCGACCCACGCCTTCGTGCTCGAACAGCGCGACGACCTTGAATGGCCGGCGTCGCTTTATCTGGAGGGCACCGACCAGCACCGCGGCTGGTTTCGATCGTCGCTGCTGGAGGCCTGCGGCACGCGCGGGCGGGCGCCCTTCGACGCGGTGCTGACCCACGGCTTCGTCCTCGACGAGAAGGCGCAGAAGATGTCCAAATCGTCGGGCAACGCGCTCTCGCCCCAGGATGTCACCAAGCAATACGGCGCCGATATCCTGCGGCTCTGGGTGGTCGGCACCGACTACACTGAGGACCCGGTGTTCGGCCCCGAGACGGTCAAGCAAATGGCCGATATCTACCGGCGCATGCGCAATACGCTGCGCTATCTGCTCGGCAGCCTGGACGGCTTCGACGAGGCCGAGCGCGTCGATGCCGCGGATATGCCCGAGCTCGAACGCTGGGTGTTGCATCGCATTTACGAGGTGGACAGGGGATTGCGCACGGCCTCCGACGGCTTCGAATTCCATCCGTTTTTCGCCGCGCTGCACAATTTCTGCGCGACCGATCTCTCGGCTATCTATTTCGACATCCGCAAGGACGCGCTTTACTGCGATCCGGCCGACGATCCGACCCGGCGCGCCGCGCGCACCGTGCTCGACATCCTCTTCGATCACCTGACGGCGTGGCTGGCGCCCTTCCTGGCCTTCACCGCCGAGGAAGCCTGGATCAGCCGCTACAGCGAGGATACGGCCAAGGCCGCGAGCGTGCATCTGCGCATCTTCCCCCAGGTGCCGGAAAACTGGCGCGACGATGCGCTGGCCGAGAAATGGGCAAAGGTACGCACGCTCCGACGTGTCGTCACCGGCGCGCTGGAGCTGGAGCGAGCCGAAAAGCGCATCGGCTCCAGCCTGCAGGCCGCGCCCAGGGTCTACGCCCCACAGGCGCTGGCCGATGCGGCGGACGGCCTCGACTTCGCGGAGATCTGCATCACCTCCGGCATCGCGATCGCGACCGAGACGCCGCCGGCCGGCGCCTTCGCGCTCGACGACGTGGCGGAGGTCGGCGTGGTGCCGGCCGTGGCCGAGGGCGAGAAATGCGCCCGCTGCTGGCGCGTGCTGCCGGAAGTTGGCCAGGATACCAGCGCGCCGGAGCTCTGCGGGCGCTGCGCGGCAGCCGTCAGCGGGCTTGAGCCGGTCGCCGCCGATGCCTGAGGCCGCCTCGATGCCGGGCGCCGCCGCGGGACCGGCCCCGCGCTTTGTCCGGCTCGGCCTTGCGCTCGCGTTTCTCGCAATCGCCCTCGATCAGCTCAGTAAATGGTGGATCGTCGCCCAGGTGATGACGCCGCCGCGGGTGATCGAGGTGACCTCGTTCTTCAAGATCGTGCTGGCCTGGAACACCGGGGTCAGCTTCTCGATGCTCGATATGGGCGGCGCCTTTGGCCGCTGGGGCCTGTCGGCGCTCGCGCTCATCATCGTGGTGGTGCTTTTCTTCTGGCTGCGCAAGGCCGAACGGCGGCTGCCGGCAATCGGACTGGGCCTGGTGATCGGCGGCGCGCTGGGCAATGCGATCGACCGTATTCGCCTCGGCGCGGTCGCCGATTTTCTGCTCTTTCACTGGGGTGATGCCTTCTGGCCGGCCTTCAACGTCGCCGATTGCGCCATTACCGTCGGCGTGGGCGCACTTCTCGTGGATGCCTTGTTTGGTTCCCGCGAATCGCATACATAGAGGGTCCATGACAGACCGGGTGAGGTCATAAAAATGTTCCGATCAATGATACTGGCCTTTGGGGCGGCGGTTGCCCTGGCCGGTTGCAGCGCGGTGTCCGACGTCAAGTCTTTGGTTCAAAAAGGCGGCAAAGACGGCAACGAATATCGTGCCGTGCGCAACCAGCCGTTGGTGGTCCCGCCTGGCTTCGATTTGCGGCCACCGCGGGGCGGCGGTTCGGCAGGCCGCGCCGGACGCTCGACCACGATCCGCGCGCGCCGCGCCGTGATCGGCGGCAGCGGCGCGACAACGACGGCGCCGGGCACCGGCGAGCGGGCGCTGGTTCGCAAAGCTGCGAGCGGGGTCAGCGGGGCCGGCAGCTACGTGCGCAAGGAAGTCGACAAAGAGACCAAGGAAAACAAGAAAAGCGAGCAAAAGTTCACCGACAAGCTGCTCAAATGGGAAAACCGCAAGGGCGCGTCCGATCGCAAGAACCCCTTGGGCGGCAACACCGATCCGGTGATCAAGCGCAAGGGTCAGATTTTCTAAACCGGTTGGCCTTTAGAGTACCGGCACCTAAGTAATAGCTGCACCGGCGCCTCTCCCGGCTTGCTTTCGGGGGAGCCGACCGGCGAGGCGGTCCAGTGCATCGCAACCGCCAGTGCATCGCATCCGCCAGTGCATCGCATCAGTTGGTGATTGCTTAACAACCAAGCGAAGGGCCGCAATGCTGCAACGCGCCGCTGGTACTCCCCTGTCCATCCGTACATTCGCCATCGCCATAGCCGCCGCGTTCGCGGTCCTCGGACCGCTGGCGGGCTCGACCGCCACGGCGAAGGTCTTCGACCCCCAGACCTTTATGCTGAAGAACGGCATGCAGGTGGTCGTCATCCTCAATCCACGCGCGGCGGTGATCACCCACATGGTCTGGTACAAGGTCGGCGCGGCCGACGAGCCACCCGGCCAGTCCGGTATCGCCCATTACCTCGAACACCTGATGTTCAAGGGCACCAAGAAGCTGAAATCCGGCGAGTTCTCGAAGATCGTCGCGCGCAACGGCGGCCGCGAGAATGCCTTCACCGGGCAGGACTATACCGGCTATTTCCAGGTATTCGCCTCCGACCGGCTGGAAACCATGATGCGCCACGAGGCCGACCGCATGACCGGCCTGGTCCTCAGCAAGTCGATCATCAAGCCCGAGCGCGGGGTGGTGCTGGAGGAGCGGCGCAGCCGAACCGATTCGCGTCCCAGCTCGATCCTGTGGGAACAGGCGCGCGCCGCGCTTTTTCAGAACCATCCCTACCGGGTGCCGATCATCGGCTGGGCGCATGAGATCAAATCGGTGACGCGCGACCAGATCATCGCCTTCTACAAGGTCCACTACCAGCCCAACAACGCGATCCTCGTGGTTGCCGGCGATATCACCGCCGAACGGCTGAAACCGTTGGCGGAGAAATATTACGGGTCCATCCCGGCGCGGCCGGTGCCCAAGCGGGTCCGCCCGATGGAGCCGCCGCAAAAGGCGGCGCGCCGGGTCATTCGGTTTGATCGGCGGGTGCGCCAACCGTCCTTCGGGCGCATCTATCTGGCCCCCAGCTACAGCACCGGCGCGAGCGAACACGCCTACGCGCTGCAAGTGCTTTCCCAGGTCATGAGCGGCGGCGCGACCAGCCGGCTGAACCGCGCCCTGGTCGTCGAGCAGAAGGTCGCCGACAGCGCCGGCGCCGGCTATGACGCGCTCGTCGTCGACCATGCGACGTTCTATTTGTATGCCAGCCCACGCGCCGGCGTCACGGTCGAGAAGGTCGAGGCGGCGATGGACGCGGAGGTGCGCAAGCTGCTCGCCAAAGGCATCACCGCCGAAGAGCTCGCGCGCGCCAAGCAGCGCCTGGGCGATGCGGCGATCTATGCCCGCGACTCGGTCTCCACGGGGGCCCGCATTCTGGGTCGCGCGCTCGCCGTGGGGCGTTCCATTGCCGATATCGAGACCTGGCCGGAAAGGATTGGCGCGGTCACCGTCGAACAAGTGAACGCCGCCGCCCGCCACGTCTTCAAACGCAACAGCTCGGTCACCGCCATCCTCAAGCCGCCGGTTCGCAAGGCCGATGGCGGGGCCGGTGCGGGCCGTAAGCCGACCGGCGCCAAAAAACCCGCCGAGCTGGGAGGCAAGAAATGAGTGCGCACGCCAAGGCGATCTCCTTGAATGCGATCCCGATGATCCGCGCCTTCGCCCTGGCGAGCGCGCTGGTCCTTGTCGCGGTCGCCGCCATGCCGGCCGGCGCCGCGGTCAAGGTCGAGGAGGTGAAGAGCAAGTCCGGGATCACCGCCTGGCTCGTGCGCGATCGCTTGAACCCGATCATCTCGATGCGGGTGTTGATCCGCAATGGCGGCGCGGTTCTCGATCCCAATGGCAAGGAGGGGTTGGCGCGGTTCACCGCGGGGCTGCTCGACGAAGGCGCGGGCGAGCTCGACAGCCAGGCCTTCCAGCGGCGCCTTGAAGACCTCTCGATCTCGCTTGAGTTCAACGCCAGCGCCGATCACCTTTCGATCGCGCTGCGCACCCTGCGGCGCAATCGTGCCGAGGCCTTCCGGCTCTTGAAGCTGGCGCTGACCAGACCGCGCTTCGACCCTGAGCCGGTGGAACGGATCCGCGCCCAGATGCTGACCAGCCTGGCCCGCCGTTCGGCGCGTCCAGGCTATATCGCCGGCCGGACGTTCTGGCGGACCGCATTTCCCAAGCACCCTTACGGCCGGCCGACGCGGGGCACGCCCACGACGATCAAGTCGATCGCCAAGGCCGATCTTCAGGCCTACGTGAAGAGCCGTTTCGCGCGCGGCGCGCTCGTCATCGGCGTGACCGGCGATATCGCGCCCGAAGAGCTCAAAACCGTCCTGGATACGACGTTCGCCGGCCTACCCCGGCGCGCCACACCGGTGGCGGTGTCCCGGGTCGCGCCCGCGACCCGTGGCAAGCTGACCGTCATCCGCCGCCCCTTCCCGCAAAGCGTCGTCATCTTCGGCCAGCCGGGCCCCGGGCGAAAGGACAAGGACTTCTATGCCGCCTATGTGATGAACCACATTCTCGGCGGCGGCTCCTTCTCATCGCGGCTCTACCAGGAAATCCGCGAGAAACGCGGCCTTGCCTACAGCGTCAGCTCAAACCTCAGCCCGATGCGCCATTCGGCCATGATCACGGGCTCGGTGGCGACCCAGAACGCTCGGGTGCGCGAGACCATCGATCAGATCCGTCTGCAGTGGAAACGCATGGCCGAGCAAGGCGTGACGGCCCAGGAGCTGAAGGACGCCAAGCTCTACCTCACCGGCTCCTATCCCTTGCGTTTCGTCGACACCGCGCGCATCGCCGGCTCGCTGGCCTGGCTGCAGATGCTGGGGCTCGGCCGTGATTATTTCGAGCGGCGCAACGCGATCATCGAGGCGATCACGCTGGCCGACGTGCGACGTGCCGCCAAACGGTTCCTCGACACTGACAAGCTATATTTCGTCGTCGTCGGCCAGCCCAAGGGCCTCGACGAAAAGGGCTAGGGCATTTTCCGCTTGGGTGGTATCGGCTCCAACCCGCTCGCCCGTCGCGCCGCCGAGCGGCGCGCACTCACGCAGTCTTGTCCTCGCACGGTATAATGATCTCCCATGCCCTATCATCAGGATATTAGTGCCTGCGTCGGGACGGGCGCATTGGCGCTGGACGAGCGCGCCTTCGCCGACCTGCTTGCCGGTACCGCCGAAGCGCTCGACGCCTTGCGCCTGGCCCGCGCCGAGGGATCGCTGCCGCTTTTGGCGCTGCCCGGCCGGCGCGACGACCTGGACGCGCTTGAACCGCTCGCCGAGCGCTTCCGCGCGCACTGCGATGACGTCGTCGTGCTTGGAACCGGCGGCTCCTCGCTTGGGGGCCAGGCCATTTATGCCTTTGCGGCGCCGGGCGCAGCGCCGCGGCTTCACTTTCTAGACAATATCGACCCCCTTG
>Ga0209633_10004379_pt1 | contig 12708 bp, 12 predicted proteins | sample Cruoilmetagenom1_FD_187290 | JGI IMG/M metagenome (GOLD analysis project Ga0209633, IMG submission 187290) | Oil polluted marine microbial communities from Coal Oil Point, Santa Barbara, California, USA - Sample 1 (SPAdes) (version 2) | ecosystem: Environmental > Aquatic > Marine > Oil seeps ... | reverse complement strand
ATTTTCCGAATAAGCTTTCCAGTTACCTTTCATATATTGACGGGCATAACCAATCACCTTAAGTGGTTTATGCATAATACGCCTGATATTTTCACACATCTTTTCACCAAGAAATACTTCCAGATCTGGCGCTGTTGCATCAAAACTTGCAAACACCATATTTTGGATAGTTTGCACACGAAGTTGGCGCAGGCCATAGTCTTTCATATCAAAATCTTTTGCATACCCCCCATCACCTTTCAAACCTCGACGAAAAGGTACCCCTTTAAGGTCTCCTTTAGCATCATAAGCCCATTGATGATAAACACAGGTAAAAGCCCCGTCGTCTGAGTGACCGTGTCTTTCACGACAGACTATTGCCCCCTTATGCGCACAACGATTAACCCAAGCATTTAAACCACCCTCTTCATCGCGCGTCAAAACAATCGGCGTATCCCCGACAAAAGTCGTTTTAAAATCGCCCGAATTGGGTACTTCTACATCCAGCCCGATATAACTCCAAACCGGTCCTCTATATAATTTTTCCTGTTCTAATTTATAAATATCTTCATCTAGATAAACTGAAAAAGGTGCATTATTTCCATTAACATCAATCTTATTGACTTCTGCCTGAGCACTCATGAGATTCCTCCTAGGGAACTATAAAACTTCGAATTATTATTAATCTTTAAAAAACCCGTTTCCTGCGGCTAAATTACCTGTCAACTTCATCGCTTCCAACATCATTGTGTGATCTACCAAACCTTTGCCTACAATATCGTATGCCGTTCCGTGAGCCACAGACATGTGTAAATAAGGAGGCCCCATAATAAGAGCGCAATTACCTGAAAAACCCCATGTTTTTATCGCAATATGCCCTTGATCATGGAACATCGCGAGCACAACATCATATTTATCTTCAATACATTGCCTAAAAACAGAATCAGGCGGCACCGGGCCGGTTACATCAATGCCTAGTGATTGCGCTTGCTTAACACCTGGAATAATTTCTTCTGTTTCCTCAGTTCCGCTGGCATGCGGATTTAAACCAGATACCGCTATACGAGGTGATTCAATCCCCCACTCTTTAAGAGAATCATTTAATTTAACAATGGCACTGGTAATTAATTCACTACTAATTAACTTACAAACCTCACGTAACGGAATATGATCCGTTAAATGCATTACGCGTAACGGTCCACTGATAAGGAACAAATAACTATGACCTGGCTCCATATTTATAACCTTATCCAACACATTAGCCATTTTCATTGAAACAGAACTAATAGGAGCCATAACGGTCGCATCGAAATCACCGGCTAGAGCCATCTCATCCATTTCACCTAGCCAATCAGCAGAAGCCTGCCCACAAGATTCATTGTCCTGCCCCATCACAAAGCTATCGATATCAAACTTACCCGAATCAAAAATATCTATAACAGCAGGGTCATCACTGATCTCGGCAACAGAAGTAATTTTATTAATAGTTAATGATAAACCGCAGGTTTTAACCGCCCTTTTCATAATTTCTTCACTACCTACCAGAACAGGTCGACTATACTGATGAACCTCTCCGGTAGCCCAAGCTTTTGCAACAACTTCGGGCCCCACACCTGCTGGATCACCAATCATGGTGGCAACGGTTGGTTTTAAATTATTTGTCATAGATGCTCTCCTACTTACCTTAGATTTAGTCTAAATAAGAATATCATTATGTTTTAAACTAGTCACGAAAAATAATGCCGGCACTGTCTCTAAAACATTTATTTGTTAATAAAGGAGTTGCCAGCCTCTTTGTTGTAAGCTAACCTGATCTCACATAAAAATATTGTTTTCTGGTCTGGCAATATATCATTCAGACTAGCTTGTCTTAAGAATTACTATTAGGGAGAATATTATGTCTACAGCTATACCTTTTAAAAACTTATTAGATATTGACGGTGTTGTTGGTGCCGTTCGCTGGCGTGAGTCTGTTCCAGGCAAAGGCGCAGTAACTCCGCCTTTACTCGTTGAATATATTGGCAATATCTCCGAGGACAGAGCCGAACGTTTAATGGGCCATGCAGAAGCGGCTGGCTTAAGTATCCTAGGTGTTAGCCAATTAAGCTATCACCGTGCCAGCCACGACCCAACCATTGTTTACCCATTAGATGGTTATTACGCACATAGTATGCGTGGATCTGTTGCTTCCACGATAAACCGCGTTGCCGTCTTACTTGATAATAAGGTTGCGACAGATATTCAAGGTCTCTTTTTACAAATGAACCTTGTTGACAACAGACCTAAAACATAAAAAATTTCTCTGGACACTGATCCAGTACCATTTTTAACTCAATAAAAAAGCCTCATTAATGGGGCTTTTTTATTGATTATAGTCATTTTTTAAGGATGACTAATGTGTAATACTCTCACTCGTAATAAAAATTAATAACCTTAGGAGAAGCTATGTCAAACAATGTATCCCTCGAGCTAAAAAGTGAAGTCGAAGACTTGCTTAACGCTTATACCCAATGTATCGATGATGATGATTTAGAAAACTGGCCAGATTTTTTCACCGAGAAATGTCTTTACCGAGTTATTCCAAGAGAAAACCATGAAATGGGCTTACCAACGGCTGTTATGTGGTGCGATAGCCATGGCATGTTGCAAGATAGAATTACTGCCTTAAGGCACGCAAATATCTACCAAGTTCAATGGTACCGTCACATCACCAGCAACCCCGTCATCACCACCGAAGACGGTGATACGATCAACGTTCAGTCTAACTATGCCGTGTTTAAAACCTGCAATGATGGTGAAAGCACTGTGTATAACGTTGGCCGCTATGTAGATGTTCTTGTACGCGTTAATGGTGTTCTTAAATTTAAAGAACGTTCAGCCATTTATGACACCCATAAAATTACCACATTGATGGTAATCCCAGTTTAAGGAGAACGAAAATGACTATAACACCCGCACATTTAAAATGGCCTGCTGGCGCAGGTCACACAGCCGTCCCTTATTCTGTTTTTAACAGCCGTGAAGTGTATGACTTAGAACAAGAAAAGCTTTATAACGGCCCAACGTGGAACTACTTAGCTGCTGAGGCAGAATTACCGGAAAAAGGTAGTTTTAAATCAACATATATTGGTGATACCCCTGTAGTGGTCACCCGTGGTCAAGATAACGAAATTTATGCTTGGGTTAATCGTTGTGCACATCGTGGTGCAGAAATTTGTCGTGAACGTCATGGGAAATCTGAAGACGGTGCTTATACCTGTGTTTATCACCAATGGGCTTTTGATGCTGAAGGTGACCTGCGAGGTGTCCCTTTCCAACGCGGACTAGCTGGCAAAGGCGGTATGCCAAAAGATTTTGATAAAACAAAGCACAGTTTAAGAAAGGTTCGCGTGGTTAATTATCACGGTGCTGTTTTCGGTACCTTTAGTGATAAAACACCTGATATTGAAACCTACATGGGTGAAGATACAGCGTATCACTTTAAGCGCATTATGAACCGCCCTATTGAGATATTAGGGCATACGCGCCAGTATATTGCAGGTAACTGGAAGTTTTATTCAGAAAACACCAAAGATCCTTACCATGCAAGTTTATTGCATCTATTTCATGCCACTTTTAACTTATACCGCTCTACGCAGGAAGGAGCCTCTATCACGAATAATGACGTACATTCTGTGCTTTGGGCTCGTAATAGCAAAGAAGACAGTGAGGCCTTAGATGATATGAAAAAGGATAAGCTCAGAACCCTAAAAACTGGCGAGTATGAGCTAGCTGATATGTCCTTATTAGGCGGTACGCAAGAGTTTGATGATAATATTACGCTTGTTATTTTATCAATGTTCCCATCGTTGGTATTGCAACAAATTCAAAATACCCTAGCATTTCGTCAAATATTACCAAAAAGTGAAAATGAGTTTGAGCTGGTTTGGACATATTTTGGGTATGCTGATGATAGTGAAGAGGTTCGCAACTACCGCTTAAAACAATTCAACTTAATCGGCCCTGCTGGCATGATTTCGATGGAAGACGGTGAATCAACAGAACTCTGTCAGAAAGCGATCGTACGTGATGGCGAGCATACTAACTTCATTCAAATGGCAGGTACAGAAGCTAGCGGTGACGAGCACTTAGTAACTGAGGGATTAATTCGTGGCCTCTGGAAAGGCTATAGAGAAATTATGGATTTTTAACCCCTGTAAGATCTTCTCCTCCCTTCCTTTTAGAGGGAGCTTAAAAAGGCTTCTCGTTAATTACCGAGAAGCCTTCTTTTTATCCAAAAAATAAATTAAACATCATTGTTTGCTAATAAATTAAATATATGATGAAATCTGCAGTTCGTTAAACCAAAGTTATAACAGATGACTGCCAGTTCTTGCACCAATAAAACGATTAACACGCTAGCTGAAGATTGCCAAAGCTGTATACTTTCAAGCACATGCTTGCCTAGCGCTTTTAATAAGAATGAAATAGAAAAACTACAAAAAATCGTTTCTTCTGGTAAACAGCACCTTCGTCAACACACGGTCTACCACCAAAATTCCCCGTTCCAAGCACTTTATATTGTTAAATCAGGCGCACTTAAAACCTATATTACAGATTCAAATGGACACGAAAATATTACAGGCTTTTACCTACCAGGTGATATAACAGGTTTAGAAAGTATTGCAAAAGGAACTTACTTAAGCACCGCAGAAGCCCTTACTGATAGCCGTTTATGCAAGGTTCATTATCAACAATTGGCAGAATTACGTAAAAGCACACCTTCTTTATCTGACTGGGCGATTAACCTATTCAGCCAATCATTGGCTTCCGGCCATGAATTTTTTAATTGCCTCTCTCAACATACGGCTATTTCAAAATTAGCGACCTTTCTATTGGCTCTTTCAAAACGAACCAGCCAGTCAGACAATTATCAGACTACTTTTTTACTCTCTATGTCACGCCAAGACATTGGCAATTATTTAGGGCTTGCCTACGAAACAACGAGCCGTGCATTTACAAGGCTCGTTGAAAAAAAGTGTATCCAAAAAAAGAATAAAGAAATTAGCATTATTGACTTGGAAAAACTAAAACAGTGCTCCACCCTTAACATCATGAATGATGATGAGCTCGCATAAAAAACTCTCTTCTTAATATTTAAGAGGAGAGTTAATTTTCGGTCTAAAAAGCTCCCTTATAACTAACGATCTACATCATCAATCATAAAAGGCGTCTCTTTTTCTTAAAAGAAGCAGTGGATGTTCTTATCTAAAACAACGCGTTGGTCCAAAGTTATGACCCTTGAGGAAAGTCGCCACTGCCCGTCTTCCTTTCTTAACCTATCCATACGAATACCATAATGTGTCGCTTGGTCTCGCTGCATACGGCTACGGAACAAAATAAACGCAGAACGTACTTCAATTTCACCATCCACATCTGCCCACTGAGCATCAATATTACTGATAATACGACGATTACGAACCCTAGGATCCTCTGCCCATACAATCCCCGTATCAAGCCGTGCTACACGCATACTTAACATGCCAAAGTTATCATTATACAAATATGTCGTTTGTGAGTTACCAAGCACCTTGGTATCACGCCTATAACGCACTTCTTGAGTTGGAAGCTGGTAACTAATATCTTTTGTTAGCATATTATCAAGCCAGTCACGAAAGCGTTCTTCATCCAACGCTCTTGCTTCTTGTACTAAAAACCGTTCAACTTCGAAATGAGTAGACTGGTCGACGCTTTGCCCTGCTTGTTGATTATTTGTGCTCATGTTAGCCCCCTATTTTTTTTGCTCTAATTGAGCGGTCGTTGAAAGTTCACTCCATGGTTTACCTTCCATAAACTCAGCCCAACGACGATACATACCTCTTTGTGGCGCCTCATTAACCCAACCTTTACTGACCAGACCAGGTAGTTCAGGGTCAAGGTATTCATGGCCCTGGCCCATCCCAATATAAAGCGTACCTTGGCGAGTTGAGTAGCCTTTATTAGACTGCGTACATTGCTCCATATTCTCGCCATCATCACTCTCAAGAATACCGGCTGTACCAAAGGTCAACATATTATCGGCATGAATCATCTGTTTCAGTTCTTCCGGCATCTCTTTTTCAACTAAGGTCCAAGTGAACACCTCTATGGCATGCGGGCCGCGTGGCTGCCACATTTTGAATGTATTGGTTCCGTACAAGAATGAACAGTTTGGGAAAATAGCGGCATCCCAGTGACCACGGTAGAACTTCTCTCTGTGCTCGTCCATTTTCTCCCTAACCACGGGTGAGCGCTCATCTATCCACTTCTGATAAGCTTCTTGAACGGGACCTGGGTGTAAGGCAGCTGCCGCCTCCCAAATAATACCGAAGCCATGCCCCTCAGGCACGGTTACTTGCAAGCCCGATGTTTCAGCATCATAGACTGCATTACCCTTTGCTACTGCCAATGGCCCACCTGAAATCTCCAAAGCTGACGCATGCGCCCAGCCCACGTGATAACCATCACCAATAAAGTTTTCAGTTGGGTTCTTCCAGTTACAATCTAAAATAGACTTCATTGGAGGGCCAATAAGTTCACAACCACCGGGTACATCCATAAATGAATCCATATACCAAGCCATTCCGCCCAAGTAATCTTTAAGTGATGGGGCGTCTTCATCAAACGTACCAAATACGAAGCCCTTATAACTCTCTACCCTAACCTTTTTAAGGTGCAAGGCATCTTTATCAATTTCATTATGATATGCCTGTTTTTCAAGCGGCACATCAACAAGGCTTCCATCCATTCCAAAAACCCAGCCATGGTAAGGGCAAGTAAATGCCTTTGCATTACCACCATCTGAAAAGCAAACCGCGTTGCCACGGTGTGTACATGAATTCACAAATGCTTTGATGCTGCCATCTTTCTGACGTGCCACCACTACAGAGTCTTCACCCATGGTCGTTGCCTGATAATCACCATCATCTGGAATGATTGATTCATGGGTCAAAAATAACCAACAACGAGCAAAAATTTCTTCCATCTCTTTCTGGTAAATATCTTCATCCCAAAATATTGCACGATCTTGAATCGCACCTTCTTGTTGAACTAATTTATTAATGGGCTTCATAGCGTCTCCTCAAAATGATTATCAAAAAATCTATTTTTAATGATGCTTTGTACTTCATCGCATGCAGTGGCTGAACTCTAACTTCTCAACCCAACGATTAAATTGATCTCCATCAATTAAATTGTTTCTTTTTTACTAATCGGCCCTGTTTTCTTTAACATTTCAAGCAAAACTGATGTGGATCATATTCAACCTAAATAGATTTGCGCAGTTCTATCGGTTTTGATCTGATTCTCGGAAATAAAATTTATTAGGAGGAAAGATGAATAGAGAGCCTAAAAAAGAACAACACACCCACAGGCATGATTGGTCAGTTAAAGAAGTTAAAAGCTTAATCAATGATGAAACGGGTACTCTGGATGCCCGTATTTATTCAAACCAAGCATTATATGAATTAGAGCTTAAGCATGTATTTGCACGCTCGTGGCTGCTACTTGGACATGAGACGCATATACCTAACCCTGGCGACTATCTGACCACCTATATGGGTGAAGACCCTGTTATTGTAGTTCGCCAAAAAGATGATAGCATCCGTGTTTTCCTTAATCAGTGTCGCCATCGCGGTATGCGGTTAGCACGTGATGATGCTGGTAATGCTAAAGCTTTTGTTTGTACCTATCACGGTTGGGCCCATGATATTGCTGGCAACCTTGTTGATGTCCCGTATGAGGAACAGGCACATTGTGATCGCCTAAACAAAACTCAGTGGAGCCCTTTGCAAGCTCGTGTCGCTACTTACAAGGGCTTAATTTTTGCTAACTGGGATGCCGAAGCCCCTGAACTTATTGATTATTTATCAGACTCGCTCCCCTATATAGATGCTATGTTTGATCGTTCTGAGGCAGGAACTGAGGTGATAGGTGGCATACAAAAATGGGTTATTCCATGTAATTGGAAATTTGCAGCCGAACAATTTTGCAGCGATATGTACCATGCTGGGACTATGTCTCATTTATCAGGCGTTATTGCTGGCTTACCAGAGGAGATGGAACTGTCCGATGCTGAAATTCCAACTAAAGGGAACCAGTTTCGAGCAAAATGGGGCGGACATGGAACAGGTTATTTTGTTGATGAGCCAGGCATTATGCATGCCATCGTTGGCCCTAAGGTGACCGATTATTTCACCAAAGGCCCCGCTGCCGAGGCTGCATCAAAAAGGCTCGGCAGTGATATGCTTGGGCAACGAATGCTTGGACAACATATGACCATTTTCCCAACCTGTTCATTTTTACCAGGCATCAATACCATAAGAACCTGGCATCCACGTGGCCCAGATGAAGTTGAGGTTTGGCTTTTTGTTGTAGTCCCTAAAGATGCTCCTGAAGAAATTAAGGCTGAATTACGCAATCAAAATATTCGCACCTTCTCTGCTGGTGGTGTTTTTGAACAAGATGATGGCGAAAATTGGATAGAAATTCAAAAGGTGCTTAAAGGGCACATGGCGGGTAAAGTTCAATTAAATGCTCAAATGGGCCTAGGGCAATCGACTCATGAAAATCCTAATTACCCAGGCCGTGTTGGTGATGTTTACAGTGAAGATGCTGCCAGAGGATTTTATACCCATTGGATGCGGATGATGACCGAGCCTAGCTGGGATACGCTTAAGCCAGAATAATATTCTATGAATAAAAAATAAAATAATACTGATTAAGATATAAAACTTAGGAGAAAACAATGTCCTTTAATGCTGATACATTAACTCGTCCCCCAGTTGATATAAAAACTCAACAAGAAATAGAACAATTTTACTATCGAGAAGCTTGGCTGCTTGACAATATTGAATATGAAAAATGGTTAGCCTTACTAGACGATGACCTCCACTATTTTATGCCTTTAAGACGTAATCGAGTAAAAATTACTCGCAATATTGCCAATATGCCACCAGAATTTTCAAATGATCAAGAATTTGCACATTTTGATGATGATATTACCAATATGCGCGGTCGTATTCGTAAACTACAAAGTGATTACAGCTGGTCGGAGAACCCCGCCTCACGAACAAGACATGCCATTTCCAATGTTATGATTCTAAAAAACGAAGAGCCTAACCTTTATGAAGTATCATCGGCCTTTATTGTATATAGAAACCGGTTAGAAAGGCAGGTTGATATTTTTGCTGGTGAAAGGCGAGATTTAATTAGGCGTTCGGATCACGCGTATGGTTTTAAAATTGTAAAACGCACTATTTTATTAGACCAAAGTACGATTTTATCTAACAACCTCAGCATATTCTTTTAATATAATGTTTACTCAAAGCACCAGCCGACCAAACTCAAGGACGAGGTATGGAACTAAACATTTATAATAACCAGTTTTAGTATTCAAACTAAAAATAGTTTCTAACAACAATGATATTCATATACACTTTAATAGAAAATTAGCGTTTATTTCATCAGGCATGCAAACTAATAATAAAAATAGTCCATTACTCTCCGATTGCAGTCATTGTTTGCTGGCTAACAACTGTATGCCGTCGGGCTTTCCTGATGATAGCGTTTATCTGTTCAAAAATATTGTGAACACCAATATTAAGTACAAAAGTAGTGAAATTGTATACCATCAAGGCGAACCTACTCGGCATGTCTATATTGTTAAATCAGGATCATTTAAAACATTTATCAAAAATGATGATCAAAGTGAGCATATTACTGGTTTCTACTTACCTGGTGACTGTATTAGCATGGAAAACATGGCCGAAGGTGTTTCACTTAATACCGCACAAGCGGTAGAAGATAGCTTATTATGCATTGCTGATTACCCGCTGTTAACTAAGTACAGAAAAGAGTTTCCCTTGTTATCCGACCTTGCTATCAAAGTTTACAGTGGCTCACTGGCAAGATCACAGGATTTTTTAAGCTGTTTAGCCCAGCCTTGCGCTGCTAACCGCCTTGCTACTTTCCTCTTGATTATGCTAAAACGTTACAACGCAATGCGAGCTGAACAAAATGACTTTCAACTCAACATGTCACGCCAGGATATTGCTAATTATCTTGGGCTGGCGGTTGAAACCGTGAGCCGCTCATTCAGTCGCTTAGTTGATACTGGCTGCATCACCAAGAAAAACCGTTACATTTGTATAACTAACAAAGAAAAATTACAACAACTTGCCTCAAGCCAAGAGGCTTAACAACAGGAGAATATATTATGTCGGAGAAATTTATCATTGAGCCAACGATGGAGTGGCCTGCTAAATACAATGAGGTGCCTAAGGAGGTCTTTGAAAAAGAAGAACTATGGCCTCTTGAGTTAGAAAAAATATTTTACGGTGATGAGTGGCATCCTGTTGTTCATCAAAGCGAAATTCCCAACATAGGTGACTATAAAGCCGCAGACTTAGGTGAAATACCTATTTTCGCTGTACGAGGTGAAGATAACAAAATTCGTATTTTTCAAAATACCTGCACCCATCGAGGTACCACCTTAGTCACAGAAAGCTTAGGTAATAAGAAAGAATTTGAATGTCCTTATCATCGTTGGTTATTTAGCCCTGAAGGCGAACTAGTTGGTTGCCCAAATAGTCGTGAATTTACACCCGGTTTCGATAAAAAAGACTTCAGTTTACCCACCTTCCGTACCGAAGAGTTTTGTGGCTTATATTTCATCACCATGAGCGACACGGTTGCCCCACTTAAAGAGTATCTAGGAAAAGACTTCTATGAACCTCTTAGCCGTATTTTAGGTGGCGACGGTCGGTTAAAATTTGCGGGTTACCAAAAAGTACATTATGACTGTAACTGGAAGGCATACTGTGACAATGATGGCTACCATGCTCCATTACTTCATTTAGCATTTAAGATGCTTAACTGGCAAGGTGGTAAAGGCGTTCAAAATGTATCTGAAAACGGTCATTTATCATTTGAATCTGAACTTAAAATACCGGATGACATCACCGCTTTAAAAGATGCATCCATACTTGACTTTAAAGGAACCGAAACCAGTACTGGTTCAATCGTTCAGATGCAGTTTCCTTTGACAGTATATTCTAAACATATGGACATGTTAAATGTTCGCTATGCTTACCCCAAAGGACCCAAAGGAATAGAAGTTCACTATGCCTATTTCACCCATGAAGATGACGATGATGAAATGATTGAACATAGAATTCGTCAAGCCAGTAACTTACTCGGCCCCTGTGGTTTGATCAGCATGGAAGACGCTTCTATTTTCTCCCGCATTGATAAAGGTAATAAAACACCCGGTATGGCGATCTTCCAAAAAGGTGTTAAAGATGAGTATCAGTTAGAGCTTAAAGTTGGCCAAAATGATGAGTCCGGCAACCTACCACGCTGGGAACACTATAGAAAACTAATGGGCTTTAAGAGGGCAGAATCATGAGCGAGATCGAACCAAACGTTATTTTCAGTATTGAAAACCTAAATAGAGACTACATCTGTGCGCTAGATAAATTAGATATGAACAAATGGCTCGCCTGTTTCAATAAACAAGGGACCTATAAACTAATTTCTAATGAAAATGAAAGTCGTGGTTATCCTATTGCTTTTATGCTCGATGATAAATTTGAGCGTTTACAAGACCGTGTTACTCAAGTTAATGACATTCAAGCTGATTCAACTGAGCATTACCAAATGCGACATATGACTCAGTTAACCTCTATCACTGATTTGGGCAACAACCGTTACCAAGCCGACTATAATTTCACTGTTTACTATACTCAAAACCTTATTGAGACAAGCAGTATTTTATGTGTAGGACGTTATGAGGATATTATATTAATTGAAAATGGTGCTAGCTTTCTTCAACGTAAAGCCGTTATAGACACCAATGTATTACCACGCTATGTCGCTTATCCTGTATAAGGCATAAGCATTAAAAAAGCCCCGACAAATTAATTTTGGCGGGGCTATTTTTTATTCGGGTCGTTTACCGACGCCAATACCACCATCTGAGTTAATAATTGTTCCCGTAATATATTTAGACTCATCAGAGGCTAGTAACAGATATGCACCTGCATGGTCCTCAGGCTGCGCTGTAAAGCCAATAGGGGTCATATCACCAATAATCTTATCAATACCAGGTACTTCATTAAGCTTACTGTCCGCCTGACCTGCTGCGGCCGTGCCACCTAAATTAGTAACCGTACCACCTGGTGCTACGCCATTTACCCTAATGTCAGGGGTCACTTCATAAGCCAGCTGTTTTATAAGGCCAATAACCGCATGTTTAGAAGCGACATAAATGGGCCCACCACCACCGGTATAATAACTGGATGTTGAAGCTGTAAAAATAATATTTCCCTTAGTTTTTCTTAATTCTGGCAAAGCAGCTTTAGCACCCAATACATACCCTTTGACATTAACAGAAAAGATTTCATCACAAATCTCTTCAACTTTATCATCAGGTTGCGCTTCTAAGGGGACCATGTAATCCCAAATTCCAGCATTACCAACAAATACGTCCAACTTACCAAAGGCTGCAACTGTTTTTGCAACAGCTTCTTTGTTTGAATCAAGCGACCTAACATCACCAACAATACCAACTACCGATCCCGCGTATAATTTTTCAAGTTCATCAATTCGTTCTTGAGAGCGATCCATCACACAAATTTTTGCTCCCTCTTTGATAAAACGTTCTACAATTGCCAAACCTATACCGGATGCGCCACCTGTAATCAATACTGT
>Ga0209633_10004378_pt1 | contig 12711 bp, 15 predicted proteins | sample Cruoilmetagenom1_FD_187290 | JGI IMG/M metagenome (GOLD analysis project Ga0209633, IMG submission 187290) | Oil polluted marine microbial communities from Coal Oil Point, Santa Barbara, California, USA - Sample 1 (SPAdes) (version 2) | ecosystem: Environmental > Aquatic > Marine > Oil seeps ... | reverse complement strand
CCCCAACCCCCTCACTGTTCATAAAATAACCAGTGCAATAACCCTCCATTTCACGTATAATCCGCCTCCTTTTGCAAACTATTCCACCCCACCGCTCGGTGTATTCCATCGTCCCGGTCTATTTATAGGTATACCTACTATGTCATCTGAAGCCGCTGCCACGCAGAGTTTTCGTGAGTTCGCCCTGATTGAGCCTTTGCAGAAGGCGTTGGAAACGGTGGGTTATGAAACCCCCTCGCCGATCCAGGCGCAGACCATTCCATTGCTTCTCGAAGGGCGTGACATGGTGGGGCAGGCGCAGACGGGTACGGGTAAGACGGCGGCGTTTGCCTTGCCTATTTTGTCGCGTATTGACCTGGCGCAGCACGACCCGCAGGTGCTGGTGCTGGCGCCGACCCGTGAACTGGCCATCCAGGTGGCGGAGGCCTTCCAGAAGTATGCGGCGAATATGAAGGGTTTTCATGTGATGCCGATCTATGGCGGACAGGACTATACTCGACAGCTGCAGGCATTGAAGCGCGGCGTGCATGTGGTTGTCGGTACGCCGGGGCGGGTCATGGACCATATCCGTAAGGGTACGCTGAAGCTGGGCGGCCTTAAGGCGCTGGTGCTGGATGAGGCTGATGAGATGTTGCGCATGGGCTTTATCGATGATGTGGAATGGATCCTTGAGCAGACCCCGGATACCCGACAGATTGCCCTGTTCTCGGCCACCATGCCGCCGGTGATTCGCAAGATCGCCAAAAAACATTTGACTGATCCGTCTGAGATCACGATCAAGACGGTGACGACCACGGCGGCGTCTATTCGCCAGCGCTACTGGATGGTCAGTGGCCTGCACAAGATGGATGCCCTGAGCCGTATCCTCGAGGCGGAAGACTTTGATGGCGTGATTATATTCGTGCGTACCAAGTTGATGACCGTCGAATTGGAACAGAAACTCTCGGCGCGGGGTTATTCTGCGGCGGCCTTGAGTGGCGATATCCTGCAAAAGCAGCGTGAGCGTACTGTCAATCAACTTAAATCCGGTGATATTGATATTGTTATTGCCACCGATGTGGCCGCACGCGGCCTGGATGTGACGCGCATCAGTCATGTGATCAACTATGACATTCCCTATGACACCGAGGCCTATGTACACCGTATCGGCCGCACCGGCCGGGCCGGGCGTAAGGGCGATGCGATTTTGTTTGTTGCCCCGCGGGAACGCAATTTGCTGAGTGCCATTGAACGGGCCACCAAACAAAAAATTGAACTGATGGAGTTACCCTCCACCGAGATGTTGAACGATAAACGCGTCGCCGGTTTCAAACAAAAGATCACCGATACCCTTGAGCTTGAAGGACTGGGCTTTTATCAGGAGTTGTTAGAAAGCTACCAGCAGGAACACAATATACCGGCCATCGAGGTCGCCGCCGCGCTCGCTAAAATGGCACAGGGTGACGCACCTTTATTATTAAAAGAGCCACCGAAAAATACGCGCAAGGAACGTGAACCAAGACAGGATCGAGGTCCTCGCGACCGACCGGCCCGTGGTGAATCAAAACGACGCGATCGCAGTCAACCCGAAGAGGGTATGCAGACCTTCCGTATCGAAGTGGGACACACTCATGGTGTTAAGCCGGGTAATATCGTCGGGGCGATTGCCAATGAAGCAGGATTGGATAGCAAGCACATTGGTCAGATCAAGATCCATGATGACTATAGTACGGTGGATTTACCGGACGGTATGCCGAAAGAGGTTTTCAATGAATTGCAAAAGGTATGGGTGTCGGGCCAGGCATTAAAAATTTCCCGGCTTGGTGAAAAACGTGCATATTCAAAAGATAAACCACGTCCCCGACCCAGTACGGGCAAGAAAAAAACATTGAAGGTAAAGTCATCCAGGCCAAAATCCGGCGATGACAAACCGCGTAAGGCGAAACGAGACTAATCCGGGTCAAAATCCTCGGGCGGGGTTTTATACCCCGTCCACATGGCCTTAACGAGATTTTCATTGTGCAGCCAGCCGGAGACAAATACTCCCGCGATATGAATAAAGATCAGTAACAGGCTAAAACTGGCCAGGGCCTCGTGCAACTCTTCCAGCCACTCCTGGCCCTTTTCATTTTCACGCTCCTGACGTTCATCATCACTGTCATGATCCCGTAACTTGTCATTGGCATGAGCGGCTTGTATCAGCTTGCTTTCGATCGAGGCCAATGGGCCTTTGCCTTCTTTGGCATATAACTCCAGCCCGGTCCAGCTGGTCAGGGTCAGTGAGACCAACAGGAACATTATCATCCAGCCACCCAAGGGGTTATGTCTGAGATAATAAATTGGTCGGCCGATCAGAATAGATTGCAGGTATACCAGGCTAGGCTTGATGCCAAGCACAAAGTTGCTGAAGCGAACATATTTTGGACCGATGACGCCCCAGATGAGGCGGAAGGCGAGCAGACCGATAATGATATAGCTGCTGTAGATATGCAGCAGGTTCTCTTCGTCACCAGTGGCATAGGCAATAACAAAAAACACCACCAGTGACCAGTGAAACGTACGGGTGGCAATATCCCAGACTTTGATCTCGCGAGGCATATGGAACCCCCTGTCATTTCCTAAATTAAGAGGATAGAACACTGTGACAATGAGATGGATGATGAAAGTCAATCAATCAGGATTTTAGCAGAGAAAGGCTAAAAGACAGCCGCTTAAAACTGGCTTGCTGTGATGCACAACAAGTTATCTGGAAAACAGCAAAGTTTAAAAACCAACCCCGCCATCTGGCGGGGCTGGATTATACTTTACTGCGGAACAACGTTAGACGCTTGTGGACCTTTGGGGCCTGTTTCAACGTCAAAGCTGACGCTTTGTCCTTCCTGCAGGGTACGGAAACCGTCTCCCTGGAGCGCGCTGAAATGCACGAATACATCTTTGCCGCCATCATCCTGAGAGATAAAACCGAAACCCTTGGATTCATTGAACCACTTAACTGTACCTGTAGCCATATCATTAAACCTTGATGTAAAAAATAAACAAAAACCTGACTGCAAGCGATGGAGCGGGACATCTGGAAGTTACACTGAGGAAAACAACCCAAACCCACTGCAAATTCTGCAGCTTGGCTATACTCTAGACCAGATTGTGAGGAAACTCCAAGGATTTTTCCTGATTCATAGAAACATAAGAAATTGTTAATATAAGGAATGGGCTGCCGGATGAACTTTGAGGGATATACTTGTCTGAATGGCCAGTCTGTTTTGATAACTGTTAAACGAGAATATGATTTTTACGTCTGCAAGATTTCATAAAACTGTAAGATTTGTCTATTTGCTCCTGGTGTTGGTCGCTGTGGGCTGTGCTGCGCAAAGACCGCCAAGCCTGATACCTTTTGATGACGGTGAATATTGGGTGTTGGGCAATGATCTGGTTTTCACCATCCGTAAAACCGGCCAACGCATCGTGGTGCCGCGGGGGTTTGTGACGGACTTTGCCTCTGTGCCACGGGTATTCTGGACCTTTTTTCCCAAACACGGTGAATATACCCGGGCCGCCATTGTGCATGACTATCTCTACTGGCAACAAAAATGCAGTCGGGAGCAGGCCGACGAATTGTTTGATATTGTAATGGAAGATTCCGAAGTGGACTCGACGTCGCGCTTTACAATTTATGCCGCCGTCAGGGTCTGGGGGGATGATGCCTGGCAAGAGAATACCGATGCCAAACAGCAGGGCTATATCCGGGTGATCCCGGAGCATTATATAAACTTCCCGGTCAAAACCCGATGGGAGGGCTATCGGGAATTTTTACGACAAATAATTGAGGATGATGATCGGGCGGATGAGTATCCGAACAATACCCCTCCTTCGTATTGCCGTGCCTTAGAGGAAAAAGAGGCGGTACCCGTGGAGGTTGGTGAAGAACCAGCAAAAGAGTCTGATGAGGAGTCGGAAGAAATCCCGGAACCTGAACCCGGATCCCAGCCTGTCCCTGAATCTGCTATCGGGGCTTAATAGCAGGGGTTTTTCTCAGGGCCGGTCCTCGCTTAACCACTGCTGGAGTAGTTGTTCCTCTTTTTCCAGTTCCGGCTTGTTGAGTAAACCGCGTCGCAAGGCGATGGAGACGGCACGGTTACGCATGTTGACCGTCTCGGATTGCTGCTGTGCCGAGGGGGTGATGTGATCGGCGTCGAGTTTGTCATACAGCGAACGCAGGCGATTTTGTACCCCCCGGCGTGACAGGTAATGTCGACGGGCGATGGCATTGTCGGTCAGGCCAAGGGCGATATCGATCAACACCTCATATTCCCCATCACTCAATGAACTGTCCGGTCGTTGCAGGCGAGCCTGTACCCGGCGTATGCGGGGATCGATCCAGCACTGGTTGTCGACAAAGACGGCATCGATTGCCCTGGTCACCGTATCGGTCGGGTTGTCTTTCAGCACAAAACCATAAACCGTATCGGGTGGGATCATGCGCGACAGGGAACGGACGTAGGATTCATCGCGGTATTGAGACCAGAAAACGATTTTCGCCATGGGCCGTTGTTGCCACAGGTCATGCGCCAGGTCGATACCGTTCATGCCGGGCATCTGGATATCGCTGATCACGTTGGGTTCGTCAAAGCCGAGGGCACTGTCGAGGGCCTCCTGTCCGTTGACGGTACGGATCAGCTTATGGCTATCGAGTTGCTGGCAGAGATAATCCATATCTCGCGGGTTGTCCTCTGCAACAATAATGGAAAGTGTGTTTGTCATGTCGCGATGATCCTGTCAGTTGGTCAATAAATTCAGCTCGAAACGACTGCCGCTGTGAAAGCGCGATGCCGACCAGTTGAACGTTGCATTAATGGCCTTGGCGCGTTCTTCGATATTGTCAAGCCCATGCCCGCTTGTTGCCGCCTTTTTCAAATCAAAACCAATACCATTGTCTTCAACCATTAAAGTGAGCTGCTTGCCTTTGCAGCGAATATTCACCTCATAGCGCGAGCACTGGGCATGTTTGATAATATTATTGATCAACTCATGACAAATTCTGTAAAGCGTGATGGACTGTAGCTTGTTCAGTTGCGTGTCTATTCCCGCGTCAATGCTGATATAAAATTGCGGACAGTTATTGCCCTTGCAAATACGATGACACAGGGCCTCAACTGCCGAAGCCAGACCGAGGATTTCCAGGTTATGCGGATGCAGGTCATCGATTACCTCGCGAATGGTTTGGATGGCTTCGTGCAACTCTGTTTCAAGCTGTTTTATGTCCCCTTGCAGATTTTCATCGGCCGCCGCCGGTATTTGGCGGCAGGCCTCCAGCTTGCGAGTGATGGCGGTTAAATCCGCCAGCACCTGATCATGCATGTCCATGGCGATGCGGCGCCGTTCATCCTCAGCGCCTTCGATGATTTTTTCAACTGCAACAACCTTCACCAGACGATTGGTCATCCGCGCGGCGCATTCGGTTACCTTGTCGATTTCATCGATGATTTTATCCGGTGGCGGGATCTCGGCAAGCGAGCCATGACAGACGGCCTGTGCATCGTCGGCCAGTTTGCGCAGGCGTGAGTTGGTGTTGTGCAGGGTCCAGAAGGTCGCGCCACCGGCGAGCAACAAACAGGTGGCCAGCACGATGAGGGATACCTTTAACAATCGATAATTGATGATTTTGACATTGTTATAGTAATCGATATAAGCGCCACGCTTTTGTGCCCACCAGCTATTGTATTGCTGTTCAAGACGGGGAATGAGTTGATTGAGGGTGCCGATGACCTGTTGTGGATTCAGATTATCATCAAAGCGGACCTTTTGTTCTGACTGGGTGATCAGGCTACGTACATCCGGGGGCATGCGCTCAAAACACTCGGGATAAAGCACGTTGTCAGAGAAAATCCGGCTTTGTTCCAGATAGGTGAACTGTAACTCGTCCTGATCTTCCTTACTGGTGGCCAGCGAGGTTGCCAGGTTGACCAGGTGTTGCCCGGTCACAATGGCGAGATGCATGCGGTCGGTAATCCGCGCCCATTGCCGAATGGTTTCATTCTGGCTTTGTATCTGGTTGAACTGTGACAGGGTAAACCAGATCAAACCTACCAGGGTGGTGGCTATAATCATGGGGCCGAGCAGGATCTGGTATTTAAATGGTAGGCGCGGCATCAACATTTCTCCTGTCTACAAACTATACAACAGAATCGGCTGTCGCCTATGTGCTTATGTGCAGTTGTTCACTGTGAGAAACCGGTTTCAGTATCTGACGGCATAGCCTGTTTGAACGTTCTCTTGGCAGGGGCGGATGTTATTGACCATCAGGTCTTCTGATAATCAATTGATTTTAGAAATTGTTGTGTCATGAATTTTATCAAATCGGACAGAGTGAAGTGGGTGTATCGTTCTGTTTTCAGGATCACCTTGGTGTAGAGGACTTCACGCAATGCCCCCTGAAACATCAGGCTGGCGATCTGTGGATTGATGTGGCTGAGTTGCCCGCTTTGACAGAGTTCATTGATATAAAATTCGATAAAGTCACTGAAGGACTTCCAACGATTTTCAAAAAAATGCTGTGCCATGGGCGCGTCTTCCAGTGCCGCCCGCATTTCCATACGCAGATAGTCACTATCGCTCGACAGCTTGCCGGCAAATACCAGCGCCATGCGTTCCAGCACACTGCCAAAATCATCCGGGCCATTCAGGGCCGCTTCGATATAACTTTCACGTTGGGTGCTGATATGGTTAAGCACTTCTTCATACAGTACTTCTTTCGATGGGAAGTGCTGGTAAAGGACGGCCGGGCTGACGCCCAGCCGTCTGGCGATCTCATCCACGGCCACGCCGTTATAGCCCTTATCGGCAAACAGCACCTTGGCGACTGCCAGGATCGAGGCACGGCGCTCATTGGCCTTGAGACGTTTTGCCATTATTGCTTCTTTAACAAAAAGACAAATTCACCGTTTTCATCGTTGGTTTGCATCAGTTCATTGCCGGTCTGTTTACAAAAGGCCTCGATGTCTTTTACCGAACCGGGATCGGTCGCGGTGACTTTTAGCACCTGACCGGTAGCCAGTTGGGCAATGGATTTCTTGGCGCGCAGGATGGGCAGGGGGCAGTTGAGGCCACGGGCATCCAGTTCCATATCAATATTCATGTTTATAAGCTCCTTAAGTAAGTGAACGTTTATTAACTTAGCGAAGAAAAACCCGCCTGTCAACAGACAACGGGGCAAAAGCTCACCCCAAGGTGCCTAAAAATGATTTATCTGATTGAATTATATGGAAAAATCCGTGAGGACTAACTTACTAACCGTAGCGGCCATCGACCCGGGGTTTGACCAGCATCGGGGCATAGACCCAGCTGAAGATGCCAAAAGCCAGGATCCAAAAGACCTGTGAGATACCGATCCAGAGGCTATAGGAACCCGGCAAGAGCAGGGGCAGGCCAATACGAGCGATCAGGCCGAGGGTGGCCAGCAGGAAGATCCAGCGCAGGATGGCCGGTGGCTCAAACACGTTACGCCCAGTGTGGCCGAGGGCGACCCGCGCCATCATGCCGATGGTCATCAGGCCGACACCACCCAGACCAAAGGCATGGGTGGCCAGCATGGGGTTGAGATAACCGAAATTGGCCAGGGCTGTGAGGCCAAAGCCCAGGGTGATACAGACATAGGCGAGGTAGAGGATCCACAAGAGGGGTTTTTGCCAGATGCCCGGCGTATGCCAGCCGACCAGCCGCAAACTGTGTAACAGGAAGAGCATGAAGGCCACAATGGCCGCCAGGCCCATTTCCGGGCTAAACACCTGCAGGGTGATAAACACCAGCATCAACACAATACTGGCCACATCCAGCCACCGGTAATTGGTCAGCTCGGCCTGTTCGTCGACCCCCTTTTCAATAAAGAAGGGAATGACGCGTCGACCCATCAATAGCATCATAGAAATAACAAGATAAAGACCGGCATAGAGTCCCATTTCCATGCCGGTTTGCACCTGGCCAGACATGCCGAAATAAAACAGCAGGTTGGCAAGGCTCAGCAGGGTCAGAATTAGCACGATGCTTAGTTGACTCCATTGATGCGCTTTCATAATCGGCTGCATAATGGCGAGGCACAACAGGAAATTAAAACCGATATCAAACAAGACCATCAGGGACAGGGCATGGGCCGAGCCGCTAAAGGGGATAAGCCGGGCCAGCAACCACACCAGGGCCAGCAGCATCAGTGGCCAGCCATGGAGAGTCTGTACATTGGTCCAGTTGCGCACCGCTGCGAGTAAAAAACCGGCAATGATGGCCATGCCGTAGCCATAGATCATTTCATGGCCATGCCAGAAGGCAGCCGGCAGGTTGTCTATTTTTGGTAGCAAGATATTGAAATGGTATTGCAGGAACCAGATGGTGATGGAGACAAGGGCAAACAGACTACCGAGCAGAAAAAAGGGCCGAAAGCCCAGGTGGTGTAAACTGATGCGGTAGTCCTTTTGTTCTTCAATATTTAACATGTGTGACGGTCCTGCCAGTACGAATCTGCAAATGAAAGGCTATATGAGTGCTTGCTGAAATAGTACAATACCCATCATGGCCAAACGAACGCTCTATTCTATTATTGAAACACCTCTCTTCCCAAATATGTTTGACTTGTGTCAAGCACTGCAAATCAATGAACTGCGTTTTGATTCCATGCGCAAGGCCATAAGCCGGCTTCGCACCAATAAACCCGACATAGTAGTGGGGGAATTTGTCTATGGTTATGGCAATAACTATGCGGGGGTGAATGTCAGCAACCTGGATGTGTTTCTCTACAGCCTGCAAAAATATGCCACCGAGGCGAAAGTGATCGTCGTGGTCGAGAAACCGGAGAGACCGCATGTCGACAAGCTGGCGGATCTGTTTGACCTGCATGCCATCCTGACCTTGCCTGTTTCAGAGCAGGCGCTACAGCAATATATAGAAGAATAAATATTTCCAATAAAAGTTGTATATGCAACCATTGTGTTCTAGGATTAGGACATGTTTGAACGCTGCCTGTATTTCAATACCCAGAACCTGGCCCGGACGGTGAACCGTATCTGGACGGAGGAGTTCAAGCAATATGGCCTGTCCCCGGCCCATGCCTATCTGTTGCGGCTGGTGTTGGCCGAACCCGGCCTGTTGCAACGTGAGATCGGAGCACAGCTTGGTTTATCAAAGTCGACGGTGACGAGGTTCATTGACAGTCTTGAGGAACGGGGTTTTTTGTCGCGCAAGGTTTCCAATGCCGATGGCCGGGAATCGACTATCCAGCCGACCCGCAAGGCCCGGGCCATCCACAAGCAACTGGAAGCCTCGGGTAACAAACTCTACCAGCGCATGGTATCGACGCTGGGGGAAGAGACGGTGAAGTCGACCGTGGGCAAACAGCGCAAAATCCGCGGGGTGCTGGGGGGCTAAAAAAATTTACTTAATAAGTTGTATATGCAACTAAATAACAGGAGAAAAAAATCATGCAACCGGACGTCATAACAGGAAGGGAAAGATTGGTGGGGCCAAACCCGGCACTGGAGAAACTGATCGATTTTTATCGCGCCTTTAACCAGGGCGATATGAGTCTGATGCAGGACAATTGGGAACAGAGCAGCGAGGCCAGTATGTCCAACCCTGTGGGCGGTGTAAAACGCAGCTGGCAGGAAATCGAACAAGTCTACGCGCGTATTTTCAATGGCCCGGCCGAGGTCTATGTGGAGTACTACGATTACAGTCTGCATCAAAGCGCTGACATGTTCACCGTGGTGGGTCGTGAGCGGGGTTATTTCAAACTGGGCGATAAACAACTGGACCTGGCGATTCGTACCAGTCGTATCTACCGACAGCGCGATGGGCAATGGCGACAGTTACATCACCACGGGTCGATTGATGTGCCGGAAAACCTGGCGGTGTATCAAGCCGCGGTTTTAAACGGTAAATTTGCTTAACAGGGGAAGCCATAATGCCAATAACACCCTCGACAGAACTGTACTGGTTGGTCATGACGGTTAGTTTAACCGCCGTAATGTGGCTGCCATATATTATTAATCGGATGGCCGAGCAGGGTATCCTACCGGCCTTATGGGACCCCTTTGGTCATACCGAGGCGAAGGCGGCCTGGGCAAACCGCATGATGCGGGCGCACGAAAATGCAGTGGAAAATCTGGTCATCTTCGCCCCCCTGGTTTTGGTTGTGCACCTGACAGGCCAGGGTACCGTCTTAACCGTGAATGCCTGCGTCATCTATTTCGTGACGCGACTGGTGCACTATTTAGGATTTACGTTCGCCGTGCCGCTTGTGCGCGTGGTCAGTTTTCTGGCCGGGTTTTTATGCCCAAATGGTGCTGGCGCTAACGGCGTTGCGTCTACTATAGCCTGCCATACGTCCTGCTTTTGTGCCAGAGAACCTCATGGCGGAGGTTAAGCCTTGACCCTACTAACCTTTGTGATACCCGCAGTCTGTTATTAATATTGTGTGAAGCAATTCATATTATCGATATCATTAGCGAATATGCGTATGATTCGACAACAGAATTGTAGTTGGCTATTATCCCTGCTCTTCAAGTGGGATTAATATCTAATACCAAATAATAATAAGGGTAGCGGTTATGGACAGGGGACAGATGGATAAGGTCCAGATGTACTTTGAGGCGGCACTGGCGATCGATCCGCAGAAACGCAAGGTCTTTTTGCAGGAACAATGCGGCCAGGATCCGGACATGCTGGAAGAAGTACTGGGCCTGTTGATGGCGGATGAGGCGACCAAGCCCTTTGATAATCCGTTGCCGGGGGTGGGGGCGGTCGCTGTCAAGCAAGGGGTCAGGATCGGCCCTTACCAGATCAGTGATCAAATCGGCGTGGGTGGCATGGGCATTATCTATAAAGCCCTCGACACCCGTCTTGAGCGGCAGGTCGCCCTGAAATTCCTGCCGCCGCATCTTTGCAACGATGTCGCACAACAGCGTTTTATGGCGGAGGCGCGGGCGGCGTCCCAGCTCGATCACCCCAATATTTGCACTATCCATGATATCGGTGAAACCAGTGATGGGCAGATGTATATCACCATGCCTTTTTATGACGGCGAAACCCTGTCAAAACGTATCAGCCGGGGCCCCCTGCCGGTGCTGGCGGCACTGGATATTGCGCTACAGGTGGGCGATGGCCTTGCTGCCGCGCACAACCGCAACATCGTGCATCGCGACGTCAAACCCGCCAATATCATGCTGACCGGGGATGGCGGGGTAAAGGTCCTCGATTTTGGTGTCGCCAAGGTGGCAGATGTCCATCTCACCAGTACCGGCATGAGTATCGGCACCCTGGCCTATATGTCACCGGAACAGTTACGCGGCGATCAGGTGGATGGCCGCACCGATGTCTGGGCCCTTGGGGTGGTTTTATACGAAATGCTGACCGCTAAACGGGCCTTCCCCGGCCAGTCGCTGCCTGAGATCCTGGACTCGGTATTACATTTCGGACTCGATATGCTGGAGACGCTGCCGACAGACGTCCCGCCGCTGGTGGGCCAGGTGTTACAAACGGCCATGGCGCGGGAACTTGGCGATCGCTACAACGATATGGCCAGCCTGCTGGATGATCTGATTGCGCTGCGCGCTGCCATTAACGGTGATGCGGCGACCCAACAGACAAAAGATGGCATGGCCGACGGGAAAAAATCCAGGTCCTATGAATGGAATGACAAGATTCTCGATGCGGTAGCGGCAATCTTGCTCCCGCAACTCGGGCCGATTGCCCCCAAGCTGGTGAAACGGATGGCAAAAACGGCATCCGACATGGCCGAGCTGCGCCAACGCCTGGCGGATTTTCTGCCGGATCAGGCCATGCGCGACGAGTTTCATAAAAAAATGGAAAGCCAGATCGCGGCCTTTACCTCACCGCCGATGCCCCAAATGATTCGTACCGACGGTTCCCTGGGCGGTGTTGACCTGAGTGCCACGGAGCTGGCGGCCCTGGAGGCCTCATTGATTGCTTATCTGGGGCCGATTGCACAAACCATGATTAAACGCTATGCCGCCAACGCCTCGTCCATGAAGGCGCTGTGTGAAACCCTGGCGGATACCCTGCATACCGACGAGGAAAAACAGACCTTTATCAAGCAGGTCGGTTATTTGTTTGGATAAAAATATAAAAATATAAAAATATAAAAAATGAAAGTAATTGTATCGGTTATTAGTCTTTTGATTTTCAGCATGAATCCCGGTGCGGCTTCGACAAAAAACTGGTCGGTCAGGATCGGTGATGATGGTATCCGGCCGCGCGCCGTTTGCCTGCTGGAGTCCGCCACCCGGCAGGTTCATGATGGTCAGACGACCACACCGGTCAAACTGGTTTACAACGGCAAGGTGATCATTGCTGTGACCAAATCCAATATCGATCTCAGTTATGTCGGCATCGGCCTGCAGGTGGATGAGCAGTCAACCCATACGGTGGATACACTCCATAAAAAAACGAGAGTGATTTTCGAAAAGGCATCGAATGACATTGTTCAGGAATTTATTAAGGGCCGGGAAGCAAGACTGGTGCTGGGTTTCTGGCCCAGTTGGCCGAAGACAAAAACGGTGACCAGTCATTTCAGCCTGCGTGGTTTCAGTGATGCACACCAGGCATTTCAGGACTGTCAACAGACCGGTGTTGTAAAAAAATAACTTAGAAAAAATTGCATAAGGGGATGGCTATGGGCTTACGTACAAAATTTAATCTGGTGATGTTGTTTGTTTTTATCCTGGGCATGGC
>Ga0209633_10004377_pt1 | contig 12711 bp, 10 predicted proteins | sample Cruoilmetagenom1_FD_187290 | JGI IMG/M metagenome (GOLD analysis project Ga0209633, IMG submission 187290) | Oil polluted marine microbial communities from Coal Oil Point, Santa Barbara, California, USA - Sample 1 (SPAdes) (version 2) | ecosystem: Environmental > Aquatic > Marine > Oil seeps ... | reverse complement strand
AAATCTTGACTTCCGGATTATATCAGCTACAAATAAATCTTTAAGTCAAATGGTTAAAGAAGGGTTGTTCAGAAGCGACCTTTACTATCGCCTGAATGTTTTTAATCTTGATATTCCCCCATTAAGAGAACGGATGGACGATATCCCAATTCTTGCAAATTTTTTCCTAACATCTTTAAATAATGAATATAATTTTAATATCGGCCAAATAAATCCTTCTATGCTAAATATTCTTTCAAAATCAAGTTGGCCCGGGAATGTAAGGGAATTGCAAAATATTCTTGAAAGAGCCGTTCAGGTAAGCAACAAAACAGAGCTTAAAATTACTGACCTGCCTGACTATTTAACAAACGGCATGACCTTGGACGATGTAGAATCAGCGGGCAATAATAAAATTAATGTACTTAAAGAATCAAAAGACGGAATAGAAAAAAGAATAACAAAAACAGCTCTGATTTCAAATAACTGGAATAAATCAGGAACCGCAAGGCAGCTTGGAATTTCAAGATCACTGCTATATGCCTTGATTAAAAAATACGACCTAAAGCCATAATGCCGATATTTTCTAAATATAAACAAATATTATTTATTCTGTTTTGTTTATTCTTAACGAAAAATCACTTGCTTTTTGCTGAAAGTTCCTTGATTTTTGATGATATTTCCAAAAAAAATGATGCCGTCCTGGTATCGGACAGCAAGGGAAAAATTCTTTTATCTATAAATGCCGATCAAAAATTGATACCTGCTTCAATCCTGAAATTATTAACAGCTCTTACAGCTTTTCACTATCTCGGCACAGACTACAGATTTATAACTGAATTCTATATTGACGATGATATGAATTTAAAGATAAAAGGATATGGAGATCCGCTGCTGACATCAAAAATTGTTCAGGAGATATCCAAAACCTTAAAAACAAGGCTGCCAGTTACAGTGGCCGCCATCAATGATATAATTCTGGATGATTCATATTTTGCAGACCGGATTATAATACCTGGAAGGTCACCTTCGTCTGAACCATACGATGCCCCCAACGGAGCGCTTTGTGTTAATTTTAATACCGTTTTTTTTAAACGCGCTGCTAATGGTTCTTTTGTCAGCGCTGAACCCGAGACACCTCTTTTGCCTTTTGTTTTAAAAAAAATTAATACATCCGGAATGAATAACGGAAGAATAATCATATCGCATTTAAAAAAAGAGAATATACTCTATGCTGGCCATATGTTTCAATATTTTATGACAGAACAGGAAATAAAAATAAAAGGAAGGGTGCGGACCGGCAGAATAGATACTGAAAAAGATAGACTGGTTGTTAGATATTATTCAAAATTTGGTATAAAACAGGTTGTTTCCAAACTTCTTGAATTTTCCAATAACTTTATTGCCAATCAAATACTCCTCGCTGTTGGAGCGAATGCCTATGGTACTCCAGGAACATTGCAAAAGGGTATCAAGGCTATGCTTTCTTACTCAGAAGAGCAGCTTAAAATAGATAATATTAATATTGTTGAAGGTTCAGGGCTCTCAAGAAAGAATAGAATTTCGGCACAAGATATGCTTAAAATTACTGAAGAATTCAAACCTTATCGCAATCTTATGCGCCATTCAGGAAATGAATATTTCAAAACAGGAACCTTAAAAGGAATCAGTACCCGCGCAGGTTATCTGGTAAATCAGGAAAATAGTCTTTTTAGTTTTATTATTATGATCAACACACAAGGTAAATCCGTAAAAAAAATTATGGGAAAAATAGACTTACTTATCAGCCAATAATTTGACGCTTCCTTATTATTTTTATGTAAAATCTTTTTTCAATTTTAGCCCTGGTTTAGAAATAAGGGCTCGCATAAAAATAACTTGACATTTTAAGCGCCGATGCATCCCGCCTGACTGCGTTGCGAAAGCTCAGAATATCCTGATATTCTTGCGTTTTCGCGTCTTGCCAGACGGGCGCCTCAACGCTTAAAATTGTCAACTTATTGTTGAGCGAACCCTAACCTGTAATTTTTGCTCTTCCTGAATATGTAACAAGTTTGGCCTGATTTTTGCGTTATTGTATCTGTAATTTGGTTATACGATAATATAAAATTAAAAGATAAGGAACGGGTAAGTTATTTCGTCCCCTTCCTAAAGATGACAGCAATATGAAACGAAGAGACTTTATAAAGATTACAGCCGCCGCCATCCTTAGCACAAGCGCTGCCCGAAATGTGCTTGCAGGCATAGAAAAAGCAGACTCTGCACAGCCGGAGGAGAATGACCGGGGCATTAAAGACTATCTGCATAAAATGCATAATTTCGACCAGCCGAACAATAATGACATTTATCTCGACAAAGCTAAACTTCATATTCTTAAATCATCTGTGGCAAGGTTGAAGCGCCTTCAAAAAACCGTTGGCCACGCCAATTTTTATTTATTAAATTTTGATGAAGCATTAAAGATATCTCGTGGTTATTCACGTGTTGGCAGATTTTCAAAAAAAGAAATAAATTTTCTTGAAGCAATCTTCTATAAAAACAGCTCAACATACGGTTTTTTCGGGCAAAAGCCTTTTAAAAATATGACCAGCCAGATCCGAAAACAGGAGGTCATTAAAATACCTCATACAGGCAATTATCTATACAAGGGGGATGCTTGTTCCTCCTATAGCAAGATCCAGAAGGAGATTGGTAATACTGTAATCCTGACATCAGGTGTGCGCAGCATAATAAAACAGTTTCTGTTATTTCTTGACAAAGCATACCGAAATAAAGGTAATCTTTCCCTGGCATCACGTTCCCTGGCGCCTCCGGGTTATTCCTTTCATGGTATAGGCGATTTTGACGTGGGACAGGTTGGTTTTGGATACGATAATTTTACAGAACGATTTACAACAACAAATGTCTTTAAAAAACTGCAAAAATTTGGTTATATTAATCTGCGTTATAAAGAAAACAATCTTCTCGGTGTAAGATTCGAGCCCTGGCATATTAAAATAACCAACAGAGTTTAGGAACGAGGACAAAATAACTTTTTATGGATGTAAAGTGAATATTGTTGAATTAATCAGAAAAGAGACTCTGGCTTTTCAGTATAAAACCGCACTGATACAGTGCAATGACAAGATTTTGTATCATGAATTCTTTACAAAAATTACTCAAGCCGCGGATGAATTAAAAAAAAATAGTCTAAAAAAAGGAGATCGGGTCGGCTTTTTATGTGAAGACTCCATAGATTATATTATTGTCTGCCTTGCAGTACTCTCCCTCTCTGCAGTGATAGTCCCTGTACCAGGTTCCTGTTCACAGGCTGAAATAGATGATCTTGTTTGCCGGATAGACCTGAACTTTTTCATCTTTGACAAATCTGAATATTCTACTGAATCCTGTGGTAATGAGAGCAGAATTATTTTTGACGGTATTGCCGGCACAAAAAAATTCCGGATTTACCAACGCAAAGCCAACAATAACTTGCCCATAGAGTATTATAACCTTAATCCCGCTTTTATAAGATTTACGTCAGGCACTACCGGTGACAGTAAGGGGGTTCTCCTCTCCCATGAAACCATAGTTCAAAGAACAGATGCTGCCAATCAGGCTCTGAATGTAACTTCCGATGATATAATAATCTGGATGCTTTCCATGAGTTTTCATTTTGTGGTGACAATTTTGCTTTTTCTAAGGCAAGGCGCAACCATTATAATCTGCTCAGGCTCGTTTCCCGATTCATTACGGCAAGGACTGGAAAAAAATAGAGGCACATTTATTTATGCCTCACCCTTTCATTACCGGATGATGATAAAATCGGATCTCTTTCCGCCGGCAACATTCAGTTGCTTTCGTCTGGCAGTATCAACAGCCATGCGCTTATCTGTTTCCACAGCCGACAATTTTTATAAAAAATTTGGTCTTGAACTCTCCCAGGCTTACGGTTTGATTGAAGTAGGGCTTCCATTTATTAATAATTCACAAAATTCTGCTACACGTGAATCTACAGGGAAAATTCTCCCTGATTACATGGTTAAAATTGTAAATCCGAATCAAGAGGGGATTGGTGAAATATCTATTAAAGGCAAGGGAATCTTTGATGCTTATTTTTCACCCTGGAGGAGCAGAAGCCAGGTTGCACCGGATGGATGGTTTGAGACCGGTGACCTTGGAAGGCTGGATAACGATGGTTTCCTTTTTCTTGTGGGGCGTAAAAAAAATATCATAAATTTTACAGGTATGAAGATTTTTCCATATGAAGTGGAATCTGTAATTAATCAGTACCCTGGGGTAAAGGAATCTCTGGTTTATGGTAATCCGCACAATATCTACGGAGAACTGCCATGTGCCGGAATAGTGCTGAACAACGGCCATACAGAGAATTTTGATTTAAGTGAACTCAGAAAATTTTGTTATCAGCGCCTTGCTTCATATAAAGTACCCAAGGAATTTATGCTTGTAAAAAAATTAGATAAAACCGCCAGCGGTAAACTCAAACGGAAAGATTAGGAACGAGGACGAATAATGAATAAATATAAAATACATCCAATTGTAATGGGTACAAAAAATTTTGATAAAGGAATGATGACCTATCAGCATGACTATGGTAAACCTTATACAATTCCCATATATTGCTGGTATATTGAAGGTGGAGATAAAAAAATTCTTGTAGATACAGGCGAAATGAGCCCTGTAAAATCAGAAGCCAGGGAGAGAGCAATTGGCGGCCGGATTTATACTTTTGAAGAAGGGCTGGAACGATGGGGGCTAACTCCACAGGATATTGATATTGTAATTCATACACATCTGCATAATGACCATTGTGAAAACGACTATAAATGCGAAAACGCCGTTTTTTATGTACACGCCAAAGAACTCGAAAGGGTGCATAATCCCCACCCTTTGGATTTCAGGTATTTGGAGGATTACATCATAGATGTGGAAGAGGCCGGGCAGATATCGATAATAACAGAGGATACCGAAATACTTCCAGGCATCAAGGTTATGCATACTCCGGTTCACACTGATGGTGGACTTTCCGTACTGATAGAAACATCAAAAGGCACTGCTATAATTACCGGTTTCTGCGTTATTATGGAAAATTTTGTCCCTCCAAAAGAAATAACTGCAATGGAGATGGATGTTATTCCTCCAGGAACTCATGTAAATGTATATGAAGCATATGATATTATGCTGCAAATAAAAAAAATGGCTGATATTTTAATCCCTTTGCATGAACCTGAATTTGCGGCTGTTGATACTATATAAATTTTTGGAATGGAAGAATTACTGACAGGAAAAATTTATGCTGCTGGCTATAGATGCGGGAAATACAAATATTGTAGTGGGAATATTTAATGATGCCAAACTTAAAAAACAATGGCGTTTTAAAACAGAGAAAAATTCAGGCATAGATGAACTGCACATCCGAATGTCCGATATTTTTAATGATTCCGGAATTAGCTTTTCTGAAATAAAGAGAACCGTTATTGCATCAGTTGTACCTTCTATAAATTTCGCTATTGATTCTTTTTGTTATCAATATCTTGATTGTCCACCCTTATGGGTTGATGCGGATTCTGCCCCCATCCTTACGGTTCTTTACAAGGCGGCTGCGGCAATTGGAGCGGACAGAATTGTGAATGCCGTGGCTGCGTTTCATAAATATAAAACCAATTTGATTGTAATAGATTTTGGCACCGCAACGACTTTTGATGCAGTTTCCGGGGCAGGGGAATATCTGGGGGGCGCTATCAGTCCTGGAATCAAAATTGCTGCTGAAGCCCTTTTTTTAAATACCTCGAAACTGCCCAGGGTTGATCTTGCAGATCCTCCTGAAAAAATCATTGGGCATGATACTGTCACCAGCATGAAATCGGGAATTATCTATGGATATGCATGCCTTGTGGATGGAATGGTCAGGTTGATTGGGAATGAGATGGATAAAAGTCCATTAGTCATTGCGACCGGAGGTTTATCAATGCTTATGTGTGATGTATGTAAATCTATTACAACGGTGGAACCGGATCTTACTCTGGAGGGACTCTATATAATAGGCCAGGCATAAGATGGAACGTCTTCCTCGTTCCTTAATCCATCTTCATTTTTCTTTCGATCTCTTTGATTTGTTTGGCAATAGCGTGTCGCTCGGCATCAGATAAATCCTTATCGCGCAAACGTTTTTGCAATCCGAGTAACATCATCTCTTCTCTGTAATCTTTGCAGGTATAATTTCCTGTTCCCATTTGTTCTATGAAGTGATTTCAGAACTATATTGTACTACCGTTCCTTATCTCTATACTCGTCCTGCTTCCTTTAAGACCTCGTTATAAACTCTGAAAAAAAATTCATTTTCCGTTAAAGCTTTGCTCAATATTTTGTCAATATTACTAATATCTTTTATATTTATAATGCAATTAACACTTTTTTGCAAGGCCATAATGTTATCCATTGTGCGAAACCTGCTGCTTAGAAGAATAATAGATGTATTACGCCTGGATGACATGGCGAGCCGCTCAAGAAATGTTAATACTGTATTGGCATCAGGATTGGATGTATCAAAACGTTCATTGGTTATTACCAGATTATAGGTATGGTATCGCAGCTTGGTTAATGCATCCCTTGAATTAGCAGCATCCGTAATGCTATACTCCATAAGATCAAGCACTTTGCTTATTTTTTGTTTTATGAGCGGATCTTCTTCACAAATTAAAACCGTATCACCTTCTTCTTCAACAAAAGCAAAAGATTTTTCATCTGGGTCATAACCGGATTCATCTGATTCGTAAAAATCAAACCCATCATGAACAGGCTCCTCTCTACTTTCATCGTTCGCTTTTCCTGAAACGGAAATCTTCGCTTTACACTTGGGGCAAGGGAATGATGCTGTTTTACCTGCTGGAATTTTTTCATCTGCTATTCTAAATTTGCTTTGGCATTTTTCGCATATTATGTTCATAATAAAACAGAATGCCTCCTTTTGGGAAAGTTATTTCGTCCCCGTTCCTTAATTATAATTATTCTTGTCAGTATATTGATAATCGAGTGCAAGATCATCAATATCAGAAGTTGCCTCGCCGCGTGAACTTTTCAACGAATCTATGCTGCGTCCCATAACAGCTTTGTGTGAAGAGTAAGCCATGGCAGTCTCTTCCTGAACAAGACCCTGGCCGTATAGTTCGGAAATATGGTCATCGAATGTAGTCATACCGAAAGGTTTACCAGCCTGCATGATTTCATAAAATGTTTTACCTTCTGATTCACCGTTGAGAATGGAATCTCTGACTCTTACATTGGTGCCAAGAATTTCGAATGCAGCAACACGCCCTCCGCCTATTTTAGGGATCAGGCGCTGGCATACTACCCATCTAATTGTGTCTGCCAGCCGTATTCGAATCTGTTTTTCCTCTTCAGAGTTGAACATGCCAAGAATACGGTTTATTGTTTGCCCTGCATCAACAGTATGCAAGGTTGTTAAAACAAGATGGCCTGTTTCAGCGGCGCTTAAACCAATTTCCACAGTCTCCCTGTCTCTCATTTCACCAACCAGAATAACCTTGGGGGCTTGTCTTAAAGCAGCACGCAAGCCACTGGCAAATTTATCGAAATCAAGCCCCAATTCTCTTTGATTAAATGTAGATTTTTTTTGAGGGTGTTGATATTCAACAGGATCTTCAAGCGTTACAACATGAACCGATTTATGTTCATTAATATCGTTTAATATTGTTGCCAAAGATGTAGATTTACCCGAGCCTGTGGCTCCGGTCACAAAAACTATACCGTTTTTTTCCTTGGCAATCTTGTAAAAAACATTGGGAAGGTTCAGCTCTTCGATAGTCGGCACTTTGGCTTCGAGACGTCGCAATACAATTGAATAATTACCTGATTGTGAAAATACGTTTACTCTAAATCTGGCTTTGCCCGGCAGGCTGTAAGATAGATCGCATGACCCTTTTGTAATAAGCGAATTTATAAGACGGCGGTCATTATTGATCATATTCATAGCAATGATTTCTGTTTGAAAGGGTGTTAGTTTGTTAAAAGGAGGGCTTAAATCAATTGGAATTAATTCCCCTGAACTTTCAACCTGAAGGGGTTTGCCAACCGTAAAGTTAAGATCTGATACGTTTTCGTAAGCATCAAGCATTTTTGTCAGAATATAATCAATTTCCTGTTTTTTCATATACGGCCTGCCTTGAAAATAGGGGATGCAGAAGTTATTTCCCGATCATTTTTTTATGCTTCGGTAAAATCATTGGGAGGATGCTTGAGCAGCGCTCTGAAACGCGCCTTGTCATTAGCTTTGGAATATGCTTCATCCGCACCAATCCATCCTTTGTTGTAAAGTTCCATAACTGCATCATCCAGAAGCTGCATTCCGTATTTTTTTCCTGTCTGGAGTGTTGACGCAAGCTGGTGAGTTTTTGACTCTCTGATCAGATTCCTGGCTGCCGGAGTAGCTATGAGTATTTCAAGGGCGGCACATCTGGCCTTTTTATCAATCCTTTTAAAAAGAACCTGTGCTATAACAGCTCTCAAGCCGTCAGAAAGGGTTGAACGGATCTGTGCCTGTTCACCGGAAGGGAAAACTTCGATAATACGATCTACGGTTTTTGCTGCGCTGGTTGTATGGAGCGTGCCGAAAACAAGATGACCTGTAGATGCGGCTTCAATGGCCAGCGATATAGTTTCCAGATCTCTCATTTCGCCAACAAGTATAATATCCGGATCTTCACGCAGCGCGCCACGCAGCGCAGCGCTGAATGTTTTGGTGTGAAGGCCTACTTCCCGATGATTTACAATACATTGCTTGCTTTTATGAACAAATTCAATCGGATCTTCAATTGTAATAATATGGTCTTTGCGTGTTTCATTGGCCTCGTCTATAATGGCTGCCAGGGTAGTCGATTTCCCGCTGCCTGTAGGGCCAGTTACTACTACAAGTCCTCTTGGTAAAGAGGCTAATCTGGAAATAACAGCAGGAAGGCCGAGCTGGGCAGCCGACAGTATTGTGCTGGGAATCTCTCTAAAAACCGCTGCGACTCCATATTTTTGCATGAAAAAATTTGCACGATATCTGGCAATGCCTGGTATCTCGTATCCAAAGTCGATATCTCCGGTCTCTTCAAATACCTTGATTTTATCTTCCGGTGCAATTTCGTACAGCATGCTTCTGAGATCGTCACTTTCAAGAATTTTATATTTTATTCTTTCTATATTACCAAGAACTCTCAGCGCGGGTTGCTGCCCGGATACCAGATGTAAATCCGAAGCTCCCTGCTCATGCATTAATTTAAAAAAAGCATCTATTTTGGCCATAAGCAACTACTCCTGTAAAAATATTTTGTCCTCGTTTTGGCATCCTTCATTTACCGGTTTACACTTTTTAGATGCTGGTTCTTGCCTGGTTCCCATGCTCCAGCGTGGGAACTTCCATATGGTATGCATTCCCACGCTGGAGCATGGGAACGAGAAGTGCAATTTTATATTAAAAAGTGTAAACTACTTTTGGCTTTTAATGAAGGATGCCCTCGTTTTTTATCTTTTTCAGAAGCAATTTGTATGCCATAAAAAAAGGGCAGAGACTTTATTTCTGTCTCTACCCTTTTGCGGTTTCGTAGAGACGGGTTTGAAACCCGTCTCTACAGCTTCCTCATTCCAAGTCTATCTCAAGCTTACGCTTTCTGATATTATCAATAATTTTGTCAAGAAATTCATCCTGGGCCATCCCCTGTCTTACTTTTCCATCCAGAGTTCGTACGGAAAGATTGCCGGTCTCTTTTTCCCTGTTGCCGACAGTGATTATAAGAGGAATTTTATTGAGCTGGGCATCCCTGACTTTTTTATTAAGGCTTTCTGTTCTGGCATCGACTTCAGTCCTTAGTCCTTTTGTATTAAAAAGATTTTTGAGACTTTCCGCGTAAGGAGCAAGATCATCATTAATGGGGAGCAGCGTAATCTGCACGGGAGCCATCCATAAAGGAAATTTGCCCGCAAAATGCTCTACCAGAATTCCAAAAAATCGTTCTATGGAGCCGTAAATTACCCTGTGAATCATGATCGGCCGGTGTTTTTCATTGTCAGCGCCGATATATGTCAGATCAAATCTTTCGGGAAGAGACATGTCAAGCTGGATAGTTCCGCATTGCCAGGTTCGGCCAAGGGCATCTTTAATATGGATATCAATTTTAGGTCCGTAAAAAGCTCCGTCACCTTCATTAATCTTGTACTCCAGGCCGTACTTTTTTAGAGCGGATTTAAGGCCGTCGGTAGCAGTCTCCCATTGCGCATCAGTCCCTATTGATTTTTCAGGGCGTGTTGAAAGCTCAAGATGAAAGCCAAGGCCAAAGGTACTGTAAATACGTTCCACCAGTTTCAATACTCCCAGAATTTCGCTCTCTATCTGATCAGGCGTCATGAAAATATGGGCATCATCCTGATGAAAAGCCCGCACCCGAAAAAGGCCGGAAAGAACTCCGCTCATTTCATGCCTGTGTACCAGGCCGATCTCGGCAGCCCGGATTGGAAAATCTTTATATGAACGGGTTGCGGTTTTGTAAAGAATCATGCCTCCTGGACAATTCATCGGTTTGATAGCGTATTCTGTCTCATCGACTATGGTGGTGTACATGTTTTCGCGATAATTTTCCCAGTGCCCGCTTTGAACCCATAAACTTTTGTCAAGCATGATCGGGGTTTTGGTTTCCACATAACCAGCTGCTTTATGCTCTGCGCGCCAGTAATCAAGCAGAACATTCCAGATTTCCATTCCTTTGGGATGGAAAAAAGGCATGCCTGGAGCAGCCTCATGAAAACTGAAAAGATCCATGGCCAGACCGAGTTTTCTGTGATTCCTTTTTTTAGCCTCGGCTATAAAATTAAGATGAGCCTTTAATTCTTTTTTATCAAAAAAGGCAGTGCCATATATGCGCTGGAGCTGCGGTCTGGTCTGATCTGCGCGCCAGTACGCGCCGGAAACCTTCATCAGTTTAAAAGCCTTGATAAAGCCCGTATTGGGAATGTGAGGCCCTCGGCATAAATCGGTAAAATCACCCTGAGTATAAAGAGATATGGTTCCATCCTCAAGATCGTTAATCATCTCGAGTTTATATTCCTCGTCCCTGTAAAACTCAAGCGCCTCTGCTTTTGATACATTTTTACGAGCAAAAGTTATTTTGGCCTTGATAATTTTTTTCATCTCCGCCTCAATGGCGGGAAAATCGTCTTCTGAAACCGGCTCCATATCTATATCGTAATAAAAGCCGTTTTCCACAACCGGCCCAATAGTCAGGCTGGCGGTTTTGTATATTCTTTTAACAGCTTCGGCCATAACGTGCGCAGTGCTGTGACGCAGAATCTCCAAGCCTTTGCTATCTTTTTTAGTAATAAACTGGATTGTTGAATCTTTATCAATACTTCTGCTTAAATCCAACAGTTCCGAATCAATCTCCATTGCAACGCAGTTGCGGGCAAATCCTTCGGAAATACTCCGGGCCACATCAAATCCTGAGGTTTTTTTTTCAAACTCTTTTACTGTTCCATCGGGGAATGTAATTTTTATCATTTTAATATGCTCTTTATTTGTTAAAAAATTAAAAAGGGGATCTCTCCTGTTTTGGTAGTTTTATAGCATAAATCAAAAACTATCCAAAGATAAATAAAAAAAGCCAAATTCCGATCGGAATTTGGCTTTTTGCTATAAAATATCAGAAATACTAAATCTGCTTAGGAACGGGGACGAAATAACTTCCCCAAGTAGGCGCACAGATTTAGGTCAGGTTTGTTCGATCTAAAAGTAAAAAAATATTGAAATAGCTTGCTATTCCTGCAACTTTTCTACTTTTAGATCGAACAAAGAGGATGACATTCAACGCATTGTTTGGTTGTAGCGCCCCTCAAATAAGAACGGTGGGCCAAAAAGCCGCCCCTCGGCATCCCAGGCGCTGCATCCAATTGTTGATGACAGCGGCGGCAGGCCGAATCAAAGGTAAATTTAGTTCGATGCTTTTCAGCATTTTCCATCCAATTAAATTCTGCCACATCAATGATCATGTTCTGAATTACGTCCCCGGTGCCGGTAATAGCCTTGGTTGTGATATATTCGACAAAATTTCCATGTGGCAAATGGCAATCGACGCATTGAGCCGCAAACCCCTGGGGATTTTTACCACCATGCACTGCATCCTTCCATGCCATCCTGAATGGCTTCATGGCATGGCAAGTGATACAAAAGGTGTCTGTATTGGTGGTTTCAATCATAAAACCGGATGCCAGCACTGTTATTACTGTCAAAATAATGCCGATAGATGCTCCAAACCATAAACCTTTTTTTCCGCCCATCTTCTTAAAATTGAACGCCGAGGCCATTTTTTAGGCTCCTTATTTTGCCATTACAATAACCATATGCCTCCGCTAACGTATTACTAATATATTGTCAACTAAAAAAAATTCTATTCAGAAGATGACCAGCAATTCTAATTATGGCTGCCTATGAGCATTTTCTTCACATAAAAACAGGCAAAACCGGCAAAAATAATGTTAAAAATAGCGAATATTTCCATGAAAAATCATAAAAAATTTCATAATTAGAATTGCTGGAACATGGCACACTTTTTTTCTACAGAAAAGCTAAGGACTCGCACAAAAATAACTTGACATTTTAAGCGCCGATGCATCCCGCCTGACTGCGTTGCGAAAGCTCAGAATATCCTGATATTCTTGCGTTTTCGCGCCTTGCCAGACGGG
>Ga0209633_10004376_pt1 | contig 12714 bp, 7 predicted proteins | sample Cruoilmetagenom1_FD_187290 | JGI IMG/M metagenome (GOLD analysis project Ga0209633, IMG submission 187290) | Oil polluted marine microbial communities from Coal Oil Point, Santa Barbara, California, USA - Sample 1 (SPAdes) (version 2) | ecosystem: Environmental > Aquatic > Marine > Oil seeps ... | reverse complement strand
AAAAGAAGACATTCTAAAAGCAGCCAACGAATTTTACGATCGAAAAGAAGAAATGATTGGTGCTGAGTTAATGGCCAAGTTAGAAAGATATGCGGTTTTAAGTGTTATCGATGAAAAATGGAAAAACCATTTACGTGAAATGGATGATTTGAAAGAAGGTATAGGGTTACGTGCTTACGGTCAGAAAGATCCTTTAGTTGAATATAAAGCTGAATCATTCCATTTATTTGTTTCTCTAATTGCAGAAATAAGAAACGAAATTGTATCGTTTTGTTTTAAATATTTTCCTCAAGAATCTGAAGAAATGCAAGCACAAAGAGCTAAATCTCCAAGGATAAAAACAGAAAAAGTAAGTGCTCAAAACATGGGACTTCAATCTTCGGATAGTGAATCAGCAAAAGAAAGTACGAACAGAGGAAAAGTGCAACCAATTAAAGTTGAAAAGAAAATTGGCAGAAATGATCCATGCCATTGCGGTAGTGGAAAAAAATATAAAAACTGTCATGGTTAATAACATTGGTCAAAAATTCTTGCAGTTTTTTTCAGTTTTCTAAGCTGTATAATGAATTTAGTATAAAATAGTTTTTGAATTCACAATATGTGAGAAAATAGAAATGATTTTTAAATTTTAAATATTCCATTTGAAACAAAACAAACAAAATATAACTTCCGCAAAAATTTTAGTATTATTTTTTCTTCTTAGCATCGTAAGTGGTTGCGGTATGTGGAGTGATTTTAAAACATATTTTAACACTTATTATAATGCCGATAAACTTTTTACAAAAACGGAATTAGAAATAAAAAGTAGTCAAGAAAATTTATTTTCCTTTGATGATAAGAAGATTGGTAGTAAGCAGCACAAACAACTTGAAGAGGTAATTAAAAAAACTTCCAGCATTTTTCAATTTCATTTAGAATCATCTTATTTTCAAGATGCTTTGCTAATGACAGGGAAAAGTTTTTATCTTCAACAAAATTATTCTAGAGCTTTAAGAAAGTTTAATGAACTTGCTACAGTGGAAGAATCGGATTTGCTTTTGGAAAACCAAATGTGGATTGGAAAAACTAAACTGAAGTTAAGAGAGTTTGAAGAAGGTTTATTAACACTTGATGAAGTTAAAGAAAAAGCCATTGCTTTGGAAGAAGAAGAAATATTAACAGAAGTTTATTCAAGCAAAATTGGATATTTAATTTATAAAGAAAAATATGATGATGCTATTTTAGAAGCAGAGGATTTGTTAAAGGTTGATATTGATGGAGAACTTAAAGCACAAATTCAATATGAAATTGGACTTCTAAACAAAGAAAACAACAACTTCAAAGATGCTCTAGTTGCATTTGCAAATGTGGAAAATTATTCGCCAACGTTTGAAACTGAATTCAATAGTAAGTTTGAAGTTGCTAAAATGCAAAAAGAAAACGACAATATTGAAGAGAGCTTAACATTGTTTGAGAAATTATTGAATGAAGATAAGTTCAGTGATAATTGGGGAGATATTGAATTAGAGATTGGAAAAATATATTATAAAAGAAATGAAATAGAAGATGCCTTTGATCTTTTTACAAAAGTAGATACAACGTATAATAAAACAGAAGCTGGAGGTGAAGCTGCCTTTTTAAGAGCAGAAATAGTTGAAACATATTTTAATGATTATGATAGTGCAATGGTTTTATATAAAAGAGTAATTACTGCTGGCTCCACTTCCGAAATAAGGGCAAAGTCAAATAAGAAATCTTCTATATTAAATAAGTATTTAACTGCCCATAATTCTCTTGCCGGTTTAAAATTGAAAATCCTTTATCTGACAGATGATAACGCTTTTATTAGGGATTCGCTTGATTACGAAGAAAAAATATCTTTGGATTCTATAAAAACGGCTGAGAGTGAAAGTTCATCTAATAGAAATGTGAAAGGTAGAAAAACAACACAAAAAAGAAGCAATAAGAATAAAATTAAAGCACCACAAAGACCAAAATTATCACTTGATTCTTTATACTCGCTTAGTAGCAAGCAACAATTTGAATTAGGTAATTTATTATTTACAGAATTTGATAACCCTGATTCTGCATACTACTATTATGAAGAATCGTTACTGTCAGATGATAGCACTTCGAATGCTGCTCAAATATATTTTGCAATGGGAAACTATTTTTTGTTAAAGGATAACAAAGCTAAAGCTGATGAAATGTTCGCAATAGTTTATGATAATTACAAAGATGATCCAATAATGAACGAAGCAGCAAAAAAATTGGACAAACCGGTTTTCGATTTTGATAAAGATCCTGTTGAAGATTATTATAAGGCTGCAGAGTTAAAACATGATTCTTTGGATTATAGCGGAGCAATAAAAAGTTTCCTTAAGATATATAAAGAAAATCCGAAATCGAAATTTGCAGCAAAATCTTTATATACAATTGGTTGGATTTTAGAATATGAATTGTCTAATCCAGATTCGGCAGCATCAATTTATGATACGCTTACAACAAAATATCGTTCTTCGGAATTTGCAAGAAATGTTCAGACTAAATTGACTGGACACAAACAAGAAGAAAGAAGATTACAAGCAATTCAAGACTCGATTAAAAAAGCTAACGAAATTAAAATAGATACCACCAAAAGTATTTCTGACTCGACAATTGTTTCTTCTATCGATTCTACAAAATTAAATATAGATACAATAATTGAGCAAGACATTAATCCAAACGTAAGTGATAAAAACAAAAAAGCTATAAAAGATACAACAAAAGTGAAAGTTAAAAATAGATTCGAAAAAGGAATTGATGAGAAGCCTAATAAAAGAGTTAAAAATAAAAATATAAAAAACCCAAAATTCGATTCTATAAAAACTAAGGTTGGTTTGGAAGATTTATCAGATAAACTGGCTAAAGACAAGGATAAGAAACCGAATGCTACGAAAGAGATTTTGGGTGAAAAAAAGAATAAGATTATTTCACCTTTAAATATTGTTGAGCCAGATATTTATAGCAATGGTACTTCTTTTTATGCTCAAGTTTCTTCTTGGAAAAATAAGCAAGCCGCTGAAAGTGAAGTTGAAAAATTGAAAAATCAAAAATATAATGCAATTCTATTTGATGAATTAATTCCAGAAATTAATTCAGTATTTTATAAAGTTCGAGTTGGTCCATATAGTGAAATTAAAGAAGCTAGAGATGTTCTTAACAAATTAAGCACTAAACACTAAATCCATTTTTTAACCGATTTTTCATCCAAAGAATCATGAACCGAAAACAATTAATAAAATTAATTGAAACAGGTGAAAACTCATCAATTGAATTCAAGCAAAAATTTTCTGAGCCTGAAAAAATAGCTAAAGAAATTATTGCCTTTGCAAACACAAAAGGTGGAACAATCCTTTTTGGAATTGCAGATAATGGGAAAATAAAAGGAGTTGAAAGCGAAAAAGGAACAGTAGAATTAATAACCGAAACACTTAAGCATTATTGTGAACCACTTATTAATTATGAAGTGAAATATTTTGAACTTAATAACTGCGAAATTGTAATTCTACAAATTCCAGAATCGATCAACAAACCACATAGAATTCAAGATTATAAAAATAAATTAGAACTAAATAGTGCATCAGTTTTTGTTAGAGTAAATGATAAAAGCGTTCCGGCAAGTAAAGAAATGATAAAGCTTATGCAGACAAGCACTAATGAATTAAAGTTAGAAAAATATTCAATTGGTAAAAATGAAAAAATAGTATTTGAATATTTGAACGAAAAGGAATTTCTTACAGTTAATAAGTTAACCCAACTTGCAAACCTTTCTACACGTAGAGCTTCACGAACTTTAATAAACTTGGTTAGAGCAAACCTGCTTTATGTACACACAAAGGATAATGGTGAAAATTATTTTACAGCAGTTTGAATTTCTGAAAGAATGTATTTTAATTAAAACTTGTGCAATTTTTATATAAGAATCTAATTTGTTCTTAAATACTCGAGTAGCACATCTTTTTATCTTGCATTTAATATGTTTTTTTTTTATAAGTTTAAATGGGGGATAATTATACATAGAACTTTAATATTTTTTATTATTAGTTCTTAATATTGTAAGGTATTGTATGTGTTTGTTGTCCTTTATCCTTTTTATAACTTTTCTTTTCACACCTATTTTTACCCAAAATATAATTCCAATAAACTTATCTGTTTTTATAAAAAAGAACTTTGTTCTTACGGAGAATCTATATGAAAAAGCAAATTAGAAAACCTTTTTTATTCTTTGTTTTTCTACTTGTAACTATATTTTTACTAAATTTTTCTTCTTGCGATACCACAGAGCCACCACCGCCAACCAAAAGCCCAAGAGACTATACTTGGAGTGTTGATACTTTAGGGTTACCAAATACTTTCCAAACACTAATGTTATCTATTTGGGGAAGCTCTGAAAATGATGTTTATTCTTGTGGACACATAAGTGGTAATAGGGTTGGATTAGGTGACCTATGGCATTATGATGGTAAACAATGGGAAACTATTGACTATTCTAAAAACTTAGAATTTAGAGGTTCTTTGCAAGCCGTACATGGAACATCAGATGATAATGTTTGGATTGTTGGTTATAAATATTGGCAAGATGTACATTCTAATGAAATAAAAATACCATATATAATAAAATATGATGGAGCAAGATGGGAAAAACATGAGGTAGATACGGAGCATGGTGTTTATGGGGTTTACGTTGTGAACGAATTTGAAACATGGGCTTGTGGAGACGGTGGTATTGTTTACCATTACAAAAATCATAGATGGGATCTAGATACTATTAAAGTACCTATGACTGAAAATGATTTTTTTATTATTTATAGCGTAGTGCAATTTAATGGGGAAGTATACGCAATAGGAACAAATAGAGAAAAGTATAGTGCTGATACACAGTATTATTTTTTTAAAAAAGAGAGTGGGTTTTGGAAAAAAATGGATGAAATAAGGGTAGTTGTTTCTTCAACGCGTAATGATATAACTTTTGGAAACAAATTAATAGTCAATAGAGAAAATCAATTATTGTCTTATGGTTCTTATGGTATTTATATATGGAAAAATAATAGTTGGGAAAAGTACTTCCCTACAAACTATATAATAACTAGCGTATTTCCTCAAAGCAATAATAATTTATTAGCAGTTGGGGATTTTGGTATTAAGTACCACTATAATGGGAGTGACTGGCAAGAGCTAAATGAAATAGACGTTTCTGATATTGTTTACTCAGGAGTTTGGGCAAATAATAAGGAAACATTTATAGTTGGATTTAAAGGTATCGGTAACGTACAGAAATCATTAGTGTTGCACGGTAAATAAAAACAGATAAAGTTAAAGTATAAGGAGAAAGCTGAGTAAAGAAAAGTAAGCAAAGAAAATGGGAATCGATGTTGTAGCATCGATTCCCCAAAAGGCAAATAAAATATTAGACTACTCATCTAGCGTGGAAGGAATATATCCATCCCCTTTTTATTTGCTTTGCAAAAATAAACAATTTTAATTAATAAAATGAGGTAAACAAAATGATGAACAAAACAAAAATCGTAAGCATATTTTTTTTGTTCCTTTCAATTATTTTACAAAACATTAATTATGCCCAATGCCCTGAGCCACCGGGAACCTGGAATAGGGAATATCCAAATAATACAACTTTTAAGTGGAATTTAAGTAATTATAATCTTGCAGTTACAACTATAATAAAGAATGGGGTTGGTTTAATTGAAACGAGTGAAAAAGAAACTGAAATAAAAAATGCTATAAATTGGGCTATGAACCAATGGAGTACAGTATTGGAAGATAATGATATACATTATAGTGAAGGACAAAGTTCAACTTATCCTATTAATATATATTTTGAAGAAAGTCAAGATGTAGGGGCATATGCTTCGCATGCAAATAACGATATAGTATTATATACGTCACAAGATTGGGTGCTTGAACCTAGAACAGCTTTACAAGAAGAAGCTGATTTATATGCTACTATACTACATGAACTTGGCCACCATATGCTTTCACTCGGTCATACAGCCGAGAGTAATAGTGTTATGCATAATGGCAAGTCTACTGCAAGAAATTTTACTGATTGCGATTTAGAAAGAATTGGAAAAATATATGATCCTACAAAAACAGTAACTGTTAAAAACAGTTTTGGTTATGGTAAAATGTATGTAGATAACAGCTTAACTTATATTACATCATCTTCCGGTAAAATTTATACAAATTGGCTAGAAAGTTCTTTTCCACATACATTAAAAGGGAAGACCGGTCAATGGGATGACGGTTTTCTTCAAGTTTTTGAGAAGTGGTTAATTGGATCTAACACGCATAATGTTAATATTGAAACTCCAATATATGCTGAAAATGCAACCTACACAGCAAAGTTTTTAGATCAATATAATGTAACAATTAACGGAGGTAAAGTAAAAATAGACGATGGAAATCCTGAAGATACACCAACAACCCACTATGTTCTAGAAGATAAAACAATAAAAGTCGAAGCACTCTACTATGTTGCAAATGGAATTGAATATTTATTTGACCATTGGGATAATAGCAGTACAATCAACCCAGAAACTTTTACAATAAACAATGGACATAAAACTATTACTTCTTATTCAAATGGAAGACCTTATAACAGTTACAGAAATCTTCACTTTAACACAAGTGATCCGGTTGGAACTTCTATAAAGGTTATGTGGAATCAACACCCAAATAGTAATGTAACAAAGTATAAAATATACCGTAAAACAAAATATGGTTCACCAGCATTAATTAGTACAGTAAACAGAACAAGTGCATCAAGTTATACTTATACAGATGGTCTTTATTCTATAACTAATAATACAGGTTCCAATAATTTGCTAAACTATGATGTTAGAGCATACTACTCAACAGAAGGAACTATTTCCGAAGATGATTGGAGAAGTGTTTATGGAGAAATACTATTTAAAGAAACTGAAGAAGATTTAGAAGAAAGAGTTAATCTAGATGTTTTGGAATATTCAATATCAAATTATCCAAATCCGTTTAACCCAACAACAACAATACATTACCAATTACCGGAAGATGCAAATGTAAGCATAAAAGTATTTGACATACTTGGCAAACAAATTGCAGAATTAGTTAATGGAGAAAAAGGAATAGGCAAGCACAATATTATGTTCAATAGTAGTAACCTTTCCGCGGGATTATACTTTTATACAATAGAAGCAAAACCAATAAACTCAAATGGTAAAGGTTTTAGCAAAACTAATAAAATGTTGTTAGTTAAATAATTTTACCAAGTGCCTGGCATCTTTAAGATGCCAGGCACTTCTTCTTAAAATTGTATAGATTCCGATAGAGACATTCTAGAATAGCATAAAAGAAAAGTGTATGGCATTATATTTATTCAAAAGTTTCTTAGTATTTTTGAAACACACTTAATCACATCATGAGTTCTTACAGCTATGGAAAAAAATAAAACAAAAGAAGCTTTAATCTTAGGAGCCTTTATTTGTATTGGATTGGTTGCATTAGGATATTTTATCTCTAAAAGCATTCTAGATGCAAAATCTTTAGAAAGAACGGTAACTGTTAAGGGTCTTTCCGAAAAAGAAGTACAAGCTAATATTGCAATTTGGCCACTTAAATTTAGCGAGGCAGGAAATAATCTCAACAGTTTAACCTCTTCAATCAATGAAAAAAATAAAAAAGTAAGGATATTTCTAAATGAGAATGGATTTACTAATGACGAAATATCAATATCTGCTCCTTCCATTATTGATAAGCAAGCTGATCAATATAGCAATCATCAACAGATTAGGTATAGATATTTTGGAAGTTCAATTGTAAACATTTATACTAAAAATGTTGCTAAAGTAAAATCTGTGCAAAAAAAGATTGGTGAATTAAGTGTGTTCGACATTGTGATGGTCACTGATGATTATCAGTATAAAACACAATTTCTTTTTACCAAGTTAAATGATGTAAAGCCTTCTATGATTGAAGAAGCAACAAAAAATGCTAGACAAGTAGCTGAAAAATTTGCCACTGATTCAGATAGTAAATTAGGTAAAATTAAAAGTGCCAGACAAGGTCAGTTTTCAATATATGATAGAGATAGCAATACACCGGAAATTAAAAAGGTTAGAATTGTTTCTACGTTAGTTTATTATTTAACTGATTAAAAATTGTTTGTTACAGCAAAAAAATGGATTGACAATTTTTTAAACAGTCATTCTGAACTTGTTTCAGAATCTATACTTTTTAAGTGGAAAAAACAGATGCTGAAATGAATTCAGCATGACAGAAGTTTATTATTGAGACAACTTATTTCATGTCAAATATTTTTCTTAATTCAAAGATCGCAACTCCATAAGCAACTGCAACATTTAGAGATTGTTTAATACCAAACTGAGGAATTTCAATTGAGATATCGCAAAGGTCTATTAACTCTTGTGTAACTCCGCTAATTTCATTGCCCACAATTAAGCATAATGGTAAATTACTTTTTGTTATTTCAGAATAGGAAATATTATTATCAGTTTGTTCAAGTGCACAAATTGTATAGCCCTTTTGTTTTAGAGATTTAACAACCTCTATTGGATCTTCTACAAATTCCCACTCAACACTATCTTGAGATCCAAGAGCAGTTTTTAAAACATCTTTTTTGGGTGGATGTGGAGTGTAGCCACACAAAATTAATTTTTCAATCATTGCTCCGTCAGAAGTCCTAAATATTGAGCCAACATTATAACTGCTTCTAATACTATTTAAGACAACAACAACTGGAAGCTTCTTTACATCATTAATTGTATCCAAAGTTGCTCTATTCTCAGAAATTTCTGCATGCGATAATTTATTCATTTTAGTCTTCTTATTTTTTTTCTTGATACTTGATTCTCACATCTTGATACTATCTTTTATCGCTAATTGTCCGCAAGCCGCTGCTATATCATCGCCTTGAGTATTTCGCAACATAACAAAAATATCATTCTTCATAATTTTTTCAGCAAACTCATCTATTCTAAATTTTTCAGTAGGTTCAAGTTCTGCAGAAAAACCACCTGTTACCATATGAGCAATACTGTTAAAGGGTATCAAATTAACTTTTGAAGGAATTCGTCTACATAGTTTAACCAGAGCTGCCAAATCTTCGTCTCTATCATTTACCCCTTTTAGCATTATATATTCAAACATAATTTTGGTTTTAGTTTTACTTGCATAATAGTTTAATGAATTGATATTCTCTTCCAAATTATATTTTTCATTAATCGGCATTATCTTGTTTCGTATATCATCAAAACAAGAGTGAAGAGACAAAGCCAATTTTACTCTTAATCCGCTATCTGCAAGCTCAATGATTTTGTTTGGAAAGCCAGAAGTAGAAACTGTAATTCTATGTCTGCCAAGTTTATTTCCTAAATCATTAAGTAAAATTTGTAATGATTTTAAAACAGCATTAAAATTAAGAAGTGGTTCGCCCATTCCCATATAAACAATATTAGTAACTGGCAAAGGACTAGTATCACGAGACGTTAGAAGGTATTGATCAAGAATTTCTCCAACAGTTAAATTACGTGAAAATCCCATTAAACCTGTTGCACAAAATTTGCAATCAAGTGGACAACCAACCTGAGTTGATACGCAAAGTGTCCGTCTATCTCTCTCCGGAATAATTACTGATTCAATTTTATGTCCATCATGAGTTGTAAAAAGATATTTTTCAGTTTTAGTTGTATTGGATTTTTGTTTAGAAATAAGTTTTAACGATTTAATAGTACTCGTAGATTTAAGTTTATCTTTAAGACTAGAAGGTAAGTTTTGCATTTCATCAAAATCCGTAGCAAAATTATCGTAAATCCAATTAAAAATTTGTTTGCCTCTAAAAGAGGATTCTCCAATTTTAACAACATAATTTTGTAACTCAACCAAAGAAAATTCTTTAAGGTTTACTAGCTTCTTGTCTTCTTTATTTATTGTGTCATTCATAGCGTGCAAATATAAGAAAGAAACATTTGAGAAACTTAAAATGAAAAAACAAAATGATTAGTCAGTTTTAAGTTTTATCTTAATCATAAAGGTGTAATAAGTTTTAAGCTAATTAAATTTTTCCTCAATTTTAATTAATTCTCTCTTTTTTATTATATAAAATATTGCAGGATAAACTGTAAGTTCCATTAAGAAGCTAGTTACAATTCCGCCAACCATTGGTGCCGCTATTCTTTTCATCACATCAGATCCAATTCCTGTACCAATTAAGATTGGCAGTAAACCAAGCATTGTTGTCATAACGGTCATCATTTTAGGTCTAATTCTTTTAACAGCTCCTTCAAAAATTGCTTCCCTTAATCCTGATAAAGAATTTAACATTCCCTTTTTCTTAAATTTCTCGTAAGCAATATCAAGATAGAGCAACATAATAACACCCGTTTCAGCATCCACACCCAATAGGGCAATTATACCAACCCAAACAGCAACGCTCATATTGTAACCGGCGATGTATAAAAACCAAATAGCACCAACCATCGAAAAAGGAAGAGCTAATAAAACTATTCCCGTCTTCACCCACGATTTTGTATTGATGTATAATAGGAGAATAACAATTAGCAAAGTAATTGGAATTACCATAGCCAATCTTTGACTCGATCTTTCCATATACTCATACTGTCCACTCCAAATAAGGGAGTACCCGGTTGGTATTTTTACTTTTTCTGCAATTATCTTTTTTGCGTTTTCAACATAGGTACCAACGTCAATATCTTTTATGTCAATATAAACCCATGCATTTGGTCGGGAATTTTCTGACTTTATTCCTGGTGGTCCTTTCTTAATTTCAAGATTAGCTACTTCTGATAGAAGCACATTTCCACCCATTGGAATTGGTATTCGTACTCTTTTGAGCTCTTCAATATTTTCTCGATAATCTCTTTGGTATCTAAGATTTATAGAATATCGTTCTAGTCCTTCAACAGTTTTAGTGATGTTCATTCCCCCAATAGCGGACATTATTACGTCCTCAACGTCTCCAACTGTTAATCCATATCTGGTAATTGCATTTCGGTTAATATCAAAATCAATGTAATTTCCTCCAACTGATCTTTCTGCATATGCTGATCTTGTTCCTTCTATAGTTTTAGCAACTTGCTCGATTTCCTTACCGATTCTTTCCAGAACTTCAAGATCAGGACCACCCACTTTAATTCCAACTGGAGTCTTTATACCCGTTGCTAGCATATCTATCCTTGTTTTAATCGGCATGGTCCAAGCATTTGTTAGTCCTGGAAATTGTATGGCTGAATTTAATTCTTCAACCAAACTCTCAGGTGTAACACCAGGTCGCCATTGCTCTCTGGGCTTTAACTGTATAGTTGTTTCCAACATTGATAATGGTGCCGGGTCAGTTGCAGTTTCTGCTCTTCCAATTTTTCCGAAGACGGTTTCAACTTCAGGAAATGTTTTAATTATTCTATCGGTTTGTTGTAGAACCTCTTTCGCTTTAGTAATTGATATTCCTGGTAGGGTAGTTGGCATATAAAGTAAATCGCCTTCATACAACGGAGGCATAAATTCAGAACCAAGTCTTGAATAAGGAATGTAAGTTATAGCTACAATAATTAATGCTGCAGCTAACACAAACCATCTTTTCTTCATTGCAAAATCAACAACAAGATGATATACTTTTGCAAGTATTTTTGTAATTGGATTTTGCTCTTCAGTCCGCATTTTACCCCTAACAAAAAACCCAAGTAATACCGGAACTATTGTAATTGCAAGAATAGCCGCTGCTCCCATTGAGTATGTTTTTGTGAAAGCGAGTGGTTTGAACAACCGTCCTTCTTGTTGCTCTAATGTAAACACAGGCAAAAACGATACAGTAATTACCAAAAGTGAATAAAATATTGATGGGCCAACTTCTTTGGCAGACTCTAAAATTGTTACCCAATGGGATTTTCTTTCCTCCTGAGGTAACTGTTGCTCAATAGCAATATGGGTGTGGGCATTTTCAACCATAACAATAGCGGCATCAACCATCGCCCCAATTGCAATAGCTATTCCTCCAAGCGACATAATGTTTGCGTTAATTCCTTGGTAACACATAATTATATAAGCGGCAAGGACAGCTACCGGTAATGTTAATATCGCAACCAATGAGCTTCTAACATGTAGAAGAAAAAGAATAATTACAATTGCTACGATTATGGTTTCTTCAGTTAGTGTAGTTCTTAAATTATCAATTGCCGCGTTTATTAACTCAGATCTATCGTATGAAGCAATTATCTCAACACCTTCAGGGAGAGAGGTTTTAAGTTCTTTGATTCTTTCTTTAACTCTATTTATTACTTCAAGAGCATTCTCACCATACCGCATAACGATAATGCCACCAACTGTTTCACCTTCTCCATTCCATTCGGCAGCACCTCTTCTTAGTTCTGGTCCTATGTCAATTGAGGCAACATCTCCCATATAAATTGGAGTCCTAGTTTTAGATGAATTACCGATTACAATTTTTTTAATATCATCTACATTTTTAATATAACCCAAACCTCTTACCATAAACTCCATTTCACTTATTTCTAACAGCCTACCACCAACATCATTGTTACTGCTTTTTATTGCTGACTTTAGCTTACTCAAAGGTATTCCATATGAGGCTAGTTTGTTTGGATCTACATTTACCTGATACTGTTTGACAAATCCACCAATACTCGCAACTTCAGAAACACCTTT
>Ga0209633_10004374_pt1 | contig 12715 bp, 8 predicted proteins | sample Cruoilmetagenom1_FD_187290 | JGI IMG/M metagenome (GOLD analysis project Ga0209633, IMG submission 187290) | Oil polluted marine microbial communities from Coal Oil Point, Santa Barbara, California, USA - Sample 1 (SPAdes) (version 2) | ecosystem: Environmental > Aquatic > Marine > Oil seeps ... | reverse complement strand
CGGTGGTATTTTCAAACATGCACGAGCAGTTGCAGCATTTACAAATCCATCAACTAACTCATACAAAAGACTTATCCCTGGGTTTGAAGCACCTAGTATCTTAACATACTCTTCACAAAATAGATCAGCTTCTTGTAGAATCCCTTACGGAGCTGGTGAAAAAGCAACAAGAATTGAGATGAGATTCCCAGATTCAACAGCTTGTCCATATTTAGCATTTGCTGCTATGATGATGGCAGGACTTGATGGTATTAAAAACGAATATGAACCAATAGGTCCTATGGATGAAGATCTATTTGAATTATCTTTAAATGAGATTAGAGAAAAAAATATTCCACAAATGCCACATACTTTAAGAGGTTCATTAGAAGCTCTAATTAGAGATAATGACTTCTTGAAACCTGTATTTTCACAAGATTTTGTTGATACATATCAAGCATATAAATTTGAAACACAAGTTTGGCCAGATGAGTCTCGACCGACTGCATTTGAGTTTATATCTACTTATTCTTGTTAATATAATTTTTTTTATAACAATTTTAAAAAAGGTGATAGAGTTTTCTATCACCTTTTTTTATTGTTTTGTTTAACAGCATTTTAAACAAAAATTGGATAAAATCGCCCCAATAATGTAAGATAATCTTAAACTATCTCTTAAATACAAACTAATATTAACAAATAGAGATAGAAGACATAAAGGAAAATAATGGGATGTAATTTAGACAAATTAACTTCATTCAAAGATAATTGTGGATTTGGACTAGTAGCTCACTTAAAAAATAAACAAACACATCAAAATTTAGAGGATGCAATTACAGCATTAGAAAGAATGATGCATAGAGGGGCAGTAGCAGCAGATGGTAAAACAGGAGATGGTAGTGGATTACTATTCTCTATACCAGATGATTTTATGAGAAAAGCAGCTATGCAAAATGGAGTTGATTTACCAAAATTGTATGCAGTAGCGATGGTTTTTTCAAAAGGGGAAGCACAGTTAGAAACATTTAAATATTATTGTGAAAAAAATGATTTAAAAGTAGTATTAGTAAGAGAAGTTCCTGTTAATGTAGATGCTTTAGGGGAACAAGCATTGGCTATATTACCTGAAATTACACAAGTGTTTGTTGTTCCAAATACATTGGTATCATCAAAAAGATTTGATGCTATGTTATATCTTGCTAGAAAAGAATCAGAACATGCTTTAAAAGATCAAGAAGATTTTTATATTCCAACATTTTCATCACAAGTGATTGCTTATAAAGGTCTTGTTATGCCTACAACAATTAAGCAATTTTATCTAGATCTTAATGATCAAGATTTTAAAATATCTTTTGCATTATTTCACCAACGGTTTTCAACAAATACTTTACCAAAATGGAGACTTGCACAACCATTTAGAGGAATTGCTCACAATGGAGAGATAAATTCTGTAGAAGCAAATAGATTTAATGTATTAGTGAAAACAGAAGCGATTAAATCTGAAATATTCAGTGATGAAGAGCTTCAAAGAATATTTCCTCTTTTACAAGATGGTGGAAGTGATAGTGCCTCTTTAGATAATATGTTTGAATTTTTGATGATAAATGGGATGGATTTCTTTAAAGCAGCACGTAGTTTAGTACCAGCACCTTGGCAAAATGCCCCATATATGGATAGTGAATTACGAGCATTTTATGAATACTGTGCTATTAGATTTGAAGCATGGGATGGACCAGCAGCTGTAAGTTTAACAGATGGAAGACATATTGGATGTTTGATAGATAGAAATGGTTTAAGACCATCAAAATATTTTCAAACTAAAGATGATAGACTTTTTATTACAAGTGAGTATGGAACTGTACTTATCCCAGATGAAGATATTATTGATAGAGGAAGATTACAAAGTGGTCAAATGATTGCAGTTGATCTTAAAAATGGTCAAATCTTAAAAAATGATGATATTAATAACTATTTAAAATCAACACAAAACTATGAAAAATGGCTAAACTCAAATATGCAATATCTTCAAGAGTATGTGGAAGATACATTTGTAAATCTAGAAGATTATAAATTTGATGATTTAGATCATAGACAAAAATATGCAAATATCACTTATGAAACATTAGATCAAATGATAATTCCTATGGCTGATGAGGAGAAAGAACCTACTGGTTCTATGGGAGATGATACTCCACTTGCATGTTTCTCAAAAGTAAATAGAAATTTTACAGATTTTTTTAGACAAAAATTTGCACAAGTAACAAACCCACCAATTGACCCATATAGAGAAAAGATAGTTATGTCTTTAAATACTGGACTTGGTCACTCTTACAATATTTTAGAAGAGAATGAACATAATACAAAAAGATTAAAAGCTGTTAGTCCACTTCTTATGAAAGAAAAATTTGATGTAATGAAAAGATTTGGTGATAGTTCAGATCCACTTTATGATGAAGATTTTCAAAATAAAACATTCAGTACAACATTTACAACAAATTTAGAAGAATCATTAGAAAAACTTTATTTATCTGTAAAAGATGCAGTGGTAAATGAAAATATAAGTATCGTAATTTTAGATGATAGAGAAGTATCAAAAGATTCTAAAATAATCCCAATGGCAATGGCAGTAGGATATATAAATCATAAACTTCAAAATGAACAAATAAGAAGTAGAGTTTCAATAGTTGCAGTTACAAGTGAAGTTTATGATCCACATAGTGCAGCTGTATTAATATCATTTGGCGTATCTGTAATATATCCATATATGATGTATGCTTCAATTATCTCTTATTATGAAAGAAAAAATATCTCTTCATATGAGTTACAAAAGAAATTAAAAAATAGTATGAAAGCAGTTGGTGCTGGTTTACTTAAAATTATGTCAAAAATGGGTATTGCTACGATTGCTAGTTATAGAAACTCATCTTTATTTGATATTGTAGGTTTAAGTGACAAGATAGTAAAAGATTGTTTTGAACATGCAAATAGTGATTTAGCAGGTTTAGGATATGAAGATATTGAAAAAAGAATAGAAACACTCCATATGGGTGCATATTTTGATGATAAATCAATGTTCCCACTTAATATGGGTGGATTTTACAAATATATTGATGGTGGTGAATATCATGATTATGCACCAGCAGTTACTCATGCTATGCATAATAAAAACGCAACAGGAAAAGAAGATATCAGTGACTTTAAAGAGCTTAAAAATCTTGTAGAAAATAGAGGGTTAAAGTTTATTCGTGATTTCTTTGAATTTAAAAGTGATAGACAAACTATAAGTATAGATGAAGTAGAATCAAAAGAGGATATTTTCAAACGATTTGCAGCTGCTGCTATGTCATGTGGTTCTATCTCTATTGAAGCTCATGAAGCAATAGCAACTGCTATGAATACAATTGGTGCACAAAGTAACTCAGGAGAGGGTGGAGAAGATCCTAAAAGATTTGGAACAATTAAAAATTCTAAGATTAAACAAGTTGCATCAGGAAGATTTGGTGTAACTCCAGGATACTTAGTAAACTGTGAAGAGTTACAAATTAAACTAGCTCAAGGTGCTAAACCTGGTGAAGGTGGACAACTACCAGGTTCAAAAGTAACTCCAATGATTGCAACATTGAGACATACAACACCAGGTGTTACACTAATTTCACCACCTCCTCATCATGATATTTATTCGATTGAGGATTTAGCACAATTAATTTTTGATTTAAAACAAATAAATCCAAAAGCAAAAGTTGCAGTTAAACTTGTTTCAAGTATAGGGGTTGGAACTATCGCTTCTGGTGTTGCAAAAGCATATGCGGATAAAATTATTATTAGTGGTGCTGATGGTGGAACAGGAGCTGCTCCTTTAACATCTATAAAACATACTGGAAATGCTTGGGAGTTAGGTCTTAGTGAAGCACATAACTCACTCAAAGCAAATCATTTAAGAGGGATAGTACATCTTCAAACAGATGGTGGATTAAAAACAGGATTAGATGTAGTAAAAGCAGCAATGCTTGGTGCTGAAAGTTATGCTTTTGGTACATCAGCATTGACACTTCTTGGATGTAAAATTTTAAGAATTTGTCATACAAATAAATGTAGTGTAGGTGTAGCAACTCAAGATGAAGATTTAAGAGAAAAATTTAGTGGGACAGTTGACAGATTAATCTCATATTTTGAATTTTTAGCACAAGATATACGAGAGATATTGGCTAGTTTAGGATATACATCAATAGAGCAAATCATTGGTAGAAGTGATTTATTAAAAGTTCTTGATGATGAATTTGCACAAAAATTTGATTTTCAAAATGTATTAAGAAGAATTGATGGAATTGATACTTGCCAAGTTGAGTCAAATAAACCTTATGATCAAAATGAAGATTCACATAAATTATTAAGAAAAGTACTTCCAACAATTCAAAGTCCAAATATCCCTGTAACTGTAGATGCTCAGATTTCAAATTTAAATAGAAGTTTTGGTACTTTAACATCGGGAGAAATTGCTACTAGATATGGTGATGCTGGGCTTCCAGAAGATACAATCAGATACAATTTAACAGGAGTTGCGGGACAATCTTTTGGAACATTTCTTAGTCGTGGTGTTTCATTATATCTTGATGGTGTAGCAAATGATTATGTTGGAAAAGGTATGAGTGGTGGAAAAATTATCATTAAACCTGCTCTTCAAGGAAGTAGTTATGCAGGAGCTGGTAATACATGTTTATACGGTGCAACAGGTGGAAAACTCTATGTTAGAGCTACAGTAGGAGAACGATTTGCAGTAAGAAACTCAGGTACAATAGCTGTAGTTGAGGGAACTGGTGATTCTCCATGTGAGTATATGACAGGTGGAATTGTGGTAATCTTAGGTCAAACAGGTATTAACTTTGGAGCTGGTATGACAGGTGGTTTAGCATTTATATATGACCCAAATAGAGAATTTACAGATAAGATGAATCAAGAGTTAATAGAAGCTCTTAGAATTGATACAGATGATACAGAGTTAGAAAGAATTTATTTAAAAAATACACTAAAAGATTATATGAAAGAAACAGAGTCTGCAAAAGCGGAAGAGATTTTAGAGCACTTTAGATCAGAGATTAGAAACTTCTGGATGGTAAAACCAAAAGATATGACAATTTTACCTTTAAACCCAGAGCAGGGAGATTAATAGAATGTTAAATTTTACAAAAGTAGATAGAAATAACCCTTCAAAAAGAGGGGTTATAGAGAGAATAAAAGACTTCAAAGAAGTGTATAATGTATTTGATAAAAATAAAGCTAGTGAACAAGCTGAACGATGTATAGGATGTGGTGATCCTTATTGTCACACTAAATGTCCACTTCATAATATTATCCCTGCATGGCTAAAACAAACTGCACAAAATGATATTGAATTAGCTTTTAATATTTCAAATGAAACTTCACCTTTCCCTGAAATTTTAGGAAGAATTTGTCCTCAAGATGTATTGTGTGAAGGTGATTGTACGCTAAATGATACACATGGAGCTATTACAATTGGTGCTGTTGAAACACATATAAGTGAAACTGGATTTGAACAAGGTTTTAAACCAAAATTTGCACAAACAAAAATAGGAAAAAAAGTGGCTGTTGTGGGAAGTGGACCTGCTGGAATTAGTGTGGCTACTTTTCTTTTAAGAGCAGGTGTTGATGTAGATATGTATGAGAGAGCTTCAAAAGCAGGTGGACTTTTAACTTATGGAATTCCAGGATTTAAACTTGATAAATTCAGAGTACAAAGACGAATTGATTGGTTAATAGAAGCTGGTATGAATCTTTATACAGATTGTGAGATAGGGAATGATAAATCATTTGAAGAGTTAGAAAACTCTTATGATGCAGTTTTTTTAGGAATTGGTGCAACAAAAGGGAGAAAATCTGGAATAGATGGTGAAAATAGTGATAATGTTTACCTTGCTATGGAGTTTCTAACCTCAATTCAAAAAAGAAACTTTCTCGAAGAGAGTGGCAAGCACAAGAATGAAAAAGTTGAAAAATTTATAGATGTAAAAGATAAAAATGTAGTTGTTATTGGTGGTGGAGATACTGCTATGGATTGTGTACGAACATCTATAAGAGAGGGTGCATCAACTGTTAAATGTCTTTATAGAAGAGATGAGATAAATATGCCAGGAAGTAAAAAAGAGGTTATAAACTCAAAAGAAGAGGGTGTAGAATTTGTATTTAATGTATCGCCTAAAGCAATCACAAGTGAAGGTGTAGTGGTTTTAAAAACTCAAATGAGCCAACCAGATAACTCAGGAAGACAAAGTGTTCAGATACTAGAAAACAGTGAGTACTTAGAAGTAGCAGATATTATTATACTTGCACTTGGATTTGAACAAGAAGTACCATCATTTATTAAGGAAAGTTCGTTAGAATTAGATAAATGGAATGGTTTAAAAGTAAATCAACAATATCAAACATCAAATGAAAAGATTTATTCAGGTGGAGATAGCGTTCGTGGTGCTGATTTAGCAGTTAGAGCTGCAGCTGATGGAAAAGAAGCTGCAAAATTTATTATAAAAAATTTAAAAAGTTAGTAATTATTATGAAAGAAGATTTATTTAATTTATTACAAAATGGGGCTGATGCTAATACATCTGATCCAAATGGATTTACCCTTTTGATGCATTTTACAAGAGAAAATGATACCTTATCTATGGGGTTATTGTTAAGTTATGCAGCAAAAATAAATGATAAAGACGCTTTCAATATGACAGCTTTAGATTATGCTATAAAAGACAAACATCTAGAAGCAGTAGAATTTTTAATCAATAATGGTGCACATGTAAGTAGTGAAACATATATGTATGCTGTAAAGATGAAAGATAGAGATATTATAGATTTTCTTGATAGCCTAGACCCTGATAAATATATATTTTTAAAAAACAAAAGAAAAAGATCCATATGAAATTCAAACAAGAAAAAATAAAAACGCTCCTTGATGCGTTACCATATATCAAAGAATTTAGAAATAAAACAATAGTTATAAAATATGGTGGTAGTGCTCAAACTAGCCCAGAATTACAAGAAAAATTTGCAAAAGATATTACACTTTTACAACTTGTTGGTATTAAACCAGTTATTGTTCACGGAGGTGGAGCTAAAATATCTGATATGCTTAATAAACTTCAAATACCTTCAACCTTTGTAGATGGTCATAGGGTAACTTGTGAAGATAGTATGAGAATTGTTGAGATGGTTTTAAGTGGAGATATAAATAAAAATATCACCTCTTTATTAAACTATCATGGAACTAAAGCTATTGGTATTAGTGGAAAAGATAGTAGCTGTATAGAAGCTATTGCAAAAGATGGTGGAAAGTTTGGTTTTACAGGTGAAGTAACTTCGATAAATGCAGAGATGATTGAAGATTTAATTGAAGAGGGATTTGTTCCTGTTATTGCACCTATTGCAAATAGTGAAAAACCAAATCACCCTGGATTTAACATTAATGCAGATATAGCAGCTTCACAAGTTGCTATTGCACTTCAAGCAAATAAAGTATTATTCTTAACCGATACAATTGGGGTATTAGATAAAAATAAAGAGCTTTTAAATTCACTTGATAAAAAAGATGTACAACAATACAAAGATGATGGAACAATTGCAGGTGGAATGATACCAAAAGTTGATAGTTGTATTGATGCAATTTATAATGGGGTACAAAAGGCTCATATAATTGATGGTAGAGTTGAACATAGTATTTTACTAGAGCTATTTACAAGTGATGGTATTGGTACTCAATTTTTACAGAAGTAAAAAATGGGATATATAAAACTCAAGCAAAAAGCTTTTTTTCATAATCTAGATTATTTTTCTAAAGTATGTGGTTCTAAAAGTAAAATAGCAATCGCTTTAAAAGACAATGCTTATGGTCATGGAATAGAACAAATTGCTTTTATGGCTAGTAAATATGGAATAAAACATGTTTTTGTTAGAGATTTAAGGGAAGCTACCATAGCTTCCAAATTTGATTTTGAATCAATATTAGTACTTTATGATATACCAACGCAGAAACAAAATAACAATATAATAATTTCAATCAATTCCCTTTCATTATTAAAAAAACTTCCAACAAATAGTATCTGTGAACTTAAAATAGATACAGGAATGAATAGAAATGGTCTTTATCTTGATGAGATTCAAAAAGCTTGTGAAATAATTAAAGAAAAAAATCTTATTTTAAAAGGTATTTTTACACATTTTTGCTGTTCTGACGAAGAAAACACTATCACAAAAGAACAAGAAGAGATTTTTCAGTTAGCAATTATAGAGACTAAAAAATATATAGAATATAAATTTAGAGTGCATTGTGCAAATAGTACAGGTGTTTTTAAAGTAGATATGAATAAGTATGATATAGCCAGAATAGGGATAGGTATATATGGTTACCTTGATACGATGCAAGATAAGTATTTACAACCTGTGCTTTCTTTATATGCAGAACAATTAGCTATAAAAAACATACAAAAAGGGGAACATATCGGATATGGAAGTAAGTCTTTTATTGCTTCTAGAGATATGATAGTTTCAAATTATAATATTGGATATGGTGATGGCTTATTTAGAGCCAATTCAAATAAACAAAGAAAAATTGCAAATGGTTTAGAGATATTAGGTCGTGTTTCTATGGATAGTTTTTCTGTAGAGTCTAATGATAAAGAGGTATGTGTATTTGATGATGTTACACATTTAGCACAAATACATAATACAATAAAATATGAAATACTCACTAATCTAAAACAATCTATAAAAAGAGTTATCATTGAGTAATCGAATCCCTTTTGGAGAGATTAATCATAATAAAAAAAACGCAGTATTTTTATCTATCTATACAGATGAGATAGCACCTTGGAAATACTTTGATGATGAGATCAAACATACACGATGTCCTGCTGTTATTATGATAGATAGATGGGATGGTCGAATTGGATTTCCAGGTGGAACTTTGGAAGAGGGTGAACCACTTTTAGATGCTTTGGTACGAGAAATAAAAGAAGAAATAGGGATAAAAGTAAGACCTGAAAAAGTAAAAGGTGTTGTTTCCCATGAAAATGAAAAGATAGTAACACATCTTTATTCTTTACATGTAAATGAACTAGAATTTTTACATATCTATTATCATATTTTAAATAACTTTTCTCGTTCGATTTTAAATCATGCCTATGAAGAAGCAGATGAATCACATTTTATGTCTGAAATTACAGGAATAAAAATAGTTCCAATTGTACAACACAAAAATAAAGGGATAAATAAATTTTTAGAAAATAGTTTTGCAGGGAGTTGCAAAGCTGATTTTGAAATATTTATTAAAGAGATTTTAGGTATAACAAGTTTTGTATAAATTGCAAAATGCAATCTTTTTTAATCTTTTTAAAAAATTCTGTTAAAATTCCTTTATGAAAATTACACAACAACAAAAAGATATACTAGAATCTGTAAAGCAACACAAAAATGTTAAAATAAATGCTTTTGCAGGAACAGGGAAAACAACCACTCTCAAACTTATATCCCAAACCTATGCTACACAAAAAATACTCTATTTAGCTTTTAATAGTGCTATTAAAAATGAAGCAATCGGGATATTTCCATCAAATACAAGTGTCAAAACAACCCATGGATTGGCATATATTGCAGTTAAAAAACATACTAAAATCAATCTTGACTCTCTTGTAAACTATAGAGCCATAGATATATCAAAAGAGTTTGGTATCACTTACAATCAAGCAATAGGTACTTTGAAGATATTTGAAAATTTTTGTAATAATATACAAAATGAGATAGAAAAAGATGATATAGAACATAAAAGTGCCAAAAAAATGTTTGATTTTATGCTTTTAGGAAAAATGAAACCTACACATAGCTTTTATTTAAAATACTACTATTTACTCCTTTCATCTGAACAAATTCCACAATTTAATTATGATATTATCATGCTTGATGAAGCACAAGATACAAATGAGGTAACACTTGGTATCTTTGAAGCTTTGAGTGGTAAAACAAAAATCTATGTGGGTGATAAACATCAACAAATCTACTCTTTTCGTGGAAGTAAAAATGCACTTGATAAAATAAAATGTGATAAAAAACTTTATTTGAGTTCAAGTTTTAGGTTCAATAATGATATAGCACAATTTGCAAATAAATTATTGCAAAAATTTAAAAATGAAAATATAGAGATAGAAGCTTCAAAAGATATAGATAAAACTATTATTACAAATGGATATATCTCAAGAACAAATGCACAACTTATAGCAACAATCTCAAATCGTATAGAAAATAGAAAACCATTTGTCACTGTAAGAGATCCAAATGAGATATTTAATTTAACGATTGAGGTGTATTATTTACTTAACAATGAAAAAGAAAAAATAGTACGAAATAGATTTTTAAAAGATTTTAGCAGTGATGAAGATATTGTAGAGTATGCAAAAGAGGTTGAGGATTTTGAACTCAAATCTGCCTTAAAAGTGGCCAAAGAGTACAAAGAAAAAATATTTGAGTTTAAAGAGGTGGCAAAAAAGTTTTATGATGCTTGGAAAAATAGGCTCAATAATGGTTTTGATAAAAGAGTTGATGAGATACTTTTTTTAACAACTGCACATACAGCCAAAGGTTTGGAGTGGGACAGGGTAACTATAGCAGATGATTTTACTGATTTTGCAGACTTGATAGTAGATTTTGGATGTGATAGTTTAGAGGAGTTTAATCAAGAGCAAAGATATCTCCCTAATCAAGAGTTGCTAGATGAATTCAATCTATTTTATGTGGCAATAACACGAGCAAAAAAAGTTCTAGTAAAAGATAGTGAAAACTTCCACTACCTTATGGCTAAAAATGTTGATAAACTTATTGATACGAGAATCAAAGATACAAAAGCAAATATTGAAGCTATTCAATCAGGAAAAAAAGTAAGTGCTTCTAAAATGCAACAAGAGGATAAACAACTTTTGCGACAACAAAAAAATCAAGAAGATGGAAAAGCAAAAAATAGTGGTCTTAAATGGAATTTAGAGGATAAAATCAAACTAAAAAGTATGTTTAAAAAAGCAAATACAATTGCTCAAATAGCATCAAAACTAGAAAGAACAACAGGGGCTATTTTAGGTGAACTACATAAAAGTGAGATTATCACAAAACCACAACAACAAAAACTCTCACAATTAGTAAAAACAAATGGGAACTTAGCTACAATTAACGCTATAAAATAGTGGGATAGAATATGATAATATTAGATTTTGAGACTAATACAACAGATCAGTATGATGTGATAGAAGCTGCGGCTGTTAAAATTGAGATAATAGATGGTGAATTTGTTGTTATTGATAAATTTCATAGATATTATCTCTCACGATATGAGGTAAACCCATACTCTTATGCAGTACATAAACTTACCCCAGAACTTATATTAGAACATAGAAATAAACAAGAGACAAAATATGCATCATACTTCAAAGAGGATGAGGATTTTGTATCTTTTTGCCAAGGGTGTACAACACTAGTAGCGCATAATATTAGCTTTGAACTACGACATATAGAAAAGCTAGTAAAATTTGAAAAACACTTTTGTACGATGAAAGAGAATAAACATATAGTAAAAGCTCTCAATAAAAATGGAAATATAAAAAATCCAAAACTAGATGAAACTTGTATTTTCTATGGGATAGATTTTGATCAAAACTCATATCATAGTGCCACTTATGATGTAAGTAAAACTTATGAAATATTAAAAAAGACGAATCTTAAAAATTCAACAAAGGTATAACTCAATGGGATTTACACACTTTAACCTAGCCCAACCAATTCAAAAAGCTCTTACAAAGAATAATTTTAATACACCAACCCCTATACAAAACAAAATGATACCTTTAGTTTTAAAGTCACAAGATATTATGGCAAAAGCACAAACAGGAAGTGGAAAAACAGCAAGTTTTGTTTTGCCTATTTTACAGCATTGGCTTGATAGTGCTTATACTGGAAAAGCAAAAATAAGAACACTGGTTTTAACACCTACAAGAGAACTTACTTTACAAGTTGCTGATAGTTTTAAAGTTTTTAGTACTAATTTTTCAAAAAAACCTAAAGTTATAAGTGTAATTGGTGGAGAAGAGATAGCAACACAACTTTATGATTTACAAAAAGGGTGTGATATATTAGTTGCAACTTCAGGAAGACTACTTGATATTTTGAGAAAAAAACAGATTAGTTTAAGCTCTTTAGAGTTTTTTGTTTTAGATGAAGCAGATAAGATGTTAGATCTTGGTTTTGAAAATGAGTTAGACTTAGTTCTTGAAAATTTACCTAAAAATAGAAGAAATTTATTTTTCTCTGCAACTTATCCTCAAAAGATATTAGAAGTAGTCTCAAAAATATCTGATGATGTAGTTCAGATAAATATAGAAGATGAAACACCAATAGTTGAAAATATAACACAACGTGCAATATTAGTAAATCAAGAGAAAAGAAATCCTCTTCTAAAACATCTTTTAAAAATAAACAACTTTCAACAAGTTTTAGTATTTGTTGCAAATAATAGAGCAGCTGATAACTTAGCAGTAAAGTTTAGAAAATATGGTTTTAATGCAGAATCATTTCATGGAAATCTTGATCAAGATGAAAGAGTATTTACCCTAAAAGATTTTAAAAATAAAAAAATTGAATTACTATTTTCTTCTGATATCTCAGCACGAGGTTTACATATAGAAGATATATCTTG
>Ga0209633_10004372_pt1 | contig 12717 bp, 17 predicted proteins | sample Cruoilmetagenom1_FD_187290 | JGI IMG/M metagenome (GOLD analysis project Ga0209633, IMG submission 187290) | Oil polluted marine microbial communities from Coal Oil Point, Santa Barbara, California, USA - Sample 1 (SPAdes) (version 2) | ecosystem: Environmental > Aquatic > Marine > Oil seeps ... | reverse complement strand
TTTAAAGATAAAAGGTCATGAAGAGGTTCTACCTATGTATGAAAATGCAGCTTCAAGAGCTGTTGTAAAAAATAAAAATAAAAAACCAAACGAAGCGGGATACGATGACTGTGCTGTAGTAAGTGGTGGTGGTTCATGGATAAGTTGGAGAAATCATTTCTTAGAAGATAAACATCCTTATAACGTCAGAGGTATGTTTTGTTACAAGCATAATCCTATGATGAATATGCCAAATTCTGCAAAAACAGCACAAATGCTCAAGAAAATGGAACTTGTAGTATGTATTGATACTATGCCAAGTGATACAGTGATGTATGCTGATGTAATTCTTCCTGAATGTACATATTTAGAAAGAACTGATCCTGTAAAAACTTTTGGTGGAGCTGAACCATCAATAGCACAAAGAAATAAAGTAATAAAGCCTATGTATGAAAGTAAACCAGTCATAGAGATAATGAGAGGATTAACAAAAAAAATATCTAAACCTCTCTTTGAAATTACAAAAAAATATGATGAAGAAGTTATTGATGCCATTGAGGATTCAAGTATAGAAGAGGTTTATAAAGAGTTTGATTTAACTATACCTTTTATCCACTCTCAAGAAGAATTAAACGAACACGCTGTTAGCAACTATCCAGATGCTGCTGAGAAATTGAACAAAGTGGGTGTATACTATCCAAATATGGAAAAGTATTATAAACAATTATCTGTAAATGAATTTGAATATTATCCAAAAAATAAAAAAAGTTACAGTATTAATAATGGAAAACCATTAACTCATTCTGAAAAAATAGAGTGTAATCTAAAAACCCTTGCAAAAAAAGGGATAGATCCAATGCCTATTTGGAGAGAGGAATACAACTACAAGATACCAAAAGGAAAATTCAGACTTATGACTGGACGACATGCTCAGTTTACTCAAAGTGGAAGTGCAAATAATTCTATGTTAAGAGATTTAATGCATCAAAACTATATTTGGATAAACAAACGTGTTGCAATATCAAAGAATATTAATTTTGGAGATATGATAGAAGTAAGTTCAAAAATAGGAAAAACAAGACTAAGAGCTTATCCAACAGAAAAAATAGCTCCTGATAATCTCTTTTTTATACATGGATTTGGACAAGAAAGTTCAGCACTTACATGGGCATATAAAAATGGTGGCAATGACAATGCTGTTATAGAAGATGTAATGGAACCAGTTTACGGTGCTGCAGCAATGCATGAAACAAATGTAGAAATAAGAAAGGTGTAACGATGGCAAGATATGCAATGGCTTTAGATTATAAAAAATGTATAAACTGTAAAGCCTGTGAAACAGCCTGTAAAGAAGAAAATGGTGTCTTACTTGGAGCAGATAAGCATAGAATATGGGTAGGTGTAAAAGAGATAGAGGGAGAGTATCCTAATTTAAGCATAGCTTCAAATACTTTTTATCCAAGCCAGTGTCAACACTGTGATGATGCACCGTGTCAAGAAGTATGCCCAACAAATGCAACATATTATGATAAAGATGGACAAGTTAGAATTGATCCAGACAAATGTATTTTATGTAGTTACTGTATGAATGCTTGCCCTTATGATGCAAGATATGTTGATGATAGGACTATGACCGTTGATAAATGTACCTTTTGTACAGATACAAGACTTGCAAGAGGAGAGACTACAACAGCATGTCAAAATACCTGTCCAACAAAAGTCAGAATATTTGGAGACTTAGACGATCCAAATAGTGAAATCAGTCAAGTGCTTAGAGATAGGGAACATTTTACTTTAAAATCTAATCTCGGTACAAATCCGAAATTATTTTATCTAATTTAAGGAGTCATTATGAGTATAAAAGAATTTATTACAACAATACCTATCAATAAAGTATCAATACGAGATATTTTATCTTTTGAAAAAACTCCTTTAAACTTACTGCTTGCAGCAGTTATTATAGTTTTTTTAGTTTTCTTTGTAATAGGAATAGGTATGTATCTTTTACATGGACATCATACATACAATGTCACAAGGGAACATCCATGGGGTCTTTTAATCGCAGTATATATATTTTTTGTGGTTAGTTCAACAGGACTTTGTATAGTTGGTTCTTTGGGTGATGTTTTTGGATTTAAAGATTATATAGAAATCTCAAAAAGAGCTATTTTTGGTTCTATTGTGACTATTATAGCTGGATTTGCGGTAATTGCATTTGAAATAGGTCATCCAGTGACTATGGTAGTATATAATATTTTAACTCCTGGATTTACCAGTGCTATCTGGTGGATGGGAACATTATATGGACTTTATCTAACTTTTATGATTATAGAATTTGTATTTTTACTAAGACATGATATGAAAATGGCAAAAATATTTGGTCTTACAGGTCTTCTTGTAGGACTAGCAGCACATTCAAATTTAGGTGGTGTATTTGGATTTTTAAATGCTAGAACTATATCAAACGGTGTTTTTTATCCTGCATATTTCATCCTTACTGCATTTATCACAGGAATTTTCCTGGCATTTATTATGTATGGATTTAGATACAAGCTCAAATTTAGCGAAAACTCAACTAAAATGCTTACAAATTTAGCAAAAATCCAAGGACTATTACTCTCTATTCTTATCTTTTTTGTTACTTGGAAAATGCTTACAGATATCTATGGTGGAATGCCAAATCGTGCAGATGTAGCACAACACATCTTGTTAAGTGGTACATTTTGGACAGAAGTTATTTTGGCTATGGTTATACCATTAGTTATTATATTAAAAAGTAGTGGTAAAAATGTTGTTGGAATGTTTTGGGCATCAATAAGTGGAATGGTAGGAATCTTTTTTATGAGATATAATCTAGTTCATGATACTCAGCTTAAACCTTTGCAAATGTTAAAAACAAGTGAATATCAATTGGTACCCACATGGATAGAATATTTTCCATCAAGTGCTGAGATAATGATATCTCTTGGTGGTCTTGGATTTTGTTTATTGCTTTACTATATTGGTACAAAGGTATTTGATTTAGATTAGGATAAATCTTAAAAAAGGCGATTGGAGATGGTTAATTTTATGATTACATTTTTAAAATCGCTTGTTGTATTTGCAATGGCTCTTTTTATAATTCCATATGAAATTATAAAACGAAATATACGAAATTCCAAGGAGGCTAAATGAAAAAAATTTTTATACTGTTGTGTTTATGTACAATATTATTAGCAGATAATGCTATGGTTATACCAAAAGATATAGCATTACAAAAAGCAAAAAATGCCGTTCATAAACTTCATTCAATATTAAGTTCAAATGTAAAAACAAAATATCAGCAAGAGGGAGCACTTTCTGCTGCAAAGTTTTGTGCATTTGAATCTTATTCAAAGATAAAGGAGATAAATGAAGAATTAGGAAATAAGGTATCTATCAAAAGGGTAAGCTTTTTTAATAGAAATCCAAGCTCTTTTCCTCAAAAAGATGAAGTAAACATCTTAAAAGCATTTGATCTTATTGAAAGATCTGATGCATATATGCCTAAAGAGATTATTCAAATGGTGGGATATGATATATATAAAGTTTATTTTCCAGCAACAATGTCAAGCAAAACATGTAAAAAATGCCATGCTGAAAAAACAATGGTAAATCCTAAAGTCCAAAAGATTTTCGAAGAGAAATATCCTTATGACAAAGCATACGGATTTAAAAGTGGAGAAGTTAGAGGTGCTGTAATAGTAACAGTAAAAATAGAAGATAATGATAAAAATCTTAATAAAAGGAATGAAAATGAAAATAAATAGATTATTAGTAGGAACATTGGTTATATGTGGTTTAAGTATAAGTGCAATAGCGCAAGAGTATTCACAAGATGAAATATACAATGCGATGTGTCAAAAGTGTCATGGAAAATTTGCTGAGGGTAATCCCCTTAAAAAAGGACCTTCTCTTATAGATAAAACAAAAGAAGAGTTGTCTGTAGATCTTTTTGAACTTGACCATGATGGTTACCAATCATCAGGAACAGGACATGATATCATGGAATACAATCTTGGAGTTATAGAAAACAAAGGTATGATAGTAGATCCAGATAAAATGGCAGCTTATATCTACAAAACTTTTGGAAAAAAAGAAAAGTAACCATAAAAGTAAGTGATAAGGCTACTGTAACTATTGCATAAGCAACTTTAAAACTTCAAGATATTTATACTTTCATATTTTGAAGTTTTTTGTTATAAAAAATATATTTTACACTCTCTTTTAAAGATTCTCACCATTTTAAAATCTCCAAAAACACGAAGTAAAAATAAAATACTTACCACATTGCCAAAATAAGTATACATACTATTCTCTTCTAATGCTTCAAACCCTAAGCAATACGCCAAATATGCAAACCCTAATAAAACAACACCTACTATAGTAAAAGATATCATCATAACCCTTTTTTATACACCATTGGTAAAAATTCTAACTCTTTATAAGTTTGAATACCTTTTTGTTTTACAAATCCAAATGATTCATATACATTGATGGCATATAAAGAAGCATTTGTACTCATAGTTTCAAAATCTATAGTTTCTTTTACGTGTTCCCATAAATTTTTTGCTATATATTGTTGATGGTATTTTTCATCTACAAAGAGTTGAAAAAGGTAACTATCATCTTGTATACTGATAAATCCCACTATTTGATTCTCTATCATATATCCAAAATATTTGTATTCTTGACTTTGGATTTTTTTTTCAAATTCTTGTAAACTAAAAGAGTCTTGAAACCACTTTGGAATATCCTCATCAAAAAGATATTTTAACAAAGAATTACTAAGATTGGAAAGTTTTTTTGCATCTTGATTAGAAATAGTACAAATAGATTTATTTTTCATCTAAAAAAATATCTCATAACTTACATTTTCTCTAGTGATTAAATCAGTACGAGTATCTATCTTAAAACCACAATTTTCCAAGGCATTTCTTACTATGGCTTTATTATAAATATGTACATCTTCACAAGTTAGATACTCTTGAATATCCATCCAACTAGCTTCAATAATCTCTTCCTTATCTATAATATTTATCTCTTTTGTTAAGGCAGTTGCACGACATACAACATACAAATTTGACTCACCAAATTGTGCTGGAGAAAAGTGTCCAAGACTTACAACTGATTCAAACTCTACTTCGATACCTGTTTCTTCATATACTTCTCTTTTTAAAGCGTTAGAGATACTTTCACTATCATCTATGTGTCCACCTGGTAATTTATATTTTTGCCAAATTCTATCTTTGATTACTAGAAGTTTATTCTTATCTATCACAACAGCTCCTACTCCTAAAGTATGGTTAGTTGCTGTTGGGATTACTGGATTGATTGTCATTTTTTTTACGAGGGTGATATCTTTTTCATTACAATGATGAAATACAAAGTCATACTTTGTCAATATAGGAATAATATATGATTGTACAATAGAAAGCTTTATCCACAGAAGTTTTGTATCTTCTAAATGATTTATCAAATATATAATTTCTTCTTCAAACACTTGCATATCATTTGGAATTGTGGAGCTATCTATAGTCACACCATTATATTGGTCACTTGTAAGGTTCATAGATGTTAAACTATTCATATCTTTTTTTTCCTCATTTTCGTTAGCTCATTATGTTCTATTAAAAATATCAAAGTTTGTTCAACATAGTATCGAATAGTATCTCTTGTGATTTTATCTAAGCTGTAGACTTTATGAGCTCGTATTGTTTTAGCACTTCCAAATAGTTGATTATACTTATCATCTATATTTACACCTCTAAACCAACCAATATGTATATACTCATCATAAGCTTTAAGATAACAAAATCCACCTTCAGTAGAAAAATAAGAGGTTATATTTTCTCTATATTTTTCTTTGACTCTATTTCCTATGCATATCTTTACAAAATCCCGCACTTGTAAAAATAATTCAGCTATTGGTGAGTTACTATCTTTTTCAAAAGCTGTTAATACATATTTATTTTTCATAAAATTATTCTAGCATAAAACTAATTCTTTCATCGAATGAACTTATTTATTCATAAAATATTTTTTATTTACACTAAAATAAGCATTTGTTATTTTCAAGTTACATTGTTACTTTATCATTACCTTAAAAGAACTTATTAGTAGGAGTAATAAATGAAAACTTTACATAAAATTGCGGTCTTAAGTCTTGCCTGTTCGGTATATCTATTTGCAGGTAGTGCACCAAAAACATATCCAAGTGGGGAACTTGGTAAAATGGTTAAACTAGGAGAAGAGATAGCTTTGCACACAGATACACATCCACTTACAAAAGATTTTGTAGGCAATCAATTAAAATGTGCTTCATGTCACTTAAGAGGTGAAGATGGTAAGCCTGGAACTGCTGATGGTCTTACATCATGGTTAGATACAGCTGTTTCTTTTCCAACTTGGTCAAAAAGAGAAAAAGCAGTTCAAACTTTAGAAGATAGATCAAACAACTGTTTCATGAGAAGTATGAATGGAAAAAGATTAGTAAATGGTAGTAAAGCTTCTATGGCAATAGCGGCATACATCACTTGGTTGTCAGATGGCAAACCAATGCATCTAAATGATAAAGGTCCTTGGGGTCCTACAAATAAAAAATTATGGCCTGCTGGAATAAAACACTTCAATCCTATACAAAAAAAAGCGACTCATGCGAACTATCTAAATGGTGAAAAAATATATACAAACCAATGTGCTACATGTCACAATACAAATGGTGCTGGTATGGGAGAATTTCCACCACTATGGGGTAAAGATTCTCATGGTAAATGGTTAAGTTATAATACAGGTGCTGGTATGAGTAAACTTGATAAAGGTGCTGCTTGGGTAAAAGCTAAAATGCCATTGTACCAAGAGGGAAGTCTTACAGATCAAGAAGCTGCAGATGTAATGTTGTATGTTAATGCACAAGAAAGAGCAGATTTTGACTTACAAAAAGGACTATTACCTGAACAAAAAGCTGGTGCTTATCATTCAACTGTTTTAAAAGAAAAACACTCTGTGAGAAGTAACTACAAGGCTTTAGGACTTGATATTGATGTTATTAGAGGCGATAAGTTAATTAAATAATAGAAAAGAGGGAATATCCAAAAGGGTATTCCCAAGTTTTTTTAGATAAAATAACTTTATGATAAAAACATATAGGAACTTTATACTTTTCTTTCTAATTATAGTTTCAATCCTTTTATTCTTTTTAAAAAAATACAATGATATTATTAAGCAAAATGAGCTAGATATACTTGTTTCAAATAATATTGAATTAATAAACAATGAAATATCATATCAAAAAAAATATGCTTTATCTTTAGCAATACTTTTTTCAAAAAACAAAACAATTATTGATACACTCAAAAACAACCAACCAATACAACTCAAAAAAGAGCTTAATAATCTACTTAAAACTATCTTTGTATACACCAAACAACAAAATATTCAAGTTCAAGTACATACTAAAGAGTTAAAAGTATTTGTTAGGAATTGGGAAGATAAAGATAAAGGGCTTAACCTTTCAAGCTTTAGAAAAGGTTTGGTAAAAGTACAACAAACAAAACAACCTTTTGTCTCAAATGAATTAGGGAAAAGATTTAATATAAAAGCTATCTCTCCTATATTTAATGAAAATAAATATATAGGTTCCCTTGAAGTTATAATGGACTATTCAACCCTAAAAGAACGATTGCAAATGGCTAGTATAGAAGTGATGCCAATACTCAATAACAAATTTCTTACTATTGCAAAGTCTCTTAAGAACAATAAACAACTCTATGATTATGTTGTGATTGAAAAAACATATAATGAAAATCTTTATAATACTTTACTCAATAACCAATATCTTTTATCACATAACCAATTGTATTATGAGATTGATGATACTATAATCACATTTATACCTTTAGGTCATATAGAGAATGAGACAGTAGGATATTTAGTTGCTAGTTTTAAAAATACAAATCAAAATTTTAATTATCTTCCAAGTTATAAGTATAAAGGGAGTATAAATACAACAATAACTCCTGATAAAAATATCCAAGATAAAAAAAATATACTAATAAAGTGAAAATATGAAAATATTACTCCTCGAAGATGACTATTTATATAAAATATCCATAACTGAGTTCTTAGAAGAACTTGGTTTTAATGTTGATAATTTTGATAATGGAAATGAAGCACTTGATGCCATCTATGAAAATAAATATGATCTTCTTCTACTTGATATAAGGGTACCTGGAATTGATGGTTTTACACTTATTGAAAATATTAGAAATGAAGGTATATACACACCTATTCTAATCCTCACTTCCCTTACAGATATGTCAAATTTAAGTAAAGGTTATGAGCTTGGTTGTAACGACTATTTGAAAAAACCTTTTGATTTAATAGAGTTACGATATAGGATTGAACAACTTATCAAAATTAAATGTTTTACAGCAGATGAGAACATAATACCCCTCCATGATAACTTTGCCTTTGATATACAAAAAAATATATTATACAAAGAACAAAAACCTATTGACTTAACACAAAAAGAGAGTGAAGTGATAAGCTTTTTGATTCAAAATAGAGGTTTTTATATCTCCATAGAATCTTTACATGAAAATATTTGGGACAATAAAGATATCCAATACGCTGATATACGGATGTGTATCAAAAGGATAAGGGATAAAACGGAAAAAAACTTTATCATCACAAAAAGATTTGTAGGGTATAAAATTGATACATAAAACAAACGATATAAAAATTATAATAATACAAGTTGTTCTTACTTTATCTATTGCTTTTATACCTATTTATTTTTATCTTGATGCCTCTTTTGAAAATCAAAATATCAAAGATAAAATGATGTTAAAAAACTATAGCTCCTCTATAATTTCAAAAATAAGATTATTTGAAGGGGAGAATAGTGACTTCTTTTACTATCCTAGATCAAATATCTTTACCTCTGGGATTTTTGACGAACAAAACAAACCTATCTTTTCTCTTCTTCATTCAAATGAAAAGCTTACTTTTAAAAATGAATTTTATATTGATTTAGAAAAAATATGCCATAAACAATATCTACAAAACAATATATTTGGGGCAACATATATTATAACTTGTAAAAATATTGATAACTCACAAGTTATATACAATACTATTATCCTTATTCTTACTATAATTTGTTTGGTATTTCTCTCATCATTTTTTACCATAAAACAAAGTACAGAACCCTATAAGAAACTTAATATCTATCTTGATGATTTTTTAAAAGATGCTATGCATGAACTCAAAACTCCAATTGGTGTAGCTCGTGTAAACATCGATATGCTCCAAATGAAACTAAAAGAGGACAAACACCTACTTAGGATAAAATCAGCTTTAAAAAACATGAGTGTAGTTTATGAAGATTTAGAATATTATATGCAACGATTTAGTGGGATAGAGGAGAAAAAAGATATTGATTTTTCTTTATTTTTAGAGAAAAGAGTTGACTTTTTCAATGATTTAGCAACTGCAAAAAACATTCAACTTAAAAGAGATATTCAATCAGATATAATACTAAATTTTAATGAGATTGAACTTTATAGAATCATTGATAATAACCTCTCAAATGCAATAAAATATTCAAAAGAGAAATCAACCATAACTATCACTCTTAAAAAAAGTGAAGATAAAATTCATTTGATTTTTCAAGATCAAGGTATAGGGATAAAAGATACCTCAAAAATCTTTGATAGATATTATCGAGGAGATAAGATAACAGGTGGTTTTGGGATAGGTTTGAATATCGTAAAAAATATCTGTGTTAAAAACAAGATAGAGATAAAAGTGGATTCCCAAATCAATAAAGGGAGTACCTTTAGCTACTTTATAAAATTATCTTGATATAACTTTCTTTTTTCTATTAAACAATACAACCGCAACAAAAGCAAATAAACATCCGACTATAGTTGAAAGAACAATAACTTCATTGTAGATTACTAAACTAGAAGAGATTGCACCAATAGGAACTATAAACATAAACACGCCTGTTTTATGAGCCCCAATTTTACCTGCTGAAAGAAAAAATAGTGTTGTTGCAAAAGTACCAGGTAATATCCCTATAAAAATAATATTTGACCAAAAAAGCCAATCATAACTAGAAAATGAAAAAGGATGATAGGGTAATGCAAATAACATATTAATAATACACGCTATTGCAAAAACAACCATTGTATAAAAAAGTGGGGAAACATAAGAAGATGCTTTTTGTGAGAGTATTGTAACTATTGCCCAAATAATTGCACACTCAAAGAAATACAAACTGTCTGCGTTTAAAAACTCTAAACCATCAAAAGGGATACGAAGTAAAACAATAGCTCCTAAAAATCCTATAAATAATGCAAAAATTTGTCTTGAAGTTATAGGTGTTTTAAAAATCATTACCGATAAAAAATAGGTTACTATAGGAGCAACTGCTGTTACTAATGTCCCTCCATATCCAGCTTCTCCATGAGACAATCCTTTGAAAAAAAGATAATTAAAAAGTGCTGTAAATAATCCCCCTAAAAGCATATAAAAATAGCCTCTTCTATTTGTTCGTAATGATACTTTTAAATATAGTATCACAGGAATTATCGAGATAAAAGAGATAGCATAACGCCAAAAAGCAGCAACAGGTACATTTGCATGCTCTGTGGCTACTTTTCCTGAAGTCCATGCTATTCCCCAAAGTATCATAGCTATAATCATTCCTATATAATATTTATAAGAGGTTTCACTTTTATTCACATTTTTCCTTTTGTATTAAATCGTTAAATTGATTTTTCTAATATCTTAACTACTACAGCTTTATCTATAGTTTCTCTATCTCCAAAATGTGTAAAACCATGTTTTTCTAAAAGTGTTGTAACTTTTTCTATAACTTTTGTATCATCAATAACAGAACCACCACCAACAGCTAAAACAAAATCTACATTATTTTCTCTACCATAAGCGATAGCTTTGTCTAAAGTTTCTTTCTTAGGGTTTGGCTCAATTCCTCCAAACTCAAACCAAGTAAAATCTTCAAGTGCACTTTTTATTTGGTCATATACACCATTTTTTTTGATACTTCCACCACCATATAAAACTAGAACTTTTTCCTCTTTTGATATAAGCTCTGATATTTTTTCTATTTTACCTTGTCCAAACTCTATTTGCGTTGGATTTATATATGAAAATTGCATTGTTATCCTTGTTGTTTTTTCATTAATTTATTGACAATTAACTATCTGTTTTTTCTAATCTTTAAATTCAAAACCTTGTTTTTTGTAATTTTCAGCAATTTTTCTAAAATAGATATTTTTGTAATAAAATGCTGTTTGCTCACAATACGATTGTAAATAATCCATATTATGTACAACTCGATATTCTTTCATCTGTTTTTCGTATTTGATAACACCATCTTTTACTTTTGTATTGTTATATTTATCTTCAAATACAAAACTTTCTATTGGAACTCTTGGTTTTAATGGAGCTTCTTTAGCTTCTTGTGCAGGAACTCCTATAGTAGTACCAACAATTGGAAATGTTTTAGGTGGTAATCCTAAGAGTTCAATCATAATTTCTGGTTCATTTCGTATAGCTCCAATAGCAGTTGTTCCATATCCAAGTGATTCAGCACTTATTTGAATAGCATTTAGCATAATACCAGCATCTACAGCTCCTACTAGAATACCTTCTGCTGATTTATCTATCATATGAGTTTCCCCAGCTTGCTCAACTGCAAAAGTTGTTCGATTAAAATCCACTACTATTGTGATAAACAGATCTGCTGTTGCAACTTGTTGTTGTCCACCACAAAGTTTTGCTATCTTTTCTATTTTCTCTTTATCTCTTGTATAAACTAAAGATATTTGTTGTCCATTTATTGAGGTTGGTGCTCTTTGTGCTGTTTTAATAATAAGTTCTAAATCTTGCTGTGTTACACTATTAGAAGTAAATTGTCTAATAGATTTTCGATTACTTAGTTGTTTTATAACTTGATTCATCCATAACCCTCTTATTTTATAAAAAATTTCTCTTTAATTTTTCTTCAAATTTTTCTAATTCTAAATCTAAATCTAAATCACCTTTAAATACATCGTGTACAGAATATGTTTCTAACTGTTGCATTCCACAAAATTGAAAAGTTTTATGTACTGCAAAATTAGCCTGATCAACACTTAAACCTTCAAAAAAACCATCTTTGTTATTAAATTCACTTATAGGACAATTGTATGTAAGACTTAACATATATTTTTTGTCATTTAATAAACCGCCAGTTCCATATCTCTTTGATGGGTCATGTCTACTTCTACCATCATTTGTATAAGTGACAGTTCCAGCACCACCTGAAAATATTTCATCAATATATTTTTTTGTTATCCAAGGTACACCCATCCAGTTTGTCGGGTATTGAAAAAGAATATAATCAGCCCCAGAAAACTTTTCTAACTCTTCTTGTACCTCATAACCTTTATCTATCTCTGTAAGTTTTACCTCAAAACCATTTTGTTCAAAAAACTCATTTGCTTTATCAATATAGCGTTGTGTTAGTTTACCTTCTGCAATATTTTCATAATATTGATGTCCGTTAATAATCAAAACTTTTTTCATAATTGACTCCTACTATTAAATTATGTATAATTACATACAAAGAGATAAGCAAGAAGATCACATTTTTTTTAGATCAATAATAGAACTTTTTTATTAAGTTTTATTAAATCTCCAAGGAGT